>SMFG01000046.1_pt1 | contig 34894 bp, 19 predicted proteins | sample 2456131 | NCBI WGS metagenome assembly SMFG01 (sample SAMN10132612, study PRJNA489261) | soil metagenome | isolation source: day120 antibiotic-silt loam soil ammended with raw manure from dairy cow... | place: USA | collected 2015-05-01
CGAGGACGCCGAGCCGGTCGAGGACGCGGGCACCCTCGGGACTCATGAATTCGGAGCAGGGTTTGGGGCGGGGGAAATGCGCGCGATCCACCAGCGCTACCCGGGCGCCGGCGCGCGCCAGCAGGATCGCCGTGGCGGCGCCGGCCGGCCCGGCGCCGACGATCAGCACGTCAACTGGTTCGCTGATACTCGAAGCCATCCAGCACCAGGCGGTCGGGGTCGAAGGCGGCGAATGTCAGGGAGAAGGTGTTCACACTGCCATCGCCGAAAGTGAGCGTGATGGCCTGCAGTCCCAGCTCCCAGGTGCAGCTGCGGCTGGAACCGCGCGGGATTCCCTCCACGGCGTCAAACGTGGTGATGATCCGGGTGCAGGAGCCGGTTGCATCGAACCGCCATTCCGTCGTCTGGGTGACGATGTCCATGCTGTTGTCGGCCGTCAGCACGTCGAAACGCCTCCAGCTGCCGATCAGCGCGGATGACGCATCCGTCTGGCTGCCGCCGCTGCTGCCGGCCGGAAACTCCAGTGGCGGCTGGCCGAGGGTCGGCGCGGTCGCATCGGGAGCGGCACAGCCGGCCGCAAGCAGCATCACCGCACCAACAGTACCCACCAGGCGGCGCCGGCCAGCGTACCTGCCAGCGTCACCATCGCATTGACGGCGTCGTTGCTGAGCCATCTGATCCCTCCCACGTGGCGGGTGCGTGAACCGCACCGGTGGCGGGGCCACTCACTCGATTGCTGGCAGGCCTCGCAGTAGAAGCGCCCCTGCGCCACCGCCCCCAGCAGCGAGTCGAGCAACATGCCCGTCAACCCAATGATAATGGCCGCGGCCATCGCTTGAGCCGACGCGTCGAGCAAGCCAGCTGTGCCGACCATGGCGGCACCGACGAGCGCGCCCGCAAGTCCCAGCGGGGTCACGCCGCCGCTGGTGCCGCGTGGCACGGTCAGGCCGGTCAGGACATGGCGGGGTGCCCGCCGGCTCCAGCTGCCCAAGGCGGTGGCCCAGGTATCGGCGGCCGCGACGGCGAAACCGGCCACCAGCATGAGCCAGCCAAGGCGGGGAAGTCCGGCAAGCGTGGCGAGTGCGGCACCACTGGCGGGAGCGAGCCCGTTCGCAAAAACCTGGAGCGCACCACGCTCTTCCCCTTTGGGGTCGAGGCCCGCCTCGGGCGGGCGGGTGACGCGGGAGACGAGACTTGCCGGAACGAAAAAAGCGAGCAGCACCGCGCCGCCCGCCCAGCCGGCCGAGACCAGCACCAGTCCACCCACCAGGAACGCCGCCGCCGCACCGCGCACCGTCAACAGCCGCCCGCCCGCTGCCAGCCCCGTGACGGCGAGCGTGGCAGCCCCATACATCAGCGCATCAGGCACACGACAACACGAAGGCACGAACGCACGAAACTCCGCGCCGTTGTGCCTTCGTGTAAGAGAAGACCGAGCTACCCCTCTTCACCGAGCCGCCGCAGCGTGTCGAGCACCCGCCGCCGCAGGGTTTCGGGGCAGCGGATCTCGGAGGCGGTGGCGCCGAGCAGCGCCTGGAAATTCTCCTCGAAGCGGGCGTGCCGGAGGCAGGGCGCACAGTGCTCCAGATGGCGTTCGATCTGTCCCGCCAGTTCCGGCGTGGCTTCGCGGTGGAGGTAGTCCTGCAGCAGTGCCAGCGCCTCCTGACAATTCAGCCTTTCACTGCTCACAGAGTCTCCCTCGGCGAGATATAGCCCATCTCGACCGCGTGATCGTACAGCACGCGCTGCAGCTGCCGCCGCGCCCGGAACAGGCGGGATTTCACCGTGCCCACCGGGATCTCCAGCATGCCGGCAATGTCCGCATACGCAAGTCCTTCCATGTCACTCAGCACCAGCACCTCGCGAAAGTCGGGCGGCAGCCGGTTGACCGCGTCGAGTACCTTCTGGTCCACGATCCGGGAAAAGAAGTCGCCTTCGGGATCTGCGTCGCGCGCCGCTTCCGGCAGGGCGAGCGACTCGGCCACGTCCAGATCCATGGCCACCGGCTCCCGGCGCGAACGCCGGTAGTCGTTGATGAACGTGTTGCGCAGGATGGTCAGCAGCCAGGCTCGCGCGTTGGAGCCCGGCCGGTAACTCTTCCAGGCGCGGAAGGCCCGCAGCATGGTGTCCTGCACCAGGTCTTCGGCGCGGCTCGGGTCGTTGGTGAACCGCAGCGCCGCGCGATACAGCGTATCGAGCTGGGCCAGGGCCTCCTGTTCGAACTCCTCGCGCTCGGAAACGGCAGAGATGGACATGGGGGGAATGTTCGTCGATGCGAGTCCCTGCACAAGCACCCCCTACCCTGGTTTCCGGACGCCAGGTAGAATTCGCGCCAACCCGATCACTCAGCGCCGGAGTTCCCCTGACGCCGTCCCGCTCCACGCCGTCGGACGTTCCCGCCGCCGTGCCGCTCAGCCTGCTCGAAGCCATCCGCAACCTCGACACCCCGCTCGAGGACGGGTTGAGCGACATCTCACCCGAGCTGGGGTCCCGCCGGCTGGGCCTCTCGTCCACCGTGGCCGCGCAGATCCGGCGCTACCAGGAACAGGTGGCCGAGGCGGAACGCGTTCCCGCGGACGAGGCGGTGAGCGTCTTCCGGCTGGTCGGGCGCCGGAGCGACGCTTCCCTGGTCTTTGCGGATGCTGGCCGCCGGGCGGCGCGCTACGCAGCGGATTCTTCGTTTGCCCGGGCGCGCGCCCGCCTCGGCGGCCGGGCCGCCCGGAAGGGCGCCACGGCGATTGCGAGGGAAACGTTCGAGGCCGAGTTGCGGTTTCCGGATCCCGAGGCGGAGGTCCGCCTGGCGGACCCGTTGTCCATCAGGGCCTGGCCCGATGGCGAGGCGTGCGGTTTCTACGGCGCGGCCTTTTCGGAACTGCTCCGCCTCATCACCGGCTTCGAAGGCGTGCTGGATCATATTGCCTGCCGCGGGCGGGGCGATCACGACTGCATCTGGCGCGGCGCGCCAGCGGAGGATTACGAATGATTGACCAGGGTGCACTTCGCCGGGGGCTCGATGCCGCCGGGGCCGATGGCTGGCTGCTCTTCGACTTCCACGGCGTGAATCCGGTGGTCTCGCGGGTGCTGGGCGTGTCCGGCATGGCGACCCGCCGCCTGTTCGTGCTGCTGCCAAAGGACGGAGAGCCGGTGGCCGTGGTCCACCGGATCGAGATGCAGCCCTTCGCCGATTTCCAGGGCAGGGTCATGCCCTATGCGCGCTGGGAGGAGCTGCATGATGCGCTCCGGACGATCGTGGCGGGGAAAACCCTCGCCATGGAAATTTCTCCGGACGACGCGGTGCCGTACCTGGACCGGGTGCCCTGGGGCGTGGTTCAGCTGCTCACCCGGCTGGGCGCCACGATCGTCCCGTCGGGGTCGCTGGTGACCGCGCTGGCCGCGCGCTGGAGCAAGGCGGAGCTGGACGATCATCTCTTTGCCGCCGAGGCCCTCAAGCGGGTGGCCAACGAAGCGCTCGAGTGGGCGGTGCGACAGGGCGGAACCGGGCTGACCGAGAGTGCGCTGCAGACGCGGGTCGTGAAGGCCCTCCACGCGGCCGGCCTGGTCTTCGACCATCCGCCCATCGTGGGATTCGGCCCCAACGCCGCCAATCCTCACTATGAGCCGGTGGCGGGCAAGGATCTCTCGCTGGAGCGGAACCAGGTGGTCCTGCTGGATCTCTGGGGCGGCCGGTCGCTGGACACGGTGTTCGCCGACCAGACCTGGATGGGCTTCGCAGGGGCAGTTCCGCCGGAACGGGTGGCGGGGGGTCATCGAGGCGGCGGGGTTTGGTGCGTCGTTCGTGCACCGGACCGGTCACTCGATCGACCGCGAGCTGCACGGCAGCGGCCCTCACCTGGATGACTATGAAACCCATGACGACCGGGCGCTGATGCCCGGGGTGGGGTTCTCGGTGGAGCCCGGGATCTACCTGCCGGGCGAGTTCGGGGTGCGGAGCGAGGTCAACATGTATTGGGGTGAGGATGGCCCGGTGGTGACGCCGGGGAGCCCGCAGGAGGAGTTGATCGTGGCGAGTGGTGAGTCGTGAGTCGCGAGTCGTGAGTCGTGAGTCAGAAGCGAAGGCCTTGTCACCCCGAGCGCAGCGAGGGGGCCGAAACCGGGCACTGGCCGCTTCGGCCGCCTTGCGGCCTCAGAGTGACAGTGATCCGGTCAGGCGCCGACTGTTGACCGTCGACCCCTCTTCCCAAGTGACGCAGATCACATTACTCTATGCGGTCAACTGCACGGCAGCATCGTGTGCGGGCAGGGCGTCCTGGCTCGCCGCGCAGAAGCCGGTCCCCCCGACCGACTTTGTGTTTCAGAGGGTAACCGAGGCAGTTGCAGCAGGTTACGCGGGCGTGACGGAACCAACCCCTGGGCCGTGACAACTGCTTGACACATGTTCCGCCGCGTTCCATATTAGGCGACCGGTCATTTCGGGCCGGACTCCGTTCTGGCATTTCTAAAGGCATCAACAAGTTGCATTCGGCCACGGTACCCAACATTCCGCCGGTCCATGCTGTCCGTCAGTTCCAACTGACGGGACACTGATGTCGTTGTGCCCGCAGGGGGAGGCCTTCCCCCGCTCCAAGCTGGCAGTACCAGCAGGTTCACGCCTTTGGAGGACGTTTCCATGAAGCAAAGCTGTGTCAGGGCCTTCGCTCGCGCAGCGCGCACGTTCGCGTTGGCGGCAGTCGGTCTCGCGGTTGGCGCATCAGCGCTGTTCGCGCAGGCGACTGGTAAGGTCGAGGGCAGGGTTAACGATGAGGCGGGCGCGCCCATCGCTAACGCGTCCGTGACCATCGTCGGAACCGCGTTCACCGCGCTCACCAACCCGCAGGGGTACTACTTCATCAACAACGTGCCGGCCGGTACCTACGCCATGCGTGCGGCGTTCATCGGCTACCGGGCCGTGCGCTCCGAAGGGGTGCGCGTCCTTGCCGGCCAGACGGGGTCGCAGGACTTCAGTCTTGCCGCCACTACCGTCGAATTGCCGGACCTGACGGTCTCGACCACGCAGCCGCTGGTGCCGCGTGACGAGGTGACCACCAAGCAGCGGATCAGCGGCGAGTTTACCGCCAAGCTGCCGGTGGACCGGATCAACGAAGCCCTGGCGCTGCAGCCAGGCGTCGTCGCCAGTGCCAGCGGCAACACGCTGAGCATCCGAGGCGGCCGCCCCGATGAAGCGGCGGTCTACGTGGACGGCGTGCCGGTATCGGCAGGCAATCGTGGTACGGTCACCACCAATGGCGGCAATACCATCGACTTCGGCAAGGGCTCCTTCGAAGAAGCGTCGGTCACCACCGGCGCCAGTTCGTCCGAGTTCGGCAATGCCCAGTCCGGCATCGTCAACATCGTCACCAGGAGCGCCGGTTCGAGCTTTGCCGGGCATCTCGGCTGGGAGAGCGATGAGCCGTTCTCCAGCGGCAGCAGCCAGGGCTTCAATCGGGTGCAGGCGAGCCTGAGCGGCCCGCTGATGGGCGACCTGAGCTTCTTCCTCTCCGGCACTCTGGAAGGCAACCGGTACGGTTTTGGCGGCCGGGATGCGCAGCTCTACCCCAATTTCCGTTATGCAGGCATCGACACCACGGTGGCCGTGCCGCAGCAGCCCAACAGCCAGACCTCGGACACGTCCTACGTCAACGTGTACAACCTGGCGGTGGATCAGGGCACCTGCGACCAGTTCGCCAGCAGCACCAATCCTGAAATCGCCGATAACTATGGCGTCAGCTGCAACGGCGCGCGGAACTCCCGTTCGGTGTCATCGAGCTGGGGTACGCAGGCCAAGCTGAACTACAGCTACGGCGTCGGTTCACGCTTTGCGTTGCTCTTCCTCGGCAGCCAGGGCCAGAACCGTGGCGGTGTCAACACCAACAGCAGCCCGTCCGCGGTGGGCGGCACCCGCAACTGGAGCCGCATCTATCAGCTGAACTGGACGCAGAACCTGTCCAAGTCGGCGGAACGCGCGCTGGCGCTGGACGCGAGCGTGTCGTACCAGCAGGACCGCTCCACCCAGGGTCCGTTGACGCCTGAGAGCGAGCTGGCCACCCGGGACAACTTCGGCGGCTTCCTGATCAAGCCGATGGGCTTCCTGTTTGACCTGAACACTTTCCCGCTCGATTCCACGCTGGTGGAGAACTACCGGGAGAACAAGCAGACCGGCCGGCAGTCGCCGTATGATCTGCTGAACACCTCCCAGTACGCCAACGTGGATATCTACCGCAACAGCGGGTATGGCACGTTTGGAGGCGCGGAGTCGGGCGGCCCCACTGGCCGCGTCCGGCTCTACCGCGAAAACCGCCTGGTGGCCAAGGGCGCCCTCGACTGGCAGCTGGACCGGTACAACCGGCTCAAGCTGGGCGGCGAGCACACCTGGTATAACACGGGGTACTTCGATTGGTCCCCCACCACCCAGATCTTCTCCGATACGTACATCGAGAAGCCGATCCGCTGGAATGCGTTTGCGGAAGACCGGCTCGACCTGGGTGACGTCGTCATCGTGGGTGGACTCCGCTATGACGCCTATAACACCCGTGCCAACCGGTCGTACGCGCTCGATACCCTGCAGACCATCCCCGGTTCGGGCGGTGTCGCCAACCCTGACTTCGGGAACTACAACCAGTACCCGGCGCTCTCGAGCTATGGCGGGCCCGGCGCGACGTACAACCTCAACGGTCAAGCGCTCCCGCTGGTGGCTTTCCTGCCCGATCAGCGGCACACCTACCTGAGCCCGCACGTGCAGGTGGCCTTCCCGGTCACGGAGAAGACGAATTTCCGCCTGTCGTACGCGCACCAGGTTCAGGCGCCGGACTTTGGCGCCATGCTGACCAGCATCAATACCGACTTGACGATCACCAACACCAATAACGTCTTTGGTACCGATCTGGATTTTGCCAAGACGGTGATCTTCGAGTTCGGCATCCGTCACGCGTTCAGTGACGACATGGTGCTGGACGTGGCCGCGTATAACAAGGACAAGCTGGCCGACATCGCTGGGCGGCTGATCAGCACCCAGAACCCGACCCGCAATAATGCGCCGGTCAACCTCCGGTTGATGACCAACCAGGACTTTGGCAACACGCGCGGTATTGACGTGCGCCTGGACCGCCGCATCGGCAACTTCTTCAACGGCACCCTGTCCTACAGCTACTCGGCAGCCAAGAACACCGGCTCCGATCCGTTGACCTACATCAGCTTCGGTTCGCGGGTCATCAACCAGCTGTCTGGCGGCGCCCAGCCGCCACCGCAGGCCATCGCCCCGACCAGCAGCAGCCGGCCCCACAGCCTGGCTGGTGCGTTCAGCGTCAATTTCCCGGGCGATTGGCGTGACGGCACGGCCATCGGCACCCTGCTGCAGAACGTCGGCATGTTCGCCGTGTTCCGCTATGCCAGCGGCACCGCGTACACCAAGTGCACCCCGGCGGCCGACAACGTGGGTACCCGCTCCGGCAGCGCCTGCGGCATCCAGAGCCAGTTTGTCAGCGGCCTGAATGCGGCCCGGCTGCCATCCTTCAAGCAGTTCGACCTCAAGCTCACCAAGGGCTTCGGGCTGGGCGGTACCGACCTGACGGCGTATCTCCAGGTGAACAACGTCTTCAACTTCCGCAATGTGCTGGCGGTGTTCATCAATACCGACGACATCGTCGAAGCTGAGAACGAGGATCTCTCGGTACAGCAGCAGCTCGAGTCATGGTCCAGCGAAGCCATCACCAACGGCATCTACAACAGCAGCACTGGTGCCATTGACCTCGACTTCGGTGGCCAGGGTGTGGCGGGTTGCGGCAACTACACCAACAGCGCCGGCAACCTCGGCGCGGCGCCAAGCTGCATCTACCTTCGCCGCACCGAAGAGCGGTGGGGCAATGGCGACCACGTCCTCAGCCTGGATGAACAGCGGAAAATCGCTTCGGCCGCCTATTTCACCGGTAACGGCGTGAATTCATTCCTCGGCGACGGACGCCGGGCGCGGGTTGGTCTCGAGATCAATTTCTGAGCTCACAACGGGTAAGGCTGGCCCGCGCCGGGCGTCAAGCCGCGGGGGTTCCGGCTGTTCGCGCGCAGCCTCGGCGCCATGACCATCAACCGTGTCTATTGCGGCCTGGCCACCACCGGCGAAGTCTGCGTGGACTCGACCAACTCGTCCACCATCGGCGGCGGCTACTGGCCCAAGGGTACACCTGACCAGTACGTCTTCAACTCCGGCTTGCAGCTCGCCGGCATCATTGGCGGCAGCAAGCCGGCCAACCCGTGGGGCGGGGACACCACTGGCGCGTTCTTCTTCAACGCCCGTGGTGACAACGTTCACGGCCAGGAAGTCCAGCCGCTCTACAATGCCAGCAATCCGGAAGACGTCGCCAACTGGCCCGACGCCGGCCGCGTCCCGCAGGGTGATGCTGGCGCGGACATCTTCGACCCCTTGCTTCAGGGCGCCATCACCGCCTCGCAGGGCGATGTGTGGTCCATGAACTGGGAAGGTGACCCGGGCACCGGTGGTGGGCGGCCTCACCCGCTCGGTATCGTCGCTGAGCAGCGCGGCATGGGGTGGAACTTCCCGACCGGCAACGAAGACATTCTGTACTTCGTGTACACGTTCTATAATGTCACTTCGCTCATTCCGTCGGATTATGCGGCCATCCGCCCAAGCATCCGGGAGATCCTGCTGAAGAAGGCGGCGGACTTCCATGCATTGAACAACGCCGAATTCGGGGTGGACCTGCCCGATGGCGGCTATGAGATCCATGATCTGTATGCGGCTTTTGGCGCCGACATGGACGTCGGCAGCGCCGGTGAGAACTACTCGACGGTAGAGCTCCCGTTCGCGCTGGGCAATACCTATCAGCGTGACTTTGGCCAGCCGAGCACCTGGACCTTCGACCCGGGCATCTTTGCGCCGCCGCTCTTTCCGGGTGTCGGCTTCATCGGCGTCAAGTACCTGAAGAGCCCCACCGGTCCGGGCGAAATTCAGCTGTTCAGCAATACCATCAACGGCGGGTCGTTTGGCGATCCTGCCAATACCACGCAGCTGTTCCGTTATCTGTCGGGCGGCATCTCGACGGCCGCGGGTGATGCGCCATGCAACACCGGTAACCCGGAAGTGACGCACATCTGCTTCATCAACAACGCCGCCAAGAACGACATGCGGTTCTTCCAGTCGTCCACCGCACTGACGCTGCCTCCGGGCGGCTCGGGCTCCATCGTGGTGGCGTACATCTTTGCGGCACCAGCGGCGGTCAAGTCCTTCACGCCGGGCGGAGCAACTGACCTGCCTCCGGGCGACCCACGCTTCTTCAGCAACATTTCCAAGCTGACGACCCCGGGCGCGATCAACATGGTGGACTCGCTCGCCGGCTTCCTGAGCTTCAACGACGCCAACGGCGATGGCGTTGCGCAACAGGCCGAGTACACGGTGGTTCCGGGCTCGCTGCTGGGCAAGGCCAAGGTGGCCCAGGACGTGTTCGATCACAAGTTCCTGCTGCCCTTTGCGCCGAACGCGCCGGAATTCTTCCTGGTGCCTGGCGATAACCAGGTGACGGTCCTCTGGCGTCCTTCGACCAGCGAGCAGACCGGCGATCCATACTTTGCGATCGCCAGCAGCGCGACTCAGCAGGCGGAGGGAGGCGGCACGGTCGTCAACTCACTCTATGATCCGAACTACCGCCAGTTCGACGTGGAAGGCTACCGGGTCTACCGTGGTCGGGTAGACGCGCCGAGCTCGCTGACGCTGCTGGCCCAGTTCGATTACAGTGGGACGTCCATCTCCGACTTCTCGGGCTTCGTGTACGGCGCGTCCAGTGCCTCCGCGAACCCGCTGACGACCTGCGCTCCCGATCAGCAGATCGTGGTCGCCTGCGGTGCGGCGTACGATACCACCCAGTTCCATCCGGGAGTCACACGCACTCACTCGTACGATATCCCGCTGGTTGGACCGATCATCCAGGTCAAGACCGGTGGACGCGCCCAGCTCGCATCGGGCGACCTGCAGATCCTGACCGCCGATACTGCGTTGACCGGCCACGCGTCGGGCTTCCCGGCGCTGTCTGACAACGGCGTGCCGTTCGTCTACGTGGATCGCACGGTCCGGAACAATTTCCGGTACTTCTATGCGGTGACGGCGTTCGACGTCAACTCGTTCGCCTCCGGTCTGACGAGCATCGAGTCCGCCCGTATCACCAAGGCCATCACGCCGCGGGTGCCGCCGTCCAATGCGGACCTGCGTGCCGATGTGACCCAGGAGTTCTGGGGCCGGGGCCAGCAGGTGACCGACAACGTCATGCCCACTATCGATCCGGTGACCGGCAAGTTCAACAAGAAGTTCCCGCCAGCCAACGGCTGGGAATTGTCGCTGAACGGACTGGTGCCGCAGCTGGTCAAGCAGGTGGGCTTCATTCCGTTCCGGCTGGACAGCATCCAGATGGGAAGCGCCTACAACAGCGTGCCAGGCGTCTATTACGTGACGGCGCGCGCGGGCACGGCGGACGAAGCGCATCTGGCCATCAGCTTCCTGATGGACCAGGCCGATGTCGGCAAGGACTTCTCCTACAACTTCCAGGCCTTTGGAGTGGACCCGACTTCAGCCGCGAACATGGGGGTCCCGGCAGATCAGGCGGTGGCCGGCCTCTTCAAGGCGCACCTGCCTGGCGTGTATTACCTCGCGGCCTTCGGCCGTGGGTGCGTCAACGGTGCGGATGGCTTCGATGCGGGCGGCGGATGTGACTACAACGGCATCCGCTGGTTCGATGGCCCGTCGCCGGCCAAGAATGAAACCATGGCCGACCCGACGGCTGGCGCCGCACAATCCGCGGGCAACTTCGGTTCCATTCCGGCGGATCTTCCCGGCGGGTACAACAATGCCGGCGCGCTCACCGGTGTCACCACGATTTACGAGCCCCGGTCGTACTTCACCATGCAGACCACGTACCGCAGCATCGAAGGCATCATCGGGTATGCGGCGGGCGCGGCGGACTTCAACGTGTACTGGGGCGAGGCGGGCAAGGTTGATTCGGTCATTGACGTGACCAACAACCTGGTGGTGCCCTTCAGTCCGAAGCTCAATTACTCGTGGGGCATTCTGAACGCCTCCGCGGGCGCGGGTGCTGGTTCCGCCGATGGTCGTCCGGCAGATCTGTCCATCTACGATTGGGGATGCGTCTCGCCGATTCGCGATTTCGGTACCGTGCTCGGCTGCACGGCGGGCAGTTCGTTCGTTCCGAGCCAGACGGCGGAAATCAGCCCGATGGTCTTTACGTCCGGCTCGAACCTGGCGGCCGCCGCCGGCAAGGCGGCTACGGCGACCGGCTTCTCGATGTATCTGCCTGGCCACATCAGCTTCTTCGAAACCGGCGCAGTTCCGGCGGCGGGGACTGTCTGGACCATGCGGAGCTACACCGGTGCCATCACCGGCGGCCGTAACGGCCCTCCGGGTGATGAGGGCAAGTACGCCTACGCGGAAGTGCAGCCGCCCGAACGAGCTCAATGCGCCGACCCTGGCGGATCTCGACCGGGTCCATACCGTGCCCGACCCGTACTACATCACGAACGAGATGGAGCAGAGCACGGACGTCAAGATTCTCAAGTTCGTGAACCTGCCCAACGCGGCCACGATCCGCATCTATTCGTCGAGCGGCGTGCTGGTGGATGTCATCGAGCACAACTCCGTGTCATCGGATGGCACCGAGAGCTGGGACCTCCAGAATCGGAATCATCAGGTGGTGGCGAGCGGTGTGTACTTCTATCACATCGAAGCAGGTGACGCACGGCGGGTTGGCCGGTTTACCGTGGTGAACTTCGCCCAGTAGCCCACAGCAGGGGGGTGGTGGTTCATCCGCCATCCCCCGCATCCAGGAGATTGGAAGCTTATGAGTCAGTTTTCTACCCGACGCTTCGCCCTGGTCACGGCGCTGCTGGCCGGCCTTCCGGCCGGATTGGCGGCGCAGTCTTCGGCGGACAACACGGGCTACGGCACCACTTCGGCAGAATTTCTGCTCTTGGGCGCTGGCGCCCGCGGCGTGGCATTGGGCGGCGCCTTCTCGGCGATCGCCACGGATGTCAGCTCGCTCTACTACAATCCGGCTGGCAGCGCACTCATGGCCCGGCCCGGTGCCATGATCAGTACCTATAACTATGTCGCCGATACCCGGTACAGCTGGGGTGGCGTCGCCATTCCGTTCAACGGCGGCAGCAGTACTTTCGGCGCCCAGATCGGAACCTTCGGCTTCAGCGACCAGCCGGTGTACACGGTCGCCCAGCCGGATGGCACAGGTGCGCGGTATTCAGTGAACGAAACCTTTGCCGGCCTGACGCTGGCATCGAACTTCTCGGACCGGTTCTCTGCCGGCATCACCGGCAAGATCATCTCCGACAATCTCGGTGACGCCCACGGCACCGCGATCGCACTCGACTTCGGCACCAACTTCCACGCGTCGCTCAACAATCACCCGGTCAAGTTCTCGTTCGTGCTCTCGAATCTGGGCACGAACCTTCGCTACAGCGGCACCGCGCTGAATGCCGACGTTCCGCGTGAACCGCTGCCAGGCGAGGAGCCGGTCCCGGGCGTCGACCAGCCGGGCCAGTTCCGGAGCAAGGACTTCCCGCTCCCGACCACGTTCCGCGTGGGACTTGCCTATGATCTGGTCTCGGCCGAAACCAGCCGGCTGACGCTCCTGGGCGATTTCAACCAGGTCACCAGCAACAAGGCCGGGTTCGCGTTTGGCAGCGAGTTCGCGACCAATCGCCTGGGCGGCAGTCCGTTCGGGTTCGCGCTGCGCGGCAGCTACAGCTACGCTCCCGCCAACAACGTGGATCTCGCCGTCAATCAGACGGCGCTCGATGATGAAGAGCGGTTGCAGGGCCTCTCCGTCGGTGGCGGGCTGAACTACGATACCGGCACCTTCAGTCTGGGCCTGGACTACGCCTTCCGGTACATGGGTGTGCTGGGCGGCACGAACTTCTTCACCTTCAGCCTCGGCTGGTAGGTGACCGGGTGCGGCGGGCGCGCAGTCGCGCGACTCGCCGCACTGACCCTGTCCAAGGTGGGATGAGTTGCGCGTCATACAGGAGGCCAGCCGGCAGTGCTGGCACCGGCATGGCAGACTGACGACCAGTTCTGTCGCGATGGACCGGTCGTCATGAATTACTCATCCCGAGGCAGTCGCATGTTCAACTTCGTACTGGGGGCGCTGGCTTCAGCTGCCATGCTGTGGCCGGCCACCGTGGTGCATGCGCAGGACGCGCTGCAGATGCGAGTGGTCCGCTACTACCGGCCCGACGCCGCGCAGACGCTGGTCAAGGTGTTCGTCAATGTGCCGTTCGCGCTGCTGCAGCCGACAGCCGGCAGTGCAGGCGGCGGCAACCTGGTGTACAACGTGGCGGCGCAGGTCAACGACTCGACCGGACTTGCCCTGCTCGCGGAGCCGATGACCTGGACCAAGCGGGTCCCGGCGTCGGCCAAGATGGCTGGCGCGTCGGGACTGGAGCTGATGGAGTTCGCCGTGGCGCCGGGACGCTACCGGATGCAGGTGACGGTCACCGACAGCGTGTCCGGCAAGGTCGCGAAGGCGGACGCCGACGTTGTGGGCTACAGTTCTCCGCCCACCGCCAGCGACCTCCTCCTCTCCCCGGCCATGCGGACAGCCGGCGACGGCGACTCGGTGCCGCAACCAGGCGAGATGCGCCGCGGAAATACGATCGTAACCCCGGCAGTGGAACTCCGGTTGACGCCAACGCGGACCAAGGCGTACTACCTCCTGGAGGCCTATACCGGGAAAGCGGAAGAAATGGCCGGGGCCATGCAGGTATCGATCCTGGACAGCACGGGCAAGTCGCTGTTCCGGACGGCGCCATCGTCGGTTCCTGTTCCAGCCGGCGGGGGGACGTTGCAGGGACAGCTCGATCTCGACGGCCTGCCGCCCGGCCGCTACAATTTTGCGGTGACGCTGGACGTGAACGGGCAGAAGATTGAGCGTCAGGCCCCGTTCATCATGGCAAGCATGCAGGAAGTCGCAGCGCGTGACAGTGCTCGGGGTCAGGTCGCCGGGGCACAGTCCGGTGGGGATGAGGCGTACTTCGCCGCCATGGATGAAGCGCAACTGGACTCGGCGGAAGAGCCGCTCGAGCTGATCGCCAAGTCGAGCGAACTGCGCAACTATTCCAAGCTGTCGGTCAGTGCCAAGCGCCGGTTCCTGATCGACTTCTGGGGCAGGCGGGACCAGCGGCCGGAAACGCCGGCCAACGAGGAGCGGGATCGGTTCTACCAGGCCATATCCTATACCGACCAGGCCTTCCGGGTCGGACGAGGCACGCAGGAGCCAGGCTGGAAGACCGACCGTGGGCGCATCTATGCCAAGTACGGCGCCGCGTCCGACCAGCTCAAGCGGGTGCCAACCGGGTATGCACCGCCGTATGAGGTCTGGCGCTATACCCGCGGCAAGGCCCGGTACTATGTATTCGCGGACCAGAACGGTTTTGGGGCATACAAGCTGATTTTCACCAACGACGTGACCGAAAGCGGTGTACCCAACTGGCGGGACATTCTGACCGAAAATGCCGTGCGGGATGTCGGCCAGTATCTCGGCCTTAACTTCTACCAGTAGTTGATCGGTTACCTGAGTGGTTCCGGCAACCCCTAGCCTGCCTGCTGGCACGGCGGGTGCGAGTTTTCGGCAAAGCGGGTTCGAGCGCGTGTCCACATTTCGATCGGAATGAGGTGCCAGACATGAAGCGTATTCTGCGTGGTGCTGTACTTCTCGCCGTAACCGCGGTACTCGGTGCGTGCGGTACCGAGCCGGATCAAGTGAAAGGCGGCGCGGCGGACCACATCGTCGCGGATCCGGGCGTTGTCTTCATTTCGAGGGAGGACAGCCAGGCGGTGAAGATTCGCCTGGAAGACGCGCAAGGCACCGCCCTGCACGACCCCATCACCATCAGCAACATCGGCGCGGGCATCAACGTCCGCCCCGACTCGGCCTTCCGGCCCATCTTTACCGATGGCGACAGCCTGGTGTTCAACACCAATGGCACCGAGCTCCGGGTCTGGGTGAGCACCAGCGCTCTGGCCAATTCGTCATTCACCATCAATGCCGGTGGGCTGACGCTCAACGTGCCGGTGGTCGTGACGCCGAACAAGAACGAAAGCTTCCCGTTCTCCAATCTGGCGCCGGCGCTTGGTGAAGTGGTGACCGCAACGGTTACCTCCGACCTGCTGTTCACCGATTCGACCAAGGTCGTCTTCGGCAGTCAGACGCTGACGCCGGTGAGCGTGGCCACCGATGGCAAGACCCTGACGTTCAACACAGCGCCGGACCTGCTCGGGCCGGCCACCTTCACGAATGTGACGCTGTCCTACAACAAGAACGTGGTGTTTCCCGTGACGGCGGCCGATACGCTCAACAGCCCGGCGAGCGCCCAGGCCTTCGTCACCAGCGACCTCTCCACTGATTTCGGTCAGGTGATCACGATTACGCCGCCGGCCGGGATCATCTTCACTCCGACCACGAAAGTCACGTTCGACTCGACCGAGGTCACTTTCGATTCCGTGCCCGTGCCGGTATTCACCATCGCGCCGGGTGGAACTTCCCTTACCGTAACGGCAGCGCCCGGGACCGTCGGACCGACGATGTTCACCAATGTCGCGAATCCGGCCAATCCGACCTATACCTTCGCGCTGCAGTCGCTTGATACGTTGAAGAGCGTCTCGGCTGTTCAGCCCTTCGCGTTCAGCGACCTCACGCCGTCCGTAGGCCAGGCCATCACGATCACCCCGCCGGCTGGTGCGATCTTTACGACCGCCACCAAGGTGAGGTTCGACTCGGCTGGTCCTGCGCCGCACTTCACGATCGCCCCGGGCGGCACCTCGATGAGCCTGACCGCAGGTCCCAACAGCATCGGGCCGATGGTCTTCACCAAGCTCATTGCACCGGCGAACCCGAGTGCGCCATTCTCGCTGCTGTCCAGGGATACGGTTGTCAGTGAGGCGGTTGATACGTTCCTCGTGACCGCGAACAAGACGACCGCCGCAGCGAACGAGACCGTCACCTTCACGGGCGCGACCAGCAACTACAGGTTCAGCGCCAAGTCCACCAGGCTCACGGTCGGAGGCATTCCATCGCTCCTCCTGAGTGTCGCGGCGGACAGCAGTAACTCCGTCGTTCTCCCCGCGCCTGGCGTGGCTGCAGGCAAGACGGCGGTCAGCTCGCCGGTGGTGGCTGGCTTCGTGCTTGGCAACCTGCCGACCAATGCTCCGGCCATCACGGTCGGTGCACTGACGCCGCAGGCCGGTACTGGTGCCTTCGCGACCGCACCAACCATCAATGCGCCCGCGGTGGGAAGCACCGTCGCCTTCTGGGATGGCGGACCGTACCCGAAGACCTCATCGTTTGGTGACGGCGAGATCGTGTATAAGCTGGTCGTCACGACCGCAGGCAAGTACCAGTTCGAGCTGCCGTACATCTCGGACGCCTCGGATCTTGGCATCTACTTCTACGACGGCACCCAGACGGCCATCACCACGTCCGGATTCAACGTGGACGCTGGTGGAGAGGGCGCCGCAGAGTCCAAGACGCTGACGCTGGCAGCTGGCACGTACTATGTCGCCATCGTGTGGTTCGACTATACCGATCCAGCCGACCTGTTCGGCTTCCGGCTGACCGGAGTCGCTCCATAAGCGGCGATGGGTATAGCAGGTTCCCTCAAGCCAACGCCCCCGGGATTGCTCCCGGGGGCGTCTGGTTTACGGGGTGTCGGGCCTGGGCAGCTTGTCCCCTGGGCAGCTGCTTGTCCTGAGTGCGGAGAAGGCGGGAGCGGCGAAGGTGCGAGGCTCGCCCGGTCGTCCTGCCTGCGCCACCAGGAATCCAACCGCGCGATGGACGACTGGCGCACAAAGTTGGCAGGGGTGACGCGTGCGTCGCCCCTGCGGTCGCGGGATGAGGCACCCATGGCAACACCTGACCCCCAGGGTGTTGCACTTCGCTTGTGAATCCAGGGGATCCGGCCGCGTGATGCGCGCATGACGCACGGACGACTGTGGCTGCGCAGGCCCACGTGGGCCTGCGCACGAACTGGGATAGCGCTCTGGACCCCGGTTTGCACCGGGGTGACGGCGTCGATGGGATCGGGACGTCAGTGGGCCGCCGCAGGCCGCCCCTACAATGGCCTGGATGGATCGGATGCATCTTGCCCGTCCGCCGAGCCGCCGAGCCGCCGAGCCGCCGAGCCGCCGAGCCGTCTACCTGTCTACCATCACCCTCTCCCCTTCGCGGAACTGTCGCTTGTAGAGCCGTGCGTAGAGGCCACCCTGCTCCAGCAGCGCCGAGTGGGTGCCTTCTTCCACGATCCGTCCATCGTCCAGCACCAGCAGGCGATCGGCCCGTCGGACCGTGCTCAGCCGGTGGGCGATGATCAGCGTCGTCCGATTGACCAGCAGCCGCTCCAGCGCATCTTCGATCAGCCGCTCGCTCTCGTTGTCCAGGTTGCTGGTGGCCTCATCCAGCACCAGGACGGCGGGATCCTTGAGGATGGCGCGGGCAATGGCGATGCGCTGGCGCTGCCCACCCGAGAGCTTCACGCCTCGCTCCCCTACCAGGGTGTCGTATCCGGACGGCAGCGCTGCGACAAATTCGTGCGCGTGAGCTGCTCGCGCGGCGGCTTCGATGTCGGCCGGCGGGGCCTCGGGACGGGCATAGGCAATATTCTCCCGCACACTGCCGCTGAAGAGCGCCGGTTCCTGCGGCACGATGCCCACCGCATGGCGGATATCGCTCAGGCGGAGCGACCGGAGGTCCATCCCCTCCAGCAGGATCCTGCCCTCGGTCGGATCCCAGAATCGGGGCAGGAGCGAGACCAAGGTTGTCTTGCCGGCGCCCGAAGGACCCACGAGCGCCACGACTTCGCCTGGCCGGATGTGCAGATTGATGTCGCGAAGGACCCAGCGGTCGTCGCCGGTCCCATGGTAGCGAAAGGAGACCCCCTCGAAGCTCACCTCGCCTCTCGGCGGGGCTGGCAGCACCAAGGGGTGCTCGGGGTCGGCAATGGCGACGGGGGTCTCGATGATGTCAAAGACCCGCTCCGCCGCGCCCACCGCCTCCTGATAGGCGCTGAAGAACGAGGCAAGGGAGCCAACGGCGGCGGCGATATAGATGGTATAGAGAAGGAATGAGACCAGCTGCCCCGCCGTGAGACCGCCCTCGAGCACCAGCCGGCCGCCCTGCCACAGGACGATCACGATCCCGCAGAAGGTGGCCAGCGTCAGCACACCGAAGAAGATGCCCCGGGCATGAGCCCGCTGCAGCGCCGAGCGAACGCTCTCCATGATCCTGCTGCCGTAACGTGCGCGTTCGGCGCCCTCCTGCACGAAGCTCTGGACCGTGCGGATCTGGCTCATCGCCTCGTCGGCCACGGCGGTGGCCTCCGCCACCTTGTCCTGCACGCCGGTGGTAAGGCGCCGAAGCCGGCGGCCGAAGAAGATGGCGGTCAGCACCACGACCGGCACCACCCCGATGGCCGTGAGCGTCAACCGTGGCTGCATGATGGTGAGGAGCGCCAGCCCGCCGATCAGCATGATGACCTGGCGCGAAAACTCGGCGATCTGGTGGCTCAGGACGCCCTGCAGGAGACCGATATCCGTGGTGAGCCGGCTGGTCAGCTCCCCGGTCCGTCGTTCAGTGAAAAAGCCGGGCGGCAGGGAGAGCAGCTTGTTGAACAGCTCCCGGCGGAGGCTGGCCACGGCCTTTTCGCCGGTGGCGGAGAGGAGGTAGGTCTGGGCGTAGTTGAGCACTGCCTGGATGGCGAACAGCCCCACCAGCCCCAGCGCGATGCGGTTGAGCAGCGTGCGGTTGCCCTTCTCGAACGCTGCATCCAGCAGGTACCCCACCACACCGGGGAACATGAGGTTGATGGCGCTCGATGCCAGCAACGTCGCCACCGCCCAGTAGAGCCCGGTCCGGTACGGCCGGACCCGGGCCCAGAGGCGACTCAGCCGCCGGGGAGACGGCAGCCGCATCAGTGGCTGAGCTCGTGCAGGCCGTGCCCGTCATCCGGAGCGGCCCGGTCCAGAATAAGTTGTGCAGGCGGCAGGGATCGCCTGATGGGCACCAGCCGGTCTACCCCCATCGCCAGGAAGAGCAGGAAGAGGTAGAGCAGCGAGTACTTGTACATGCGCCAAGCTGTTGGCGTAACACCAGTTTCCCGTAGTAGTTGTACACAATACCACAGGAGGCGCAGTCCCAGCAGAAGTGCGGCAATGAAGTAGACCAGCCCCAAGGCACCGAAGAACGACGGCATGACCGTAAGCGGAAGCAGGAACAGGGTATAGAGCAGCATCTCCATCTTGGTGCGCCGCTCTCCCCGGACGACCGGCATCATCGGGACGCCGGCGTTGGCGTACTCCCGCTGCTTGATGAGCGCGAGCGCCCAGAAGTGCGGTGGTGTCCAGTAGAAGATGATGGCAAACAGGTAGATCGCGGCCAGGTCAATGTGCCCGGTCATCGCCGCCCAGCCCACCAACGGCGGGAAGGCGCCGGCAGCGCCACCCACCACGATATTCTGGGTAGTGCTCCGCTTGAGCCACATGGTGTAGATCAGCACGTAGAACAGCAGCCCGCTCAGCGCCAGCCACGCCGACAGCGGGTTCACATAGCGATAGAAGATGACGAACGCCAGCGCGCCAAGGCCGATCCCGAAGCCCAGGGCCACGCCAGCCGACATCCGGCCGGCCGGGAGCGGCCGGAGCTTGGTCCGGGCCATTCTGGTGTCGATGTCCCGGTCAAACCACATGTTGATGGCATTGGCGCCGCCCGCCATCAGGTACCCGCCGACCAGCACCAGCAGCACCAGCCGGACGGAGGGGAGCCCGGCATCGGTAATGAACATCGGCGCGATCGTGGTCACCAGCAGCAGTGAAATGATCCTGGGCTTTGTGAGCGTTACCAGATCCCGGAGCAGGGAGGGGCGGCCCACGCTGGCACCGGCGTGGCCGGGCGGGACGTCGCTCGACTGAAGACCCTCTGCCGGAATCGCGGCCTTTTCCCTGCCAAGTCGGCGGGAACGAAAAACCATCATTACCGCGCCGGTCCAGACAAGGCTGCCGATCAGGAGATGGCCGGCGCGGAGCGCCGAGGGCAGGTTCATCAGCACCATGGTCGCCGCGACAATCACCTGGAGCACGGTGAGGCCGAGGACCGCATTGGTGACGCTTCTCAGCGGAGCAGCGTCCTCGTCGTGCCGGCGGGAGACCCGGATGGACAAGAGCGCGACCAGCGGCAGGAAGAGGTAGGCCAGGATGCGGTGGGTCCAGTGTATGGCGCCGAGCGCGGTGGGCGGCGGTCCCAGGCCAAACCCGGTACACAGGGGGAACCCTCGGCAGACCCAGCCGGCGTTGAGGTTGGCCACGTGGGCGCCCACCAGGATGAGCACGAAAGCATAGCCGGCGGTGAAGACGGCGAACCGGTGATCGGAATGCCGCTCCCCACTCGGCAGCACCGGCTCCGCCGTGCCGGCCCGGAGCGCCGTGACGAGCAGGGCCGCCAGCAACAGCATGGCGTTGGCCAGGTGGATGATGACCACCGAGGGCGGCAGCTCCAGCTTGACCGTGACGGCACCCAGCAGCACTTGGACCACCAGCAGTGCGACGGCGAGGGTGGCGGGGTTCCGGAGCCGCGGCTCCGTCCGGTGCCGTCGCCAGGCCTGAACGCCAACGGCGATGATGAGCGCGCTCAACAATGCGGCGACCCAGCGGTGGCCGATTTCGATGGCGGTCTTGAGGTCGAGGGGCGGGAACCACTGCCCATCACAGCGGGGCCAGTGGTCGCCGCACCCCATGCCGGAACCGGTGATACGGACAATGCCACCAAGGGTGATGAGTCCGATTGCCAGGAACGCTCCGGCCCAGGCGAGCCGGCGAAGCGTCCGGGTGGAATCGGGCTGAATATCGTGCATTACGGATCTCCAGAGAGGACACGCGGCCCCGCGGGGGCGTTGCGGCGAGCGAAAGAACGGGACCGGTTCCCCCCTTGTCAAGCTCGCACCCGTGGCCGATTATGCAGCGTCCCCCCGGGGCATTCGCCGGGTCGGGATCCTCCCGGCTGCGTGCCGGTCACCGGCCATTTTTCAATAGCGATTCATGACGCAGCAGCGTGATGCCTGGGGCGAACGACTGCCCCGACACCTGGGTCTGTGGAGTGCCGTGGCTGTCCTGGTCGGCTCGACCATCGGCAGCGGCATCTTTCGTGTGCCGGCGACGGTCGCCGGACAGCTCGGGGATCCCGGTCCGGTGCTCCTGGCGTGGGTGCTGGGCGGCCTGATCGCCCTCTTCGGCGCCCTGACGTACGCCGAGCTCGCCGCCGCGCTGCCCCGCTCGGGCGGCGTCTTCGCCTACATCCTCGAGGCCTTCGGGCCGCTGCCGGCCTTTCTGTTCGGCTGGTCGGAGCTCTGCGTCATCCGCGCCTCGGCGCTGGGTGCCATCGCGACGATCTTCGCCGAGTACCTGGGGCACTTCATCGAGATGACCCCGATGCAGGTGCGCTGGGTGGCGGCGGCGGGGATCGTGCTGGTGGGGATCTTCAACTGGGTCGGGGTGAACATCGCGGCCCTGGTCATGAACCTGACCACGGTGGCCAAGTATCTGGCGCTCGCGGCACTCGGGATCCTGGCTTTTGCCGTAGGACACGGCAGTCCGGCACACTTCACGCCGGCCTGGCCGCACGGACTCGATCTCTCGCTGCTGGGCACCGCGCTCATCACCATCATGTGGACCTACGACGGCTGGGCGGACCTCTCCTTCATGGGCGGCGAGGTCAAGAATCCGGGCCGCACCCTGCCGCTTGCGCTGATCGTCGGCACCGCGGCGATCGTGATCGTCTACCTCTTCATCAACGCGGCCTACGTCTATCTTGTCCCGTTGCCGGAGATGGCCGGGAGCGCCCTGATCGCGTCCACCGCGGCGGAGCGGATCCCGGCGCTGGGTGCGGCGGGCGCCTCGATCGTGGCCGCGATCGTGATGATCTCCTGCTTCGGCACCCTCAACGGCTCCATGATGACCGGACCGCGGATCTTCTTCGCCATGGCGGACCGCGGGCTCTTCTTCCAGGGGATCGCGCGGGTTTCTCCTCGTTTCCAGAGCCCGTCGGTGGCCATCTGGCTCGCCACCATCCTCGGCGTGGTATACGTACTGCTCAACAACTTCCAGCAGCTGGCGGAGAAATTCATCCTGGGCATCTGGCCCTTCTACGCGCTGGCGGTGGCGGCGGTGTACGTGTTGCGGCGGAAGCGACCCGATCTCGAGCGGCCCTACCGGGCATGGGGCTACCCCGTGGTCCCCGCGCTCTTTCTGCTGGCGTCGCTGGCCATCGTGGTGAATGCACTGTGGACCCAGCCGGTGGATACCGGCATCACGTTCGCGATCATTCTGGCGGGTGTACCGGCCTACCTGCTCTGGCGGCGGTTCGGACGTCGAGGTTCCGTCACGGAGGATGCGGCTGCTTGACCGGTTCCGGCGCGGCGGTAAGTTACGGCGCGTTTCAACATTTTCCTCTGCGGAGAGGTGTGTCGGTATGAGAGCATGGTCGGGTAAGGTGGGCGCCGCACTGCTGGCGCTCGCGCTGACCACCGGGCTGGCAAGCCGGGCGGCGGCGCAAGGCGTAACCTCGGCGGCAATTGTCGGAACGGTCGTGGCGGAAGGCGGGGCACCGGTCTCAGGGGCCGATGTGAAGCTGACCAAGCCGGCGACAGGTGAGGCTCACGTGGTCACCACCCGGTCCGACGGCCGCTACATCGTGGACAATGCCTCAGCCGGCGGTCCCTACACGCTGACGGTCCGTGCGATCGGATTTCAGCCCATCAAGGTGGAAGGCCTGCGCCTGACACTGGGTCAGCGTCTGTCGCACGACGTGTCGCTGAAGCGCACCACGGTGCAGCTCGAGGACCTCACGGTCATTACCCAGTCCTCGGTGCTGGCCGACGTCTCACGCACCGGCGCCTCCACCATCGTCTCCGACACGGCCATCCAGCGCTATCCGCTGCAGGGCCGGAATTTCACCGACCTGATCCAGACCGCGCCCCAGGTCAATGGCAACTCGATCGCCGGCCAGAACAACCGGTTCAACAATATCCAGGTTGACGGCGGTGTGAACAACGACCTGTTCGGCCTTGCTGCCAGCGGCACACCGGGTGGCCAGGCCAATGCCAGCGTGATCTCGCTGGAAGCGATCCAGGAGTTCCAGGTCCAGGTGGCGCCCTTCGACGTGCGCCAGGGCAACTTCGCCGGCGGCCTCGTCAATGCCGTGACCAAGTCCGGCACGAACGAGTACCATGGCTCGCTGTTCGGCTATTACCGCGGCAAGAGCCTGGCCGGCCAGCGCAGCGACCCGACCTTCAGCTCGTTCAATGTCTATCAGTACGGCGGCACGTTCAGCGGCCCGATCATGCGGGACAAGCTGCAGTTCTTCCTGTCAGCGGACCTGCAGAAAAGCAGCAGCTCATTCTCCAGCAGCAACCAGTTGACCGGCGACGACGCGGCCGACATCGGCAACGTCGGTTTTACGCTGGCGGATGCACAGGCTTTCCACGACGTGCTGGTCAACCAGTACAACTTTGGCGATCCGGGCACCGGCATCGCGCCGCCGATCGAGAATCCGGACAAGAACCTGTTTGGCAAGCTGTCGTGGCAGATTGCCCCGAACAGCCGGCTGGAGCTCTCCCACAACTGGGTGGACGCCAGCCAGGACCAGCTGATCCGCAGCCCCACCAGCCCCAGCTTCCCGGGCCGGTTGCGTGACGGATACCAGCTCTCCAACAGCGGCTACGGGCAGGCCAACAAGACCAACACCACCCGGCTCAAGTGGACCACCACCTTTGGCCAGAACATGGCCAACGAGTTCCTGGCCGGTGGGCAGTGGGTGCGCGACCATCGCGCGCTTGCCAACGAGACGCCGCTCATTCTGGTTCGGGCGGGGGTCAGCGGGGCATTCGACTCCTGGCTGGCGGCCGGCGCGGACCGGTTCTCGCAGGGCAACCTGCTGGACCAGAACATCTATTCGATTGCCGACAACCTCAGCTTCAATCTGGCCAACAGCCACCGGCTGACCGTCGGCACCAGCGACGAATTCTTCAAGTTCCACAATGTGTTCACCCAGGGCTCGTTCGGCTCCTGGATGTTCGCGTCACTGGATAGCCTGGTGAATGGTGAGGCCGAAGCCTTCGAGATCACCCTGCCGGGCGATCCGGTCCTGGCTCCGAATGGCGCCGTGGCCGATTTCTCGGTCAAGCAGCTGGGTGCGTTCATCCAGGACCAGTGGAGCTTGAGCGATCGCGCTACCGTGACCGCGGGCATCCGTGCGGATGTGCCGTATTTCAAGGCTCCGGTGAGCAACCCGAACCTGATCAGCAATCCGGGCGACGCCGCCCTGCACATTGATACCGGCGTCTTCCCCAGTGGCAATGTGCTCTGGTCGCCGCGGCTGGGCTTCAACGTGGACGCGGATGGCAAGGGGACCACGGTGGTTCGCGGCGGCGTTGGCATCTTCACCGGCCGCCCGGCGTACGTCTGGCTGTCCAACGCGTATGTCGGCACCGGCCTCGAGACAGTGACGCTGACCTGCACCGGCGCCAACGTGCCGACCTTCCCCGGTGCGACTCTGGCCGATCAGCCGACGGCCTGCACCGGCGGCGGCGCGCCCTCGCTGCCCCGCGCCAACCCGGTGTATTTCGACAAGGATTTCAGGTTCCCCCAGACCTTCCGGGTAGCGCTGGGCCTGGACCGGCAGCTGCCCCAGGGCATCATCGGGACGCTGGACTTCCTGTACACCTCGAACCGGAACAACCTCTATATCCAGGACAACAACCTGGTGGAGGATGCTACCCTGTCGGGTGAAGGCCGCTATCTCTACGGCACCTTCAACGCGGGGACCGGCCGGGCCACCAAGAACCTGGTCCGGAGCGACATCGGCAACGCGCTGTTCCACCGCAACGCCAACGGCGGCAACAGTGTCTCACTCACGGCGCAGCTGTCCAAGTCGTTCGCGAACGGGCTCGCCTTCAACGCCGGCTACACCTATTCGCGCACGCGGGACATCATCTCGCTGACCAGCAGCATCGCCTTCTCGAACTACCAGTTCGCGACGGTGGACGGGTCGCTGTTCGATCGCAACGTGACCCGGTCGGCGTTTGACGTACCGCACAAGCTCACCCTCAGCGGCACCGCCAATCTGCCGTACCACAGCCAGTTCTCGCTCATCTACCAGGGCTTCTCGGGCACGCCCTACGCCTGGATGGTGGGCAGCGACGTGAACGCCGACGGCATCAGCGGCAACGACTTGCCGTTCATCCCGGCGGATGCGTCCCAGATCACGCTGGCCGATCCGACCCAGTTCGCCGCGCTGAACGATTTCATTGGCGGACAGCAGTGCCTTGCCGCCAGCCGCGGCAGGCTGCTGGAGCGGAACGCCTGCCGGAACCCGTGGTCCAACCTGTTCAACACCCGGCTGGCCACCTCCGTGCCGCTCATGGGTGGCCAGAGCATCCAGCTCTCCTGGGACATCTTCAATGTGCTGAACATGTTCGACAAGGAGTGGGGCGCCTTCAAGCAGGTGAGCGCGTTCGAGGAAGGCCCGTCCTTCCTGCGGGCCACCGGGTATGATGCGGCCAACAACCGGCCCATCTACAGCTTCGCACCGCCGGCCACCATCGAGCGGACCATCCTGGGCCCGAATTCCTCGCGGTGGCGGATGCAGTTCGGCGCGAAGTATTCGTTCTGAGAAGTTCAGAGTTGAGAGTTGAGAGTTAAGAGTCTGGAGTTATTGAGAGCTGGACGCCTGGGGTGACGAGGTTGTCACCCTGAGCGCAGCGAAGGGGCCGGAACTCACACCGAGTTTCGGCCCCTTCGGTCACTTTGTTCCCTCAGGGTGACGGCGCCTGTCTCAACTCCCTGCTCTTAACTCTCAACTCTTAACTCTTAACTCTTAACTCTTAACTCTTAACTCTTAACTCTTAACTCTTAACTCTGGCGGTGGCGATCTGGGACAGCAGGATGTAGATGACGGTGGCCGCGAGGCTGACCCCGATGCCGAAGGCGGTGCCCGATCGCGGCGCCGCGACCGCGAGCGGGGCGCCAAAGAGGGCGATCACCAGACATGCCATCGGAATGGCAATTCGCTGGGCGCGCCGCACCTGGAGATCTCCGGTCGCGTTGCCGGCCCGGCGCATGGCGTCGATGTACCGGCCCAGTTCGGCGTAGCGCATGGCCTCGGGCGCCTTGTCCTGCAGCAGCAGCTGTTCGGGCGGCTGTGACAGGGCGGCGAGCTGCATCCGGTCGAATCCGAAAGTGGCGAGGTGGTCCCCCGAGCCCAGCACCTGGCTCTGACCGCTCCAGAGGGTCCAGCGCCTGGTCGAATCGGCCCAGGTTGCGCTGTCGGCACGAACCACGAGCGTGGGGTAATCGTCGCCGGTGCCGGCGCGCTCCAGGACCAGCTCACGCAAGGTCTCTGAGGCGACATCCAGCGAACGGATGGTGTACATCCATCCTTCGTCGGCCCGGTAGACGAAATTGTACCGGCCGCCGGCGTCAATCGTGGCGGGGTCCTTCTGCATCCGGGCCATGCGGGCGCTCGCGGTCACCGCGAGTTCGCCGACGAGAATCGCGAGCCCCGAGGCCGCCAGCGCGGCCAGGAAGAGCGGCAGGACCAGCCGGCGGAAGCTCGCCCCGCCCGCCTTGGCGGCCGTGAGCTCCGAGTGACGTGCCATGTTGCCCACGGTAAATATCGTGGCAAACAGCACGGCGGCCGGCATGACGAGCGAGGCCCACGCCGGAATCCCGAAGATGTAGCTGACCGCGATCTGCCTGACGCTCAATCCCTTGCCGAGCAGGTCGTGGAGATCCTGGATCATCTCGGTGAGCACGGCCACGATGGGGAACCCGATCGCGGTCACGATGAACAGCTTGATCCAGGACCGCAGGACGTAGCGATCGAGCAGCCGGATCATGACCGCACCCGCCGGTAGATGCTGCGCCACCGTTCGCCCATCCATTCGATCACTTCCTGCCAGTCGCCGCCACGGGTCGAGCCCATCTCCCGGCTGACGACCAGCAACCCGGCCAGTCCCAGCAGCGTGAGAATGATGTCCGGTGCCCACATGCTGAACCAGGGCGAGAGAATGCCCTTGTCAGCCAGCGCTTCCCCCGCGGTGAGCCCCACCCAGAAGACGGCGAACACACCCATTGCGCCGCCGATGACGAGCCCCATGCCGCCACGCGGGAAGCGCAGCGCCACGACGATGCCGACCAGTGCAAAGGGGAGGCAGGCGAAGGCAATCGCCCACTTCTTGTGTACTTCGACCAGATATCGGTCGGCTTGGCGCTCGGCGTCATCCAGCCGGCTCGCCGAGCTGCTGATCTCGCTGAAGGCGGACAGTCTGGAGGGAGGCGCTCCCCGCGCGGTCATGCTGGGCGACTGTGCGCTTTGCTGCGCCTCGGCCGTCTCTGGAAGTATCAGTTCCCGGACCTCCCGGCCCCACATGCAGTAGCCGCGCGAGCCTCGTTCCTCGACCGGAGCGGGCGGTGGACTCGAGGGCAGTTCCAGCAGGTACCGGAGGTCGCGATCGAGCAGGGCAGCGCGATCCACGCGGGCCTGACCCTGGTCCCGCTCCGCGGAACGGACCACACCGAGCATTTCGCAGGTGCTCTGTTCCCGGTCACCGCGGGCCACGGTGCCCTCGTTGCGCTGGAACCGGTCGTAGACGTTGCGAAGCACGACGGCGTTCTGATGGAACTGCACCAGACGGAAGTCCGCCGGCGCGGTGGCCGGGAATTCGTGCACCGCGCCGTCATACAGCGTGAGGAGCAGGTCGCTGCCGGTGGGGCCTGCGATTGCCATGGTCCCGCTGTCGGCATAGATCACGCGGCGGCTCCACTGGCCACCCATGTCGTAGATGGTCACGTTCCGCAGCCGTCCATGGATCTGGTCAATGGCGGCGGCACGCAGGAAGTACTGTGAGGAGGGGATGGGGTTGACGACCTGCTCATGCAGCTCGAACGTCGGCTTCTTGCGGGCGATGTCGAAAAACAGGGTGCGCAGCCGGGCATTGCTCCTGGGCAGGACCTGATCCACGAACCCGAAGGTCGCCACCCCGATGACCAGCGACACCAGGAGCACCGGGCGCAGCAGCTGGCCCACGCTCACGCCGCTGCTCCGCATCGCCGTGATCTCGTTTTCGGCGGCGAGCTGGCTGAAGCCATAGAGCGTGGCGACCAGCACCGCCATCGGCAGGGTGAGGGCCAGGATGAAGGGGATCGCGAGGACAAACACCTCCGCGATCACCGTCCATTCGAGGCCCTTGCCGGCGAGCTTGTCGAACTGGCGCGCGATCTGATTCAGCAGCATGAAACCGGTAAGCGCCGCCAGCGCGAAGCCGAAGGGCGCCACCAGCCTGCCGAGCACGTAGCGAGTCAGCCGTCGCACGGTCTAAGTAGTGTGGTTGTAAGGGGTTCGAGCCATCATTATATTCTGCCGCGACCTTCCTTTATACCCCGGTCCCGATTCCGAGTTCGCGTGGCCCGTTCCAGTCTTGCCGCCATCCTGGGTCTTCTGGCGCTCGCCTTGCCGCGAGTGGCGCTGGCGCAGGTCCCTGACTCAACATTGCCGCTCCCGCCAGCGCAATTCAATGTCGAGCGACCCGGTCTGGTCCAGCCGCCGGCGCTCCGCGCGCCGTGGCTCGGTGGCCATGGTGCCCTCGCCGTTTTTGACAGCGCCGTCGGTGCGGCGCTCGACTCGGCGCACCTGGCCCGCGCCCACGCCCGGCGGGCTCTCCTGATCTACGGGCGGCGCCTGGCGGATAGCGCGAAGGCGCCCGAACAACGGCAAGGTATCCTGGGACTGGATCAAAAGTATGCCGATCTGGCGATTGATGGCCAAGCCAGTCTCGATATCCGGACTGAACGGGTCAAGAATGAGCGCTGTACCCCCGCCCAGCTGAACGACCCGTCGGCCGGCTGTGGCGGGAACATCAAGGCGCCCCGGCTGGAGAACAATATCGACGTGCGCTCCACCGGCCGGCTCGGCCGGGTGTATTACGAGGGGCTGAGCGACGAAATCGTGCGCCGCGTGGAAGTGGGCACCGTCACATTTCAGCCGCCTCCGTCGCGGTTCCTCACCGCCGCCGTTCCGCGCAGCAATTTCGGCCTCAACGGACTCTTCGAAGTGGGGCCGATGCAGTTCCAGGCGCTCTTCGCCACGCAGAAGGGAAGTTCGCTGAACGAACGGACTTTTCAGATCGGCACCGGCACGACGACCACGCCGCAGGACCGACTGATGCGCGACCTCGACTTCGAGTCGGGGCGATTCTACTGGGTGGTGGACCCCACCGTCGTGGCTGGCTATCCGGCGCTCGACATCCTGGACCTGAGCCAGGCCGCAATACCGGACGCTGCGCGCCCGGTCCAGGTCCGCGTCTATCGGTACCGGGCAGCCACTCCCGGCAACAACGTGAACCCGACGCTGGGTGGCGTGAAGGCCTTTGCGGTCAATTCGGAAGATCCCACCCAGCGGCTGGGCCAGGTGGCGCCGGACGAAGGGGTACAGTGGGAATTGCTGATCCAGGGGCGGGATTACTATCTGGATCCTTCGGGCCTCTGGTTCGTGCTCGCGTCCAAGCTCGATCCCAACGATTACCTGGCGGTCAGCTACACCACGGCCTCGGGCGGCAGGGTGGGCACCTTCCCCAGCGGCGATCAGCCCACTGTGGTGGATTCCCTGCAGCTCATTGTCGAGCCGCGGCGTGGCCCGGACGCCGGGACGTTCCGCCACGAGATGCGCCAGATCTACCGGGTTGCCGGGAGCGACCTCGAGCGGGCCAGCCTCCGGGTGGCGGTAACCCTCAACCAGTCCGAACGTCCCCAGGGAGCCGCGCCGACGTATCTCGCTCAACTGGGGTTGTCGGTGCCATCGGATCCTGGCACGTTCGACGTCCAGAATCGCCTCTTCCCGCGGGACCGCGATTCCACCAGCACGAGCGGCGTGGTCCGCGAATCGTTCATCATCTTCCCGAACCTCAAGCCGTTCGCGGACCCCAGTCGACTGTCGCCGGCTGAGGTCACCGATTCCCTCTACCAGACGCCGCTCTACCTGGTGCTGTCGCCCCAGGGGCCGCCCTCGCGGTTCCAGTTCCGCCTGCGGTACAACGCCGCGTCGGGAGGCGATCGTTCCCAGCTGAGCCTCAACGCGCTGCAGCTGAAGGACGGGTCCGAGCAGATCGAGGTGAACAGCCGCCTGCTGGTCCGTGGCGTGGATTACTCGATCGATTACGGGACCGGGCTCGTCACCTTCAATGATCCGGACGGGCTCTTCGGTAACGGGAACTCGACCGTGACGGCGCGCTTCGAGCAGCAGGACCTGTTCGCCGTCGCCCCCACGTCCATCATGGGCCTGACTTCCCGCTATTCGCTGGGCGAGGTAGGCTCGATCAACCTGATCGGTGTCTTGCAGCGCGAGGCCAGCGCCTTTAACCGGCCGCAACTGGGCTTCGAGGCCAAGGGCAACATGGTGGGCGGGGCGAGTGCCGACCTGCACTTCCGGTCGGACGGCATCACCCGCTTCGTCAACAAGCTGGTGAGCACACCGTCGTCGGCACCGTCCCGGCTGGACCTGAACGGCGAAGTGGCCGTGTCCAAACCGGACCCCAACCGCTCCGGCGCAGCCTACCTCGAAGAATTCGAGCGTGACATCGGCACGCCCATTTCGCTCCGGGAACAGGTGTGGGAGTTCGGCAGCGCGCCCCAGCGGACCGACGGGCTGAGTCCGCTGCTGGGCTTCGGCGCGACATTCGATACGCTCGACGCGGTCCAGCTCACCTGGCAGAACCTGGTGCCCGATGCCGCCTTCCGCCCGGTGCAGTTGCGGCCGCAGGACATCGATTCGACGATCGTGCTGGCGGGCAAGGGCGACCAGTTCGAAACCCTGATGTGGCTCACCTTCCACGCCGACACCGCCGGCGGGTTCGTGCAGCGGAACAACCACTCCAGCTGGTCGCTTGAGCCACGGCCGTTCCGCCCGCGGTGGCGCTCGATCGTCACGCCGCTCAGTTCCACCGGCCTGGACTTGTCCCGCTCCGAATACCTGGAGTTCTACGTCTATCAGAACGGACGTCGGGGCGCGGATTCGGCGGGCATGCAGATGGTCATCGACCTCGGCAGCGTCGTCGAGGACGCCGTGGGGCTGGCACCGGACAGTCTGGTGGTGCAGGGAAGCGACACGCTCTATTTCGGGCGGCAGTTCACCGGCCGGGGCCGGCTCGATACGGAACGTGGCGCCGACGGGATCTTCAATGCCGCCACCGATGACATCGGCATCCTGGGCGACCGCCCCGACTCGATCAAGGTGGGCTCCGGATTCGTGCATGACGTGCCGCTCTGCGCGCGCGCGCTGTCCTCGGCCGTGCCGGTCTTCCCGTGGGGCGACCTCAGCTCGCGCTGCACCAGCGGCAATGGCCACCTGGACACCGAAGATCTCAACGGCGACAACCTGCTCGACGCGAGCGGGGCCAACGAGAATGTGTTTCGCTACGTGGTGGACCTGCGGGACAGTACCTACATCGTGAAGGGGCGCGGCCAGAAATCCCGTGATTCCAGCGGCCAGCCAGACGGGTGGACGCTGTACCGCGTTCCCCTCCGCGGACCCAACGCGGTGGCGATCGGCGCCCCCAACCTCCGGCTCATCCAGCAGATGCGCGTCACCTTCGTCGCGCCGCCCGATGACGGCGGAAGCGATATCGTGGGGCGCCTGGCGCTCGCCAGGATGCGCTTCGTCGGCGCACCCTGGAATCGCCGCGCGGAGACGCCGATCGCCGGACTGAGCGGATCGACCGGCCAGCCGCACGGGGAGGTCGTGGCGGCCACCGTCTCCACCGAGAACGTGGAACTGGGGTACACCCCCCCGCCCGGTGCGGTGAATTCGCTCAATGACAAGAATGTGGGGGCGGGGCAGCTCACCCAGCAGATCAACGAAAAGTCCCTCCGGGTCATTGCCAGCGACCTAGCAGTGAATGAGCGGGCTGAGGCCTATCTCCGCTTTGCGACGGGTGCGCAGAACCTGCTCAACTACGGCGAGATACGCGTCTGGGCGCGAGGGTACGGGATCGGCTGGGAGCGCGGCGACCTCGAAGCCTTCATCAAGCTGGGCAGCGACGACCGCAACTTCTATCTCTACCACGCCCCGGCCAATACCACGTCGTGGGAGCCGGAGATGGTGATTGATCTCGAAGTGTGGCGTACCCTGCGCGCCGAGATCGAGACTCGCTGGCTCAGTGGCGAGGCTCCGTCGGGCGCCGCCGGGTGCGGCGGCGATCCGACGGCGTACGTGGCCTGCCAGGGGCCGTACATGGTGCAGGTCGGGAGCCCAGGCATCAACCCGCCGAACCTCGCGGCGATCCAGGAAGTGTCGGCGGGCGTCTTCCGCGCCGCCGACAACGGGCCGCTGCCGGAGGCGGAAGTGTGGATCGACGATATCCGGCTGACGCTGCCGGTTTCCAGGCTGGGCAAGGCGTATGCGCTCGATGCCAGGCTGACCGCATCCGATGTCGGTGACATCAGTGTCTCGCTCATCGGTCAGGACGGACAGTTCCGCCAGATCGGCCAGTCGCCCACGTTCCGCACCACGAACACGCTGCGGGTGGCCGCCAGCTGGCGGCTTGACCGGTTCCTGCCGGCGTCACTTGGCCTGTCCATGCCGGCCAGCATCTCGTTTGCCCGGTCGGGCGTGGACCCCCAGCTCATCAGCGGTACCGATATTCGCGGGGAATCGCTCGAGGGGCTTCGCCGGCCCGATTCCTGGTCACGCGCGTACTCCTTTTCGGTACGCCGCTCCGCCCGGGGCACCAATTGGCTGGTGCGCGGGCTGGTGGATCCGCTGTCCCTGTCCGCCACATTCGCGCGTGGTCAGGCGCAGACCGAACTGAGCCGGGCGGCCAACAGCAACAGCAACGTGCAGGCGAACTACAGCCTCGTGCTGGGCCGGACCGGCCCCACCGTCGACCTGCGTGGCCTGCTCCCCGGCTTCCTGCGCGGCTCGGAGGCAGGCAAGGCGCTGGCGACGGCCCGCTTCAACCTGGTGCCCAGCAACATCCGCTTCTCCAGCGGACTGGTACAGGACCGTGGCGAGCTCACGGCCTATCAGGTTCCGATCCTGCGTGGGCTCGATTCGCTGCTGCTCCCGACGACGTCATTGAACCAGGTCTGGCGCAACAGCGCGGGCCTCAGCTGGGCACCGATGGGCATGCTGACGCTGGGTGCGGACCTCGGCAGTTCGCGCGATCTCCGCCACTATTCCGACTCGACCGAGATCGGCCGGCTGGCCGGCCTCTCGCGCCGGGACTTCCTCGGGATGGATGTGGGCGTCGAGCGAGATCGCCAGCTGAGTACCTCGCTGGCCCTCACGCCCAGGATCTCGAGCTGGTTCCGGCCGCGCTATGTGAACCGGACCGGCTTCACCCTGTCCCGATCGCTCACCAGCCGGCCGCCGGTCCAGGTGGATGGCGATACCCTCGGTGCGTTCGTGCTTCCGCAGACGCTCAACAACAGCCGAGCCGGTGAGCTGGGCGCGTCCATCGACGTCGCCCGGCTGGTGCGGGGTGTTGCCGGCGACACGAGCAGCCTGGGCAAGGCCCTGGCACGGATCCGTCCGGTGGATGTCAGCTCGCGGCACGTGCTTTCCTCGACGTTCGACCTCGCGGCATTCGAGCCCACCCTCAGCTATCAGCTGGCCATGGGCGGCCTCGACGATTTTCTGTCACAGTACGGGGTACTGACGATCGGTGCCACCGACATGACGACCCGCACGGTTACGAGCGGGGCCGACCTGCCGGCCGGCATCTCGTTCTCGCTCAGCTACAGCGAAACCGATGCGACGCGCTATCAGCGCATCGGTGGAGCCCTCCAGCAGCTCATCTCGAACCAGACGGAATGGCCGTCCGGCTCGATACGGTGGACCCAGACATTCGCGAACGGGCCGGTCACACTGATGGCGCTGGGCACGTCCCTGCGCCGGCGGAGTGGCGTGACGTCGCAACCTGCCGGCGGTGGAACCACTGCGACGAGCGCCATCCGCTCGTCCTCGCTCTCGCCGGACCTTCAGGTGGGCTTCCGCAATGGCATGAGCCTCACCGCGCGCTATTCCGGCCTGAACCAGCGCAACGAGAACAACGGCACGGCGACGCTCCTGGACCAGAGCAACTTCATGGGGACCCTCAGCTACAACTTCCGGCTGCCTGAAATGGTGAGCCGCTCGCGCAAGCAGATCAGCTCCACCATCACCGCGCGGACGGATCATGGCGGGACCTGCCTGCAGCGTCAGGGGGACAGCGAGTGCGTCTCGGTGAGCGACAACCGGAGCAAGGAATACGCTGCCAAATTCACGGCCGACCTGGCCAACCTGCTCCGCGGCGCGTTCGAGTTCGGCTACCTTGTCAACGAGGCGTCGCATCTCAACCAGCGCGTCTCGACGCTCTACATGACGGTGACGTTCACTCTTTCGCTCTTTGCCGGAGATCTGCGATGACCGCACCGCGGAGCAGCACACGCCTGCTTCCCCTCACCATCCTGCTCGCCGCTGCAGCGTGTGGACGGGACCGTGTGCCCGAGCCCCGGCCGTTCGATGGCGGCGCGGCCCTCGGCTATGCCGCGGCGCAGGTGGGGTTCGGGCCGCGCATCCCCGGCACGGCCGGGCATGCCGCCGAGGCGAGCTGGCTCGACAGCCTGCTCAGCGCACGGGCGGACACGCTGGTGATCCAGCGCTGGACCCACGTGGACGTGCGCGGGGACTCACTGGAACTCAGCAATTTCATCGCGCGCTTCAACCCGGCCGCCACCAAGCGAGTGCTCTTCCTGGCCCATTGGGACACGCGCCCGCGCTCGGATGGCACCCACGTGGAG
>SMFG01000035.1_pt1 | contig 34804 bp, 32 predicted proteins | sample 2456131 | NCBI WGS metagenome assembly SMFG01 (sample SAMN10132612, study PRJNA489261) | soil metagenome | isolation source: day120 antibiotic-silt loam soil ammended with raw manure from dairy cow... | place: USA | collected 2015-05-01
CCGCGCTGCCAGCGCGTGACCTCCGGCCCGGCCACGTCCACCTCCCCGGAGAATTCGAGTCCTGGCACGTCCGCGGGCCAACCGGCCGGCGCCGGGTACTTGCCCTGCCGCTGCAGCAGATCGGCACGATTGACTCCCGACGCGCGCACCCGGACGCGTACTTCGTGCTCGCGTGGCTCGGGCGCCGGAATGTCGCGCACCCGGATGACCTCCGGTCCGCCGGCGCCGGCAAAGTGGATTTCGCGCATGCTCTTCATCTCCCCAGGTGATGCGGTTGTCTACGCAATGTGGAAGCGGACCGGCCTCCAGGCGAGGGTAGCGCGCCACGCTGCGCCGGGCGCAGGTACCTTTCGGGACACGCCCGACCAGGGAGCGGACATGCAGCTGCATACCTCGCCAATCATCAGCGCCGGACTCGCGGCGGTGCTGGCCGCCTGCAGCAGCACCAACGGGGCACCGCCCGATGGCACCAATGGCGTCGGGCTCGCGCTCGTTGCAGAGGGACTGGCCTTCCCGCTCTATCTCACCGCACCACCGGACGACAGCCGGCTCTTCATCCTCGAGAAGGGCGGGCGCATCCGGATCGTGCGCCATGATTCGCTGCTGCCCGAGCCATTCCTGGATATCGCTGCTCAAGTCTCGAATGGCAGTGAACAGGGACTGCTGGGCCTCGCCTTCCATCCCGACTACGCCTCCAACGGCCGCCTCTTCATCGACTACACCGATACCAACGGCGATACCCGCATCGTGGAGTACCACGTCGGGGCTGACCCGGAACACGCAGACCCGGCGAGCGCCCGCATCCTGCTCACCATCGCGCAGCCGTACAGCAACCATAACGGGGGACAGGTGGCCTTCGGCCCCGACGGGTACCTCTATGTCGGCATGGGGGACGGCGGGTCCGGCGGGGATCCCCAGGGACACGGCCAGGATCCAGACGATCTGCTGGGTTCGATCCTCCGCATCGACGTGAATGGCGCCGCCCCCTATGCAGTGCCGCCCGATAATCCGTGGGCCGACAGCGCCGGAGCGCGCGGCGAGATCTGGGACATCGGACTCCGCAATCCATGGCGCTTCAGCTTCGACCGCTCAACCGGGGATCTCTACATCGCGGATGTGGGCCAGAGCGCTCAGGAAGAGGTGGATGTATCCACCTCGGCTTCAGGCGGCGGCCGGGGAGTCAACTACGGCTGGAACCGGATGGAGGGCCGGTCCTGCTTCGCCAGCGACCCCTGTGATCAGACCGGGTTGGTGCTGCCTGTGGTGCAATACTCCCACGCCGATGGCTGCTCGATCAGCGGCGGCTACGTCTACCGCGGCAGCGCCATCCCGGCACTTCAGGGCCATTACTTCTACTCCGATTTCTGCCAGGGCTGGGTGCGGAGCTTCCGGCTGGAGAACGGCGTGGCGGCAGACCAGCGGGCATGGGCAGAACTGGCGCCCGGCGGTAACGTCCCCAGCTTCGGTGAAGACGCCGCCGGTGAACTGTACGTGATCAGTGCGGGTGGCAGCGTGTACAGGATCGTGAGTGATGGGTCGTAGGACGAGGGACGAGGGACGAGCGAAGCTACCACGCGCGAAGGCGGGCTCGCACCCGGGGCGGGGTGGCAGGGGCGAGAGTCCCGCCGGAGCGCGCGGTAGCAAGCGAGACCACCGCACCAGTGGCAGCGGCGAGAGTCCCGCCGAAGCGCGCGGTAGCAAGCGATCAGAAAGGTCAACCCAGCGTGAGTCATGACTCGTAAATCGTCGCCCGACACCGCGGCTGATCGCGTGACACTCGAGCAGCTGGCGGCGAAACTGCCCGCACAAGTCCGCTTCGGACCGTCCTCCTGGACCTATCCCGGGTGGACCGGCCTCGTCTATGACAGCCCCTACCCCAAACGCGATGCCGCGACCTTGCTGCTTGCTGCGTGCGCGCGGTGGCCCCTCTTCCGCACCGTGGGCATCGACTCCGCCTTCTATGCGCCGCCCTCGCCACGCACGCTCGAGCGCTATGCTCAGCAGCTGCCGGAGGGATTCGCGTGCGTGAGCAAGGTCTGGCAGGAGATCACGGTCCACACCTGGACCCGCGGCCAGGACAAGCACCGGGCAGGGGAACAGAACGAGAATTTCCTGAATGCGGATCTGTTCGTGGAAAGCGTGTACGGGCCCTACCGCGAGAATTTCCACGGCCACATGGGGCCGTTCGTCTTCGAGTTCTCACCCTTTGGCCGCACCGCCGGCCTTGCCCCGGAAGATTTCGCCAACCGGCTCGACCGCTTTCTCGAACGGTTGCCGGCTGACGCGGCGTACGCGGTGGAACTGCGGGACCAGGATCACCTCACCCCGATGTATCTGGAAGTCCTCCGGGCCCATGGCGCAGCCCATGTGCTCAACTCCTGGACGCGGATGCCGACAATCGGCGAACAGCTGGAGGCGGGTGCGGCGGCGCTGGCGCCGTTCGTGGTCTGCCGCGCACTGCTGCCGCCAGGGATGCGGTACACCGAATCAGTCGAGACCTTTGCGCCGTTCGACCGGATCCGGGAGCCCAACCCCGGTCTGCGAGCGGACCTGCTTCGCCTGGTGGCGACCGTCGAAGAACTGGGCGTTCCGGGATTCATCATCGTGAACAATCGGACCGAAGGCTGCTCGCCGCTGACCATCGCGGCGGTGGCAGAGGCGTGGGCCACCACCAATCCCGCGTAGCGGCGCGTCATTGGCCCGCGATCGCCGCCCCCAGCGCGGGCCCCGCCCCCACCGTCTCGCATACCCGCGCAATGGTCTCACCAATCTTGTTGTTGGGGGTTGAGGCACCGGCCGTGATCCCGATGATACTGATGCCGTCGAGCCACCCTTCGGTGCGCTGCTCCGTCTTCATCCCCACCGGCTGGAAGCGGATGGCGCCGGTCTCCACTTCGACGCACGCCGCATCCTCGATGTGATAGGTCCGCGCCCCCCGCGACTCGGCCAGCTCCGCCAGGTGGCAGGTGTTGCTCGAGTTGTAGCCGCCCACCACCAGCATGATGTCGAGTGGTTCCTGCAGCAGCGCATTGACCGCGTCCTGCCGCTCCTGTGTTGCGCTGCAGATCGTGTCGAAGCTCCGGAAATGTTCTGACACATGATCCGCGCCATGCCGGTCGGCCAGCGCCCGCCCGAACGCCGCGGCGATGGCAAGCGATTCGGTGGAGAGCATGGTCGTCTGGTTGGCAATCCCGACGCGAACGAGATCGCTGCGGAAGTCGAAGCCGGGCGAGGTCGCCTTCTGGAAACGTCCGGCCAGCACTGTCGCGTCCTCGTCCGACCCGCCCGAGCGGATGAACTCCAGCACCGGGTTCGCTTCCTCCATGTCCAGTACCACGAGGTACTTGCCGTCCGGGTGACGATTCACCTGGCTGGCTGTCGCCTTGGTTTCCTCGTGCCAGTGCTTGCCATGGATCACCGCCGTGAATCCATCCCGCGCGTAGCTCTCCACCCGTTTCCAGACGTTCAGCACCGAACCGCACGTGGTGTCCACCAGGACGCAACCCAGTTCGCGGAGTCGCTCGAAATCCCGCGTGGTGACACCGAACGCGGGCAGGATCACCACGTCGTCCGCCGCGATGGCGCTGAAGTCGAACGGGTGCTCAGGGTCGTGACCCAGTATGGTCACTCCCATGGCCCGGAGCTTGTCGTTCACGTGCGGATTGTGGATGATCTCGCCGACCAGGAATATCCGGCGCCCCGGAAACTTGGCACGCGCCTCGTACGCGTAGTCCACTGCCCGGTCTACGCCGTAGCAGAACCCGAATTCCCTGGCCAGCCGGAAGGTGAATGAACCCGCCGTCAGCGTGTGCCCGTTGGCCCGCAAGGCCTCGACGATGCTGCTGGCGTAGTCCGCGCTGAGCTGTCCCTCGATGGCGGACTTGAGCCCGAAGCCGCGGCGATAATAGGTGGATTCCATGGCTGCAATCTAACCGGCGGTGTCGGCGCATGCGCCGATCGTCACCCGCTGGAATCGCCCGCGCAAGGTCACCTCCGCCAGGTCTCCATCCCGTTGCTCCAGCGAGCGGAACTCGCCCTCCATGCGGCCTCCATGAACCGTCACGCGGACGGTGCCCTTGACCCCGCGGTAGCCCGCCACCCGCGTCGAGTCGAGCCAGCGCGACGCAACGGCGGCAGCCGGCCGCGTCGCCCGTGCATCCGACGGTGGCAGCACCGGGAAATCACTCGCGGCCAGCACTTTGGCGCCTGGAAAAAGGAGGATAGCGACACCGGTGTCACCCGACATCGCGAAGAGCCTGATCTCCCGGGCACAGCGCGTAGCCTCCGCGCGGAGCGTTGCCTGTCCGGTGTCAGCGCCCGTCCAGTTCACCGACATCCGGCCACCACTCCGGCATGCGGCGAGCGCAACGGTCGCGCTCAGCGCACCGGTGAAAAGACCACGTCGAAGCGCCATGGGCTCCCGTTGTCCGGCGTGATGGGATGGCTCAGGTCGAGCCGGATGAGCGTCGCGTGCAGCAGCGGACTGTACACCGAGATTCCGATGCCACCGCCTACGAGTGCCTTGGACCGGAAGAGCGCATCCGGTGCAGCCGTCTGCCCTGCGTCGATGAAGAGCACCGGCCGGATCGTGCCACGCAGGGGCGAAACGTCCAGCTGTGCTGCCCAGAACGCCCCGCCCGTGAGCGTCGCGTAATCGAAGCCGCGCACCGTCTCGCGCCCGCCCAGCCGGAATTGAAATTGCGGCGGCGCGGACGCTTCGGCGATACCCGCCTTGAGCCGTAGAGTATAGCCGCGCGCGCCGCCTGCACTCCGCTGGACGGTGCCGAAGGCGCGTCCGGTGGTGAGCCCCTTCCCGGCCATCCCCTCACCCGCGAGTGTCCAGCGCAGCGAACCGTAATGCGTCAGCCTCGCAGCGACCACGCCAAAGTCGCCTTCCCGGATCGGTGGATTGAGGGGAAGCACCCCCGTGCCGCCCAGCGCATCGTTGACCCAGGAGCGTGCGTCGCGCGCCACCGAGCGCTGTCGCTCACCGCGCAGCGCGACGGACAGGTCGGTCGCCAGCGCGACCGGCACGATCAGCGCGGCCTCGGCGCCGCTGGCAAGGTAGTAATCGCCGTAGTCATGGGCCGTGAACAGCGCGCTTGCTGAATTGGCGAGCGTGAGCCCGGGTGAAAATGGGTCCACGTCGCTCATCATGCGGTACCCCGCAACAGTCAGTCGGCCGCCCGGCGCATCATGCACCAGGGCCAGCCGCCCGGTCACGCGCTGATCGCTGATTCCGTAGCGCACCACAGGGTACACATTGGTGAATGGCACCCCCGGTACACCGAGCCGGGCGCCAACGCCGAGGGACAATCCCTGAACCCGATTGTACTGCAGCGCGTCCGAGGTCCGCTCATAGCCGAAGGTGATCGCGCGCCGATCGGTGAGCTCGGGCGGCAGCTCCTCGGCGAGGCGCGCCAGCTCCGCCACCATGGAGCGCAGCCGAGCCTCGCCCTCGGGCGCATTGACCAGCGTCAGCGAGTCGGTCCAGCCGTCGTACTGCGCAAGCACACTATCCGGCGGCCGGAGGATCTCATAGCGCCCGCCTTCCCACTCACCCGCCACCACCTGCCCATCCTGCCCGCCCTGCCCGCCTTGCCCGCCTTGCCCCTCATTGATCTCGTACTCCGAAAACTCCGTCATCGCCTGGAACGGAATCACCCGCCCGCCGGTCAACGGGATGGTCAGCGTCCCGACGATCGCCTGACGGAAGGGCATCCAGTAGCGACCCTCCTGCTGGCCGTACTCCAGATCCACGTCAATGGTGATGAAGCGGTTGCCGAGCCGATTGGCGCGCCGGGCGCTCGCGGAATCCTTCCCTGCCTCGCCGGGCGCGACGAACAGACTGGTACCAACGTACCGGAAGGAAAACCGCACGACATCCGACGTTTCGGCGTCAATCCACAATCGGCCCGCCACCAGCGCGGGCGCGGCCTGCTTGGGGATCACCTCCACCGCATAGAGCCGGAGCGTACGCCCGTCCGGGAGTGCGGCGCTGAGGCTGTCCGTCAGGTCATAGTGATACCGCCGGTCCGCACCTGCGGCGAGCGGATGGAGCGCCCCGGTGGCCGGGAATTCGTCACTGAAAATCCGGAGCGAATCACCCGCGCCCCGCGGCACGAACCAGGGCCGGTCAAACGAACTGGAAAGGGCGATGCCATCGGAGACGGATCGCTGGCGCCGGCCGAGGATGTCCACCCGCAGGTCGTTGGGGCGCCGCCACGCGACGCGCCCGTCCTGTTCCTCGACCGCAGCAGCGACGGACGGCCCCCAGCGGCGGCCGGGCGCCCCGACGCTGAGCCGGTACCGGATGCGCGCACGGTAATCGCCGACGGCAGTGTCCTGGGCCCGATACCGCGCCGCAGCCCGGGCCACCACTTGCCTGGTGGCCGGGGACGCGTAGGTAACAACGGTGTCTTGCGGAAAAGTTGCTGCGGCTAGCAGAAGAGCTACGAGGTGTGCGCCCATTTGCTCCGGCCGTCGCGGTGAAGCCCGTATGCCTTGAGCCGACGCCAGAGAGTGGTCCGACTGATACCCAGCTCGCGCGCCGTCTCCGCCAACCTCCAATTATGCGCGTCGAGCGTCCGTACGATAGCCTCCTTCTCCCGCGCGGCCAGCGTGGTCGAGCCCTCGGTCCCGGGCAGGAACATGGCCTCGCCGATGTCCAGCGAGCCCACCCGCAATGGCCGGAGCCGGCCACCAATGGAAGCCAGCCGGGGCATCAGATCCTTGGCGCTGTCCTGCAGGTCATCCTCGCTGAGCGTGGAACGCGCCTGCTGGTTGGCGTAAAGGACCTTGCCCTCGGCATCAAAGACGACGACCCCCTCGCTGAAGCCGTCGAGGAGTGCCTTGGCCAGTGGAGAGAAGACTGAAGGCATACCGTTCTGTGTAAGTGTCTCAGCCATGAATCAGAATACGCCTCACGCGGTCGGAAGTTTCAGTTCGGTACAGACGATGGCTCCCAACCCGCTTACATGGGAGTCGTCTTAATGGTGCATCATGACACAGTCCTTGACCGTGACCCATGTCACCATAATATTACCCGCCGGTAATTTAACGCCAGCCCTCGACCTGTTTCTCACTCCTGCGGAGTCCTTGATGCTCGTGCTCGGCCTCGCCCTCGCCGCGCTGATCGGTCTCTCGCTCGGCACGCTTGGGGGCGGGGGCTCGACGCTGACAGTGCCGGTATTTGTCTACGTCCTGGGCTTCGAGGCCAAGCGCGCCATCGCCATGAGCTTCCCCGTCGTGGGCGGGACCAGCCTGGTCGGTGCGCTCTCTCACTGGCGGCATGGCAATGTTCAATGGCGCATGGCGTTCATTTTCGGCATCGTGGCGATGGCGGCGGCATTCGGATCGGCCCACCTGCTCGCGCCGCTCCTCACCGGCCAGATGCAATTGCTCCTGCTGGGCGCCGTGATGCTCGTGGCGGCGACCTCGATGTTCCGGAACGCCGGCGGCCGCCGGGCTCCCGAAGCGAGCATCGGGGCCAGCGCGGTCTCCCTTCCGTTGCTGTCGCTCACCGCCCTCGGTGTGGGCATCCTCACCGGGCTGCTCGGCATCGGTGGTGGCTTCCTCATCGTGCCGGCGCTGGCCCTGCTCGCACGCATGCCGATCAAGCAGGCAGTCGGGACGTCGCTCGTGATCATCTCGATGAACACCTTCTCCGCCTATCTTGGCTACGCTGGAAAGGTGGACATCCCGTGGGGATTCGTGGCGGGCTTCACCGCCATCGCGGTGCTCGGCATTCTCGCGGGTACCCGGCTGGTGCGGGCAGCCACCCCGGCTCAGCTCAAGCGCGCCTTCGCGATCTTTCTGCTGGTCGTCGGCGCCTTCGTGTTCTACCAGAATCGCGCTGTCTTCCACCGCGCCGCATCGCAGGGCGCCGTGGAGCGGACGCACTGACCCCTTGGAGTCTGCATGTTGCTGAAGCGGTTTTACGACGAGCGCCTGGCGCAGGCGAGTTATCTCCTCGGGTGCCAGGCCACCGGCGAGGCCCTGGTGGTAGACCCCAACCGTGATATCGAGCAGTACATCGCGGCCGCCCGGGCAGAAGGACTCCGGCTCACCCATGTGACGGAAACCCATATCCACGCCGATTTCGTAAGCGGCAGCCGGGAGCTGGCATCAGCGACCAGGGCGCGCCTGCTGCTCTCGGCCGAGGGCGGCCGCGACTGGCAGTACGGCTTTGCCCGGACCGACGGAGCCACCCTGCTCCATGACGGTGACGAGTTCATGGTGGGCAACCTGCGCTTCGATGTGCTCCACACGCCGGGCCACACGCCGGAGCACCTGACGTTCCTCGTCACCGACACGGTGGCCACCGACCGCCCGATGGGCGCCCTGACCGGGGATTTCATCTTCGTGGGAGACGTGGGGCGACCGGACCTGCTCGAGCGGGCCGCCAAGGTGAGCGGCACCATGGAAGCGAGCGCGCGCCAGCTTTTTCAGTCACTGGGCCGGTTCAGGAGCCAGCCGGATTATCTCCAGTTGTGGCCCGCCCACGGTGCCGGCTCCGCCTGTGGCAAGGCACTGGGAGCAGTACCACAATCCACGCTCGGGTATGAGCGGGTGGCCAATTGGGCGTTTGGTATCCTCGACGAAGACGAATTCGTGCGAGCGGTGCTGGCGGGACAGCCGGAGCCACCGGCGTATTTCGCGGAAATGAAACGCGTCAATCGCGATGGGCCCCGCGCGCTCGGCGGCTGGCCCGCACCGCCGGTGCTGGCGCCGGCGGCGCTTGCCCCGGTGCTCGAGGCTGGCGGTGTCGTGGTGGACCTGCGGCGCACGGCGGAATTCGCCGAAGGTCACGTACCAGGCACGCTCAACATTCCGCTCAATCGCTCATTCACCACGTGGGCCGGTGCGCTGCTGCCCTATGACCGGGAGATCCATCTCATCGTTCCCGACAATGGCGGGCGAGCGGGTGACGCCGTTCGCGCGCTCGCCATGATCGGGCTCGATCGCATCGCGGGACTACTGCCCGTAGTCGCGATTCAGGCCTGGGCGGAGCATGGAACCCTGGAGACCGTGCCCCAGATCGACGCGGCAGATCTCGCCACCCGGAAGGGCGAGGCGACCGTCGTGGACGTCCGGGGGCGCGGCGAATGGGACGCCGGCCACCTGCCAGGCGCCCTGCACATTCCGCTGGCCGCGCTGCCGGGGCGCCTGGATGAACTGCCGAAGGACACGCCGGTGGTGATGCAGTGTCAATCGGGCGGGCGTTCGAGCATTGCCTCAGCCCTGCTCCAGGCACGCGGTTTTCGGAACATTTCCAATCTGCGCGGGGGTATCCGAGGCTGGCGCGACGCCGGACTGCCGGTGGAGGCAGACGACGAGGCGGTCAAGGCATGACTGCAGGCATGTCCGACAGCATGCTCGCCAGAGTGGCCGAGCGATTCAGGGTGCTGGGCGAACCGGCGCGGCTCCGGATCCTGAATGTGCTGCGGGCGCATCCCGAGCTCACGGTGAGTCAGCTGGTTGAGGCCACGCAGCTGGGCCAGGCCAACCTGTCGAAGCATCTGCAGCTGCTGCACGGCGGCGGCTTCGTCTCCCGGCGGCGGGAAGGGCTGTATATCTGGTACTCGCTGGCCGATGCCGGGACGGCGGCGCTCTGTGACGTGATGTGCGCCCGGCTGGAGCGGGAAGCAGCGCTCGAGCGGGAGCCGGATGAGCGAGAACACCGGCACGTCCTGCGCTGATGACGGTGCCCTCCACGGCCGGACGCCGGGAAAAGATCATGGCGGCGGCCGAGTCGCTGCTCATGCAATACGGCCTGCACGGCTGGAGCGTGGAGCAGGTGGCCCGCGCCGCCGGCTGCGCCAAGGGACTGGTGCATTATCACTTCGGTACGCGGACCGCACTGCTGGCTGCCATCACTGCGGTATTGGGGCGGGAACGACTGGAACGGCGGATCCATGCGCTCGCGCCGCGCGGCACCGCGGCGCTCGATGCACTCTGGGTGGTGATGCGCGAGGACGTGGGTCGGGGCATCTCGAAGGCATGGCTGGAACTGGGCCTGGGCGATTCGCCTGATGTCCGCCGGGCCACGGAGCCGGCGGCGGCACTGCTCGATGCCTTTGCGGCGGCGAGCGGCGCCGCGCTCGAGTCGGCGCCGCTGACCCGTGAACGCGCCATGGCGCTGATCCTGGTGCTGGACGGCCTGGAGGCGGGCCTGGCACGCGGTGCCCGCGAGGCGGATATCCGTGAAGCATACGACCGCGTGTGGCTCGCTATGCTCGGCTGATCAGTGCCGCCGGCGCGCCGGGCCACTTCGCCCGCGCCGGCGCTCCTTTGGCTGGCGCTGCAGCACCTCCCGCAATTCCTCCAGCGAATCGGCGACCAGCGGCGCGTGGTTCCCGCGACGGACCGCGAAGAGCAATTTCCGGTCGGTATCGGGTAACTCCGCCGCCCGCACACGGCGGGCCTGCCCTTCGCGCAGGGTGAGTCGCACCGCCGGCGCACCGTCATGCACTTCATAGGTCATGGGCACGACGTCGCCCTTGATTCTGATGCTGGACGGCAAGGCATCCAGCCGCTCGCTCACCGTACTCGCCACCAATGCCGGCACATCCAGTTCCACGCTGGCGCGAAGGAACGACTCCCAGCTGTTGACCCCCTCCGCTTCCAGCTGGGCCCGCAGGACGTGCTCCAGCTGGGGCCGGGCAATGGCGGGGAGTGTCCCACCCGAGCGCCGCCAATACTCATCCAGCCGTTCCACCGCCCGGCGCAGCCGGCTCTGACCGGGATGGACCGTCTCGCCGTCCAGCAGCGCTTTCGCCAGCGCGTCGAGCGCGGCATCGTGCCATTCCGCAGGGAACTTCCCTTCCAGTGCTTCTGTCTCGGCGTCGAGCTCGAATCCGAAATATTCCCGGGTGCGTGACAACGTCACGCGCTGGTGCTTCCGGGGTCCGCCCACACTGAACCGGGCCGGCCCCCAGGTCGCGTGGCGCCGGATGAGGTCGTACGACAAGGTGGTGCCCTCGATCCCGGCGCGCGGCACTCCGAAGCGGTCGGCAAAGAAGCGAAGCCGGCCTGCCACCGCCCCCCAGCTGCCGGCCACCGACGTCTTCGAGACCCGCGCCTCCTGGCCGTCGGCGGTGTGCTCGTCGATCACCAGGTCAAAAGGCATCACCCGGGCGAGCAGTTCCCCGAAAGCCTGGCGGATGTCCTTTCCTGCGTGCGGCAGGGTTTTCGGGAGCGGCATCTCCAGCGCCCGATAGACCGAGGCCATGCCCAGCGCCGTGTCCTCGATCGCCTTGACCAGGACGCCGCGGCGTTCAGCCCACTCTTCGAGTCCCTCTTCGAACAGGTGCCTGGGCAGGCCATAGACCTCGCCCAGGTAGCCGTGCTGATTCACCGCTTCGGCGTAAAGGTTGTAGGCGGTGAGGTGATCGCTTCCCTTCACGACGACGCCGTAGAGATCGCGTTCATCGCGCGTCATCCGGTGCAGCGAATCGATGTTGGCGCAGACAGCGATGACCGGTGCCAGCGTGTCATCCATCTGCACCAGCAGCTCGCCCCAGTCGCGCTCGACCGGCATGGCTTCGACATCGCGCCCGTACCTGGTGAGTCGCCCGCGCTCGATCAACCCGCGCGACCGGAGCAACTCCGTCGCCTTGCGATAGGCCGTCCGGTCGAGCGGCACCGGCAGGTCCAGATCCGACGCATCCACGCCGATGGCCGCGCAGGTGATGGCCACCCGTTCGGCATCGCCGGCCAGCTGGAACTCGGGCGGTCCGGGGCGAAGCGACGCGAAGTCGAGATGCCGGTCGCTCAGGATCCAGACCTCGCCGTCCGGCACGCGGCCGTGCACCCGTCCCGCCATCTGCAGAATCTCGTTGGCGCCGAGATACAGTCGGTGCAGCACGTTGCGGCCGCGTTCGACCACATTGCCATAGCGAGCGTCGTAGATCACCACGGTATCGAGCCCGCGCAGGTTGAGCGCGCTCTGGCCGGCCGCGGTCATGGCCAGGAGCCAGGGGTGCTCCACCTCGCCTTCGAGAAATGGCCGGATGACCCGGATCGGTTCGCCGCCGTGGTAGAACGCCGTGGTAAGCCGCTTCCATTGCTCGCCCAACTGGGTCGCCAGGTGCTCCACCTCGGCGCGGGTTGGCACGAACACCGCGACACCGCGCTTCTCCTTGATCAGTTTCCGCACGAAGCGCTCGTTCAGGAACTCGAGCGGTTTTTCGGGCACCACCTCGACCCGTGCCCGAAGGTTCGGATCGAACGCGGACGTTTCCAGCACCTCGCTGCTGCCGAGATAGCGGGCGTAGAAGGTGGGGTCCACCGTGGCGCTGAGCCAGATGTAGCGGCAGCCGGTGCGCTTGCCCAGCGCCAGGCAGAGCTCCAGCTCGGCGGAGGTCTGGTGAATCTCGTCCACGATGATCGTATCGGTGGGCGTAATGAGATCATCCTCGAACCACCGTCGCGCGATGCCGGTGGTGATGATGACCACGTTCCAGGTCGGGGTTTCCGGCGTCGCCTCGCGCTCGCGGTTGACCACACCCACGCGCAGTGGCTCGCCCAGAATCGATTCGGCAATCGGGCGAATGCCGAGCGTCTTGCCGGTGCCGGTCCCCGCCACGATGCCAAACCCCTTGCCCGCCGTCGCCCACTGGCGGAGTTCCTCGCCGTGCTGCCGGTCCAGCAGCGTCTCGATGTGGAGGCCGAGCGCCAGCTCGATCGTCTCGCAGGCGGCGCGGGTCGGCGCGATGACGATCACCCGGCCATGGGGATGCCGGGCGTGCCGGAAGGCGTCGGGATCAGGCGGGAGCTGGTGGTCGCGGCTGGGCTGCATGCGGGAAGATAAGACGGGAAGACGGGCGTGAATACAAAGTTGCGAGCCCGGGCCAACTCACCGGGCTCGCATCGGCGGTGCGATCAGCGCACCGCGCGGTCAGTCGTCGTAACGACCATGTCGATCGTTTCGGTCGTACCGGTCCTGGCGGTCATACCGGTCCTGGCGGTCATATCGATCGTCCCAATCGCGGTAGTACCGGCCGCCCCGCTCATACACCACCACCACCTGCACCCGATCGCGTGAGTCGAACTGGCGGTCGTAGTAGCGTCCACCGGTGTAATAGACCCGGGTGGGACGATAGCCATGCTTCTGCCACCACTTGGCGGAGCGATGGCCTCGGCCGCGATCATGGATGCGGTCTACCACCACGACGCGCGGCGCCACCACCACCCGGCGCACCGGCGCCCTGCGCACGACGACCACATCCGGCCGCGGCCGTGAACCGATATGCACATTGACATCCGCTCGAACCTGGGCGGCAAGCGGCATTGGCAGGAAGGCGAGTGCGCCGATCACGGCGGACAAGCGCGAGATGGAGAGAGGCATGACAACCTCGATGGTGATGAAGAAACGGATGTGCTGACTTCCGCTGCTTCCAATGCGAAGCGCATGCCATTTCCTAACTTGTTCCGGCACCGATACTTCTGAACCCGCTACGAGTCTGTGGTGTCCGCGGAAGGGGACGCGCGCACGCCTGCCTCGCCGTCGAGAAATTCACAGACGATCGTAAACGCCTCGGTGCGATCCACGCCGAAGGTTTCCATCAGGTAGGGAATGGCGCCGTACATGTTGCTGCGGCCCGATGCCCGGAGCTGCCGGAGAAACCTGCCATGCGGATGCGCGCGGGGAGGTCGTTGAAGCTTGCGCGTGCGAATCTTGACTGACGGCATACTACCCGAATATAACCCGAAAGCACTAATCTCACACCTCGCTGTTGCCATACACGGCGGCCTCCGTCACCACATAGTCCATCGGGATGTCGTGCGCCTCCATCGGCACGGCGTCCACCACCTGCAGTTCAAAGCAGAGCCCGGTCAGGCAGGCATCGGGCCGGGCCTGAGCCAGGAGCCGGTCGTAATAGGCCTTGCCGTGCCCGAGCCGTCCCCCCGCCCGGTCAAAAGCAACGCCCGGTACCGCAAAGAAATCCACGTCAGTGGGCGGCACCTGCCGCGCCCGGTCCTGGCGAATGCTCTCCCCAGGTTCCAGCAAGCCGAACGGCGCCGGTCCCACCTCCTCGAGCGACCTGACCAGCGCCAGCTCGAGCCCCGCCGGAGAGACCCACGGCAGCGCCACGCGCCGGCCGGCCGCCAGCGCGTCGGCGATCATCGGCAACGTCATTACCTCGCTCTTCACCCCCACGAACCAGGAGATGGTCCGGGCCGAGGCGTATTCGGGAAGACCGACGACATGGCGCCCGATCGCCGAACTGTGGGCCAGGCGCTCGCCCGACCGGTCCCGCCGGTCGAGCACCAGCGTGCGAAGCCGTGCTTTCTCATCCATCAGGCCATACCTTTCTGGTCGACGGTCAACGGCCGAGCCGCCGAGCCGCGGAGCCGCCTCACACCCATCTAACCTGCAAACGGAACCTGATGTGCCAGCGTTCAGCGTAACGGTCGCCAAGGATTACCTCAACTTCGCCGCGGCGCATTTCATTACCATGCGGGGCCATCAGTGTGAATCGCTGCATGGCCATAATTACCGGGTCGGTGTCACGGTGGAAGGGGCGCTGGATCCTGAGACCCGCTGGGTCATCGATTTCAGCGTGCTCAAGGAAATCCTCCGTCCGCTGGTGAAGACCGTAGACCATCGGGTACTGGTGCCGACCCGGAACCCGAAGCTGGCCATCGAACATCGGGGTGGAAGTCTCCATCTCGCCGTGTTCGGCGAGCCCCGTTACGTCTTTCCCGACCGGGATTGCGCTCTGCTGCCCCTGGAGAACAGCACCGCCGAGATGCTGGCCGAATTTTTCGGGACGCAGGTGAGGCAGGCGCTCGAGACCCGTGGAGTACACGACCTCGCGCGGCTGGTAATCGAAATCGAGGAAAGCCCGGGCCAGTCCGCCTTCTGGGAAACCCGCTGACGGACAGCCCGCAGAAAGGACACCGAATGCCCAGGGAAACGACTTACACCGGCTCGGCGCTGGCCGGGCGCATGACCGCACTCACCGGATGGGACGAGCACGAGGGCGCCATCCGTCGCGTCTTCGCCACCGACGGCTGGCCCACGACGCTGATGCTGGTCAACATGATCGGCTTCTTTGCGGAAGCGGCGGATCATCACCCCGACCTGGCCGTGAGCTGGGGCAAGGTAGAAGTCCGGCTCAGCAGTCATTCTGCCGGCGGTATCACCGACAAGGACATCGAGCTCGCGCAGGTCATCGAAGCCAACGCGCTCTGGCGGCCGACCGGCGGCGCACTCACCGGCACCAGCAGGAAGTGGGTATCGGCGGAGACACCATAGCGGCGCCCACTGTCCTTCCGCTGGACCCCGCTCCGGACCCGCTCGCGGCGTTCGGGGCGGTGCGTCATCTGCCCTGTCCGCTGCTGCTCGAGAGCGCCGGGCCCATCGGTGACTTCTCCCGCTACTCCTACCTCATGGCTGGCCCACGCGAGATCCTGAGGTCCTCTGCACGGCCGGGCGTACTGGAGGAGCTCCGTGCGCTGATCGCCGACCAGACATTTGCCGTGGTGCCGGGACTCCCGCCTTTCCAGGGCGGCCTCGCCGGTTACCTCTCCTACGAACTGGGTGCGTCGCTCGAGCAGGTGCCGCCGGCCGGCAGCGACGCGGCGCCAGGCCCGGATGTCCTCATGGGGCTGTACGACTGGGTCGTGGCCTGGGATCGCGTCCGGGGCGGCTGCTGGCTGATTGATCATCGCGGCACACCAGCTGCAATGCGGGAGCTGGGTCGGTCCCTCACGGCCCACGTCCCACGATCCGCGTCTCACGATCCGCGTCTCGAGTCTCGCGTCCCACCGCCGCCCTCCACCTTCACCCGCCGCTCCTACGAACACGCCGTCCAGCGCATCCGCGATTACATCCTCGCGGGCGATGTGTTCCAGGTGAACCTGTCGCAGCGATTCTCCCTCCCCTCGACCCGTGACTGCCTGGACCTTTATCGCCGCCTCCGCGCGCTGAGCCCAGCACCGTTCTCCGCCTGCTTCGATGCCGGTGATCACCAGGTCCTGAGCATCTCGCCCGAGCTTTTTCTGGCGCTCGATGACGGCCGGGTGGAAACCCGCCCCATCAAGGGCACCCGCCCACGGAAGGCGACACCAGCGGCCGACGCCGAACTCGCCACCGCACTCCTGGCAAGCCCGAAGGACCGCGGATGAGCGTGGCGATCCGAACCCTGACCCGGCGGGGCGGCACGGCGCACATCCATGCCGGCGGTGGCGTGGTGCTGGATTCCGACCCCGCGTCGGAGTACGACGAAACGCTGGACAAGGCGCGGGCGCTGCTCCAGGCAACGGCTGAATGATCCTCGTGCTCGACAACACCGACAGTTTCGTCCACAACCTTGCCCGCTACGTGCGCGAACTGGGCGGTGAACCGGTCGTGCGCCGCAGCGACGCCATCACGCTTGACGAGATCGCAGCGATGGCGCCGTCCCACATCATCATTTCTCCGGGGCCGTGCACTCCCCGTGAAAGCGGCATCTCCGTGGCCGCCATCCGCCGCTTCGGCGCTACCACACCCATCCTCGGCGTCTGCCTCGGCCATCAATGCATCGGTGCGGCGTACGGCGCGGTCATCGTGCGCGCCCGGCATCCGATGCACGGCCGGGCGAGTCTGATTCAGCACGACCAGCGCGGCGTGCTGGCGGGGCTGCCCACGCCACTCGAGGCTGGGCGCTATCACTCGCTGGTGGTGGATCGGGAGACACTGCCCCACGACCTGGAAATCGCCGCCACCAGCCCGGATGGCGACATCATGGCACTCCGGCACCGGGAGCATCCGGTCCACGGGGTCCAGTTTCATCCAGAGTCGGTGTTGACGGCGGGTGGACATGAGATGGTGGGGAATTTCTTGGGAGTTAAGAGTTGAGAGTCAGGAGCCGCGGTCGCAGTGCTTTCTCATCAAAACACCCAACGCTCAACTCTCAACTCTTAACTCTTAACTCTTAACTCTCAACTCTCAACTCAGTCCCCCAAACTGATCCCCAGCTCCCGCGCCGTCCGGATCGTGTCGCTGTCGAGGGGCACCAGCTTCTGACGGCCAACTACCTCGCCCAGCGGCACGGTGGTGATGGTCGAATCGTTGAGTCCCACCATCACGTCGAACTCGCCGTTGGCGATGGCGCGCACGGCCGCGGCCCCGAAGCGGAGTCCCAGCAGACGGTCATAGGTGGTGGGTGTGCCGCCACGCTGCAGATGCCCCAGCACCAGCGTCCGCACCTCCTTGCCCGTCCGGTGTGCCACGGCATCCGCCACCTGACCGGCGATACCGCCGAGCCGGTCCACCGTGCCCACCCCGCGCCGCTCCACCAGCACCGGCGTGCCGCCAAGGGAGCGAGCCCCTTCGGCCACGACCACGATGCTGAAGTGCCGGCCCGCCGCTTCCCGCCGGCGGATCTTGTCGCACACCTTCTCGATGTCGAAGGGGATCTCGGGGAGCAGGATGACGTCGGCACTGCCGGAGATGCCGCTGTTGAGCGCGATCCACCCGGCATCCCGCCCCATCAGTTCCACCACGATCACCCGCTCGTGGCTCTCGGCCGTGCTGTGCAGGCGGTCGAGCGCTTCGGTCGCGGTGCTCACCGCGGTATCGAAGCCGAAAGTCCGCTGCGTGCCGAACACGTCGTTGTCGATCGTCTTGGGCACGCAGACCACCGGCAGTCCCTTGCACGCGAGCCGGTGCGCGATCTGCATGCTGCCGTCGCCGCCAATGCTCACCAGCGCGTCGAAGCCGGAGGCGGTGAAGGCGGCCAGGAGATCATCCGAGCGGTCCCGCTCGTACTCGTTGCCGGCGTCGTCCCGGGCCACCCACCGGAACGGATTGCCCCGGTTGGTGGTGCCCAGGATGGTGCCGCCGAGATGGGTGATACCCCGGACCTCCGCGGGCCCCAGCGCATGCACGCCATCGAAACTCAGCAGCCCCTCGAACCCCCGCTGGATGCCGTACGATTGCCAGCCCCGCTGGTGCGCGCTCAGCACCACCGCACGAATCACCGCGTTCAGGCCCGGAGCGTCGCCGCCGCCGGTGGAAATGGCTATGCGCATCTGGAAGTGCAATTCGAAGTGCGATTCACGAATCTGGTGCGTCCCGTATCAGTCGGATGTATGCCTCGAGAACACGGACCGGCCATCGGCGGTCACCTCGAAGACGCCTCCGGGTGCTCGGCATTGGATGCGGACGTGCCTGCCGCGCTCCTTCCCGTCCTGGGTCGGCCGTCCGACGAATCGTAGTGTGCGCTCCGAGGGAGGCAAGGGCGGCGTCGGCTTGTCCCGGTGCGCCGGTCGTCGTATCTATTGGCGCATGCCTTTCTCCCGATGCGCGCGCCTGGCCCTGCTGTCCACGCTGGTGGCCACCGCTCCGCTTGCCGCCCAGCAGCGCCGGTATCTCATCGAGGCGGGCGCGGCCGGCAGCTATCTCGGTTTCGACAGCAAGACCAGCCTGAACGGTGGCGTGGGCGGGATCGGGCGCATCGGCATCTGGTTGCACCCCAATATCTCGATCGAAGGCGAGTTCGGGGTGTACGCCCCGAAGACCCGGATCTCCGATCAGTCCTGGCAGGCGCAGGTCTACGGCGGCTCGGCGCTGGCCAACCTCCCCATCGGGAGCGCGAGCTCGGTCTTCCTCCGCGCCGGCTATGGGGTGACCCGGTACGACTCCGATCTCTGTATCGGGACGCCGCCCCGGAGCATCTTCGGGGCCTGCGGCTCGACCGGCGCGTTCCTGGGCGGAGTCGGTACGCGCATCGCCGTGTCGCCCACCGTCATGCTTCGGGCCGAAGGCATCGCCTCCCACGCCTCGTCCGGCAGCGTCACCAACATCGGCGCCAGCATCGGGTTCAGTCTCATGCTGGCCAGCCAGCCGCTGACCGACATGGACCAGGATCGGGTCGTGGACGTGCGGGATGACTGTCCCGACACCCCGCTCGGCGCCCTGACCGACAAGCAGGGCTGCCCCACCGACACCGACGGCGACGACGTCTTTGACGGACTGGACCGCTGCCCCACGACGCAGGCCGGCGCCAGCGTCAACGCCGCGGGCTGCCCACTCGACGCCGATGGTGACAACGTTGCGGACGGGATCGATGCCTGCCCCGATACGCCGGCTGGCGCGGCGGTGAACGCAAAGGGCTGCCCCGAGGATAGCGACGGCGACACCGTGCCCGACGGGCTGGACCGCTGCCCCGCGACGCCGGCCGGCGCCAGCGTGGACCAGCTGGGCTGCCCGGGAGACGAAGACGGCGACCGGGTGCTCGATGGGCTCGATCGCTGCCCGCGAACTCCCGCCGGCAGCACGGTCAACATGTTCGGATGTCCGCCCGGGGTGTCGCCCGGTCCGGCGGGCGCCGGCACGCTGGAGCCAGGCTCCAAGCGGAATCTCGAGCGCGTGCGCTTTGCCGCCGGAAGCGCCCGGCTGCCCGCCGAGGGAAGGCCGGCGCTCGACTCCCTGGCCGCCCTCCTCAAGGCGCATCCCGATGTTGCCGTCGAGGTCGCGGCCTATGGCGACGGCACCGCGCGCGAGACCACCACGCTGACACAGCTCCGCGCCGAAGCGGTGCGCCGCTACCTGATCACGCAGGGTGCATCACTGCGGCAGGTGGTGGCCAAGGGCTACGGCAACGCCGAGCCGCTGAACACCGCGGGCGACGCGGCGGCCCAGAATCAGAACCGGCGCATCGAAATCCACGTGCAGCCGGCCAACTGACGGCGTCACCAGTATTAGTTTATCCGTGCACCATCGTTGTCGTTCGATTTTCCACTTCGTTCCCGGCCGGTCCATCCCGATGAGATCCAGCAACCTGCGTCGTGCTCTGGTGGCGGCGCTGATCATCCCCATGCTGGGGTGCAACAGCGAACAGCGCGCCGCCAGGCTGCGGGCCGATTCGCTCCGTGTGGCCGATTCGATCCGCGTTGACAGTCTCCGGCGCGACAGCGTCGCCAAGGCCGTTCAGCGGGCGGACAGCATCCGGGCCGACAGTGTTCGCGCCGATTCGGTGCACCGGGCAGACTCGGTGGCGCGGGCCCGCCACCGTCGCCGGGCACCAGCCGCCACGTTCTCCTCGACCGACACGGTGCCGTGGCCGGCAATGCCTCAGCCGTTGCCAGGCTCGCTCCTGCCATCACACCGGATCGTGGCGTTCTACGGCAACCCGCTTTCGCGGCGGATGGGCATCCTCGGTGAACTCCCGCCGGACGAGATGCTGGCCAAACTGGCCAGCACGGCGAAGACCTGGACGGCAGCGGACAGCACCACGAGCGTCATTCCGGCCCTGCACCTGATCGTCACCGTGGCGCAGGGGACGGAAGGCCGGGACGGCATGCACCGGCTCCGCATGACCGACAGTCTGGTGGAGCGGGTGGCGCGCTGGGCGGAGGCGCGGAAGTGGCTCCTCTTCCTCGATATCCAGGTGGGCCGGAGCACTGTGGAGGCCGAACTGCCCCGACTGCTCCCCTACCTCGAGCGGCCGTATGTGCATCTGGCGCTGGACCCCGAGTTCGCCATGAAGGGCGGCGCCAGGCCGGGGCGGAAGATCGGCACCATGGACGCGAGCGAGGTGAACTACGCCATCCGCACCCTGGCCGACCTCGTCAAGCAGAAGCAGCTTCCGCCCAAGGTGCTGGTGGTGCATCGCTTTACCGAGGGCATGCTCACCAATGCGGACAAGATCACCCGCGATCCGCATGTACAGGTGGTGATCGACATGGACGGATTCGGCCCGCCCGCGCTGAAGCGCAGCACGTGGCGCCATGTCATCCAGCGGGATCCCGTCCAGTACACCGGTTTCAAGCTGTTCTACAAGAATGACAAGCCGATGCTCACGCCGGCACAGGTGATCGCGCTCTATCCGTCGCCGCTGTATATCCAGTACCAGTAGGCGCCGCCGAGCATACCTTTGGAGATGCCCGGCTCAGCGTCCTGCCTGAAAATCGTCACCGCTTCATGCGTGCTGGCCACCCTTCTCGCCGACATCGCCAGGCCGCTCCACGCACAGGGCGGCGCCTGGCGCGTGGCACCGGCCGTGGAGGCGCGGCATCTCGCCGCTTTTTCGGACGCCTCACTGGATGAATCCTCCGGCATCGTGGTAAGCCGCCGGCACCCGGGCATCCTCTGGACCATCGAAGACTCGGGTGCCGAGGCCGTGCTGCACGCCACCGACACGACCGGTGCCGACCGGGGCAGCTGGCGTGTGACCGGGGCCGCCAACCGCGACTGGGAAGCGCTCGCACTCGGCCCCTGCCCTGCCGGCTTCTGCCTCTACATCGGTGATATCGGCGACAACAGCAGCGCGCGCACCCACGCGGAGATCTACCGCGTGCCGGAACCGGATCCCGCCGGGTCAGCCCGCGCGAGCGGTCGCGCAACCGCTCGCGCGAGGAGGCTCACCGTGTCGTATCCGGGTGGTCCACGCAATGCCGAATCGCTGGCCATTCTGCCGGACACCACGCTGTTCATCATCTCGAAGAGTGAATCGGGTTCGCGCATCTATGAGGTGCCGGCCAGCGCATGGCGGGGTACGGCGCCGATCCGCGCCACCGACAGGGGCGGGCTCTCCGTACCTCACGGGAGCCTTGCCAATCTCGTCACCGATGCCGCGGTGTCGCCTGACGGCGCACGCCTCGCCGTGCGGACCTATACCGCCATCTACTTCTTCAGGATCGGTCCGCGGCACCAGCTCACAGCAGACCCTGCCGATGGCGCCTGCGGCATTTTCGGCATCGAACCGCAAGGAGAAGGCGTGGCGTGGCTTGACCAGCGGCACCTGGTCACGTCGTCGGAGAACAATTTCGGCATGCTGGGCGGACTCGGTCTCGTCCGATGCGCTGGCATGTGACCGCGCGATCGGTACTGGCACTCGCGCTGCTCGGCATCGCGGCCGGTGCCGGGCTCACCGATACCTTTCGCAGCGCGCAGCCGGTACACCACGCCGAATGGGTGGCGGCGGGCGACGTGCTGGTACGGACCGTGACGCTGGGCTCGGGTGACACCACGCTGGTGCTGCTGCACGGCTACGGTGAGTCGCTTCTCGCCTGGCGCGCCATCGCGGATCCGCTCGCCCGCCGGTACCGCGTGATAGCGCTGGACCTGCCCGGCTTCGGCGTCAGTGCCAAGCCGGCGGGCGGGTACGATCTGGCGTCGATGACGGGACGGATCGCCAGCTTCATCCGGACGGAAGCGCGTCCCCCGGTGGTCCTGGTAGGGCATTCAATGGGTGGAGAGATCGCGGCGGCGGTGGCCTTGGCGCATCCGGAACTGGTCGCCGGTCTGGTGCTCGTCGCTCCTGCCGGGTACGGCCTCTCCGAGGCGGCGTCGCAGCTGCCCGACCCCGCGCGCGCCCTTCTTGGCTCCGCCACCCCGTTGGCGCTGGGGGTGCATGACCCGGCCTGGCTGGCGGAGCCGCCGGCGCGGCTGCGCTACGATCCGGTCAGCGACCCCGCGTACCGTGCGGCGACAGCGCGCGTTACCCGCGATTTCGATTTTGCCGGCATCGGTGAGCGATTCAGTGAACTTCACCTGCCGGTGCTGCTCATCTGGGGACGCCTGGATCCCACCATTCCGCTGGCGCTGGGTCAGGCGATCCACCGCCTGATACCTGGAAGCTGCCTTTCCGTGCTGGACCACGGGCTCCACCGGCCGCACGAAGCCGAGCCCGATAGCGTGCTCGCACTCACCACGAGGTTTCTCGCGACTGGCGGCTCATGCGCGCCGGATGCGCCTGCTCTCCATGCCCCTCATGCCGGAGATTGACCGATGTCCCGTCTCAGAATCCCGCTCCTGCTCCTGCCGCTCCTGATGCTGGCGGCGGTGCTCCCCGCGCAGCAGCAGCCGAGCGACGCCACCCGCGCCGCCCGCGCCGTGGATGGGCGCGTGATGCGGGCGCACCTCGAATTTCTGGCCGACGACCTGCTGGAGGGCCGGAAGCCCGGTGCCCGCGGCGGCGAGCTGGCGGCGCTCTACATCAAGACCCAGTTCGAACGGCTGGGACTCGAGCCGGCCGGCGATTCCGGCAGCTATTTCCACCGCGTCCCCATCATCTCGCTGACACCGTCACCCACGCTCACGGTGAGCAGCAACGCGTCCACCGACACGCTGGCGTACATGCAGGACTACATGCTCTGGTCCATGCATGACGCGGCCGACGTCGAGGCGCGGGGTGACCTGGTCTACGCGGGCTACGGCATCGTGGCGCCCGAATACCACTGGAATGACTACGCCGGGCTGGATGTGAAGGGCAAGATCGTGGTCACGCTGGTGAACGACCCCGGGCTCCAGGACTCCACCATCTTCCGCGGCAGCACGCTCACCTACTACGGGCGCTGGACCTACAAGATCGAGGAGGCCGAGCGTCAGGGTGCCGCTGGCATCCTGATGATCCATACCGATTCGAGCGCGACGTATCCGTGGAGCACCGTCTCATCCTCGTGGTCCGGCCCGCAGATCCGGGTGGCGCGGGAGAACGGTCCGCTCATCGTCGCAGGCTGGCTCACGCACGAGGCTGCCGCCCGCCTCATGGGCGGCCCCGCCAGGCTCGATTCGCTCATGTCAGCGGCCGCGCGGCCCGGCTTCCATGGTGCTGCCCTGGGGAAGTCGGCCGAGGCGCACGTCCACAGTGACGTGCGGCGCGCCCAGACGTTCAATGTGGTGGCCCGGCTCCCCGGCCACGGACCGCACAAGGCGCAGGCGGTGCTGATCGGTGGCCATTACGACCACTTCGGCATCAGCACACCCGTCAACGGCGACTCGATCTACAATGGCGCGGAGGACAACGCCTCCGGAACCGGCGCGGTGCTGGCGGTGGCCGAGGCCATGGTGCGCTCCGGCGTCCGCCCCGACCGGTCCATCCTGTTCATCGGGTTCACGGCAGAGGAAGCCGGATTGCTGGGGTCGACGGCGTTTGCGGCCCGTCCCACCCTGCCGGTCAAGGACATCGCCGCGGTGCTGAACATGGACGTGATGAATGTCCACGGCGCGTCCCGTGATGTCGGCGCGCTCGGCCTCGACCAGTCATCCCTTGGCGCCACCTTCCGCCGGGCGGCGCAGGCGGAAGGGTTGAGCGTTGCGGTCAACCCGGAAGCCCTTCGGACCGGGGCCTTCTTCCGGTCGGACCATTTCCCCTTTGCCCGCGCGGGAGTGCCGTCGCTTTCGCTGGAGGGCCCGACCCGCTTCGTCGGCAAGCCGGCGGACTACGCCAGGACGCTGGCCGGGGATTACACCGCGCACCGCTATCACCAGCCCAGCGATGAAGTACTGCCGGACTTCGACTACGCCGGTGCGGTGCAGCAGATGCGCGTGATCACCCGGGCGGCATTGCTGGTGGCCAACGCGGCGGCGGTGCCCACCTGGTCCGCGACGTCTGAATTCAAGGAAGCAGGGGAGGCGAGGGTGCGTACTGACTGAGCGGCCAGTCAAACAAGGGTTCAGGGCGTAGGGCGTAGGGCTTATGACATTTGGCCCTATGCCCTATGCCATAAGTCTTTTATCCGCAACGACTTATATTTCACCCCCGGCTCCCGAGTGGCGCAACTCGCTGGCAGGCAGTATCTTGCGCCCGATTCCAACCCACCCATGACGCCGGGGGGCACCGCTGGAACTCCCGACCACGCATCGGATTCCGATCTCCTGGCTCTGTCAGTTCGCCGGTGAATCGATCCGATATCGGACCATGACGGAACTGGCACCGCCCGGCATGTTCGAGCCCGGCGCGGATCAGCTCGCCCACGAGGCCGTCACCCAGAGCAAGCCCGCCCTCGCCGTCGTCAAGAAGCAGAAGCTGACCGGCGTCTGGGGCCACAACCTGCTGGGCCTGGCCGCTTCGGCCCGTGACGGGATCAAGGACATCGGCACCATTCCGCAATACCGCCGGCTGGTGGAGCTGGGGTGGCCGCGCGGTACCCGCCCGTTCAAGCTGGCGGACCGGGTGCTCTTCCGGCTGCTGACCCGGGATGAAGACCCCGCCCTCCTCTTCGAATACCAGAAGATGGCCAAGGTCGAGCCTGCCATCGTGCCATGGGCACGCGAGACCGAGCGGGAGGCCGCGACCTGCGCGCTGGCCGAAGCCGGCTATGCCGACGACCCGCGGCTTCGGGGTGCCGGCCACCGGGTGGCGAATGCCGTCTCGGCATTCCTCCGGAGCCCGCTGGCGGAGAAGCCCTTCATTCGCGCCGGCAGTTCCACCCTGCTGCATCCCGAGGCGTACCCGCCCACCTGGTATTCGGTTGCGATGATCGCCTTCATGCCCGCACTGCAGCGCGAGCGCGCGGGCTTCACCGAGCGGCTGGGCCACTACCTGGCCCAGCCGGCGCCCAAGAAGACATTCTCCATCAAACTGGGCAAGAAGACCGTGAAGCCGGTTCAGTTGCTGCTGGGCGACCCGATCACGGCAGATGCCCGCGGCAACACCAAGGACATTCCGCTGGCACTGCACTACATCGAGTTGCTGGCGCGGATGGGCGCGCTCGCCTGGGCGCCGGTTGCCTCCCGTGTGCTGGGCCGACTGCTGGCCGATTGCGATGCGCAGGGAGTGTGGCGCCCGAAGAACCTGCGGTCGCTGCCCAAGGCCACGCACAAGATTACATATCACATGTTCCCGCTCGCCTCGGACACCCGCACCATCGAGGGACGCGAAGTGGACGTGACGTTCCGCCTCGCGCTCATCGCCCGGATCCTGGGGTGGGAACTGTCGTATTCCTGATCACGGATCTCTGTCTCTTTTCATCAAGCGCGGTACGGTGGCAACGCTCGATCTCACTCCCTTCGGCTTTACGGCAACCGAGAGCCTCGTCTATCGGGTCCTCCTGACCGGCGGCCCTGGCACCGGGTATGCCGTGGCGCGAGGTGCGGGGCTGGCCCGCGCCAATGCCTACGCGGCACTGGAGGCGCTGGTGCAGAAGGGTGCGGCTCGCTCGGAGGGCATCCGCCCCAGGAAATTCCGCGCCGAGCCCGCTGCCACGCTCCTGGCGCAGATCGCCAGCCAGCACGGTGCGGCCTTTGACCGCCTGTCACGCGATCTCGCAGGGGCTGCAGCGCCTGCGACGCCGACGCTGGTGGAGATCGACTCGCCCCGAGGGGCGCTGCAACTGGTCTCCCATGATATCGCGCGTGCTGAATCGTCGGTGCGCCTGCTGGCGCCCGCCGATGCGTATCCGCTCCTGGCTCCGGTCCTCCGCCGCGCCACCACCCACGGCGTGGATGTCATGCTCGCGTCCACCAGCACCGCAGCACTCGACTTTGCCGAAATCCGGGTTCTCGATGTGGATGGCAAGGGCTGGCCGGGCGAGCCGTTTCTCGCGGTCGTGGACGATCGCTCGGCCCTGGTGGCTGCGCGGAGCGGTGCGGATGTCAGTGGTCACTGGAGCGCTGCGCCCACGGTCGTGGCGGCGGCGACGCTTGCCTTCCGCCAGCTGAGCGGGCTCGACTGATGGAACCGTTCGCCAAGGCCTTTGACCAGCTTCGGCGGGAATACCTGGCCGAGGGCGCGACCCGGTTGACAGAGATCCGTGCCGATGTTGATCGCTACCGGACCGGCGACCCGGATGCACTCAATGCGCTCAGAACCCGCTTCCACCGCCTGGTAGGTTCCGGCGGATCCTATGGCTTTCCCGAACTCAGCTCGGCGGCGCGGGAAGCGGAACGCTGGCTCGCGCGGGACCCGGCGCCGGCGCCACTCGACACCGATTGGCTGGATGACGCGGTGGATCGCCTCGCGGTGCTCTTCACCGAGGCCGAGCGGATGCTCCGCGCCGCGGCCGGCGACTCGGGCAGCCGGTTGGCCGTCGTCGCCGGACCGGACAGCCCCCTCGCCGACGAGTTGCGTGAGATCCTGATCAGCGCGGGTTTCACGGTCCGCTGCCTTCCCCTCGACGCCCGCCCCGAAGACGTAGCCCGGCCCGAGAACGCGCAGATCGTGGTGCTCATCGCCAAGGGATCAGGAACCTATGGTGCTGCGGCGACGTGGAGCGCGGCGCCAGCACCGGTGCCGCGTACGGTCGTGCTGGTCGAGGACGCGATCCCCGTCGACCGGCTTCGCGCCGCGGTCGCGGGGGCGGAGCTGGTACTGCCCGCGGAGCGGGCCGCCTACGAACTCGCCAGACTGGCGCAACGGCACGTGCTCACCAGCGCGCCCCGCTTCGTGGCCGTGCTTGCGGACGACGATGACGCGCGATGCGCCGCGCTCGCCGAGGGCCTGACCGCACTGGGCATGGAAGTGCGGCGAGCGGACAACGCCGATGCCGCACGGCAGCACCTCGATCTATCGGTGCCGGACCTGGTCGTGGCGTCCGCCACCTTGCCGGTGGGCGGCGGCCGCGCTCTCGCCCGGCTCCTGCGACAGGATCCGCGTTGCGTCTCGGTACCGGTCGTCCTGATGGGAGCCGTATCGGCGGACGACCGCCTGGCAGCCCTGCGTGAAGGCGTGGACGAAGTGATGACGGGCGCACGCCCGACCTCGGCCGCGGTCCAGGAACTTCGGGCCCGGGCCGAGCGCGGCCGGCGGGTGCGGGAACTGATTCGCCGCGATCCGCTGACCGGCGCGCTCGATGATTCCGCATTCCGGGCCGAGCTCGACCATGCGGTGTTCCTCGCCCGGCGGGATCATCGCCCGCTCACCCTGCTGCTCATCACCGTGGAAGGCCTGAGTGAGGTGAACGGCCGCCTCGGTCACGCCGTCGGCGACCGGTTGCTGGCGCACGCGGCCGCGGTGGTCAGGGCCACGGTGCGGCAGAGCGACATCGTAGGGCGGCGCGGCGGCCGGACCTTCGCCGTGATCCTGCGGGGCTCCGCGCCGGAAGGCGCTGGCGTCATCTCCGCCAAGCTGCGCAGCATGCTCGCCGATCATCCCTACGAAACGCGCGACGGCGGTACCCTGCCGATGCGCGTGACGCTCGCCAGTGCATCGCTGGGGGAGGATGTGACGACGGTCGAGGAGTTGGAGGGAAGGCTGAGAACTGAGAGCTGAGAGCCCGAAATGTCACCCTGAGCGCAGCGAAGGGGCCAAAGCTCAGTCGCAGCTCCAGCCCCTTCGCTCGCGTTGCTCGCTCAGGGTGACAACAACTTGACTCTCCACCCCTAATGCGTATACCCCATGATGAGCGGGGCCACGTCCTGCGGGTTCTCGTTGCCGAAGAGCAGGCGTCCTTCCCGGAATGATGCCCCGCGAAGGGTGAGCGCCAGGACTTCACCCAGGCTCGAGACCAGCGAGATATTCAGGTGCTCGCGCACCTCGGCGGGCAGGTCCTCGAGATCCGCTTCATTCTCCTTGGGCAGGATCACGCGGTTGATGCCCGCGCGTACCGCCCCCAGCACCTTCTCCTTCACCCCACCGATGGGCAGCACCCGGCCGCGCAGGGTGATTTCGCCGGTCATGGCGATATCGTGCCGCACCGGGCGGTTGGACAGTGTCGAGACGATGGCCGTGGCCATCGTGACTCCCGCCGACGGCCCGTCCTTGGGAATGGCGCCGGCCGGCACATGGATGTGCAGGTCGCGGTCGAACATCTCGTCCGGAATCCGGAGTGCCGCTGCGTGCGAACGCGCGTACGTCCACGCCGCGCGGGCCGACTCCTTCATCACGTCTCCCAGCTGGCCGGTGAGCACCAGTTCGCCCTTGCCGCGCATCGTGCTGGCCTCGACGAACATGATGTCGCCGCCGGCAGGGGTGTAATACATGCCCGTGCTGACGCCCACCTGGTCGGTGCCGGCCATCTTCTCGGGATGCACCTTGGGCCGGCCGAGCAGGTCGTCCACCATGTCCTTGTCCACGGTGAGCCGCTCCACCTGCTTCGAGGCGATCTGGCGGGCTACCTTCCGGGCCAGCCGTCCGATCTCGCGCTCCAGCTGGCGCACCCCGCTTTCGCGGGTATAGCCGGTGATCACTTCCGAGAGCGCGTCATCACCGATTTCCAGCTGCTCGGGCGTGACGCCGTTCTCCTGCAGCTGCCGCGGGATGAGGTACTGCCGTGCGATCGCGTTCTTCTCGCGCTCGGTGTAGCCGGCAAAGTCCACCACTTCCATCCGGTCGAGCAGCGGACCGGGAATGTTCTGGATGAAGTTGGCCGTGGCGATGAACAGCACTTCGCTCAGGTCGAACGGCACACCCAGGTAGTGGTCCACGAACGTGTCGTTCTGGGCCGGGTCCAGCACCTCGAGCAGCGCGCTGGCCGGGTCACCCTGGAAAGAGACGCCGAGCTTGTCCACCTCGTCCAGCAGGAAGACCGGGTTCTTGGTGCCGGCCTGCTTCATGCCCTGCAGGATGCGGCCGGGCATGGCTCCGACATAGGTACGCCGGTGCCCGCGGATGTCCGCCTCATCTCGAGCGCCGCCGAGGGAGATGCGCACATAGCGGCGGCCCATCGCCCGGGCAATACTCTTGGCAATCGACGTCTTGCCCACGCCTGGCGGGCCGGCAAAGAGCAGGATCGGTCCCTTGATGCCCTTGTCGTCCTCGTTGCCGGGTGCAGGACGGTTGGGTTCCGGCACCGTCGCAGTTGCCACCGGTGGCTCTTCGCCGCCGCTCACCGTTTCGGGCGGCGCCTTCTCGGCCGCTTCCTCCGCCGCTTCCTGCTTCCGGGTCGCCTCACGAAGCTGGCGCACGGCGAGGAACTCCAGCACGCGGTCCTTCACGTCGCGCAGGGCGTAGTGGTCCTCATCGAGCACCCGCTGCGCCTCGTTCAGGTCGAGGTGTTCGGCACTCCGGAGGTTCCACGGCAGCTCGGCCACGTTTTCGAGATAGGTGCGGATGACCTGGGCTTCCATGCTCTCACGGCCGGCGCGCGCAAGCCGGCCCATCTCGCGGTCCACTTCCTTCCGCGCCTCCTCGGGGAGTTCGAGCGCGTCAATCTTGGCCTTGAGTTCTTCGAGCTCGTCGCCCTCTTCGTCCTCGCCCAGCTCCGAGCGGATGCGCTTGAGCTGCTCGCGGAGGAACATCTCCCGCTGGCGCTCGCCCAGCTCTTCCTGGACGGCGGACTTGATGTCCTCCTGGGCGTCGAGCACCCCGATCTGGCGCTGCACGTGCACCAGCACGCGCCGGAGGCGTTCCTCTGCGGAGAGCGTTTCCAGCAGGCTCTGCCGCTGGGAAGGCGAGATATCGATGTAGCCCGCGACGAGGTCGGCAAAACGGCCCGGCTCGTTGACGCCGGCCAGCACCTGGTTCACCACTTCTTCCGGCAGGCCGGACTTCTGGCCCAGTTCCGCGGCACGCGCGCGCGCTTCGCGATGGAGCGCCACGAATGCGGGATCGTCGGGGTTGAGCGGCTGCATCTCCTCGGCCTCACGTACCACTGCCTGGAGATAGCCTTCCGTCTCGCTGTAATGGATGGCGATACCACGGCGTTCGCCGTGCAGCAGGAGCTGCATGCCGGCAAGGCCGCGCTGCAGCTGGCCGATGCGGGCGATCGTGCCGATGGTATAGAGTGATTCGGCTTCAACCGTCTCGGTATTCTGGCGCTGGGAGACGGCGAAGACCAGCTTATCGGGAGTTGCGAGCGCCGCTTCAATGGCGCGGAGCGTTCCCGGGCGGCCGGCACCGATCGGCGCTGTGACGCCGGGGAACAGCACAACCTCGCGCAATGGCAGCACCGGCAGAGTCAGTCGTTCGGACATCGGTTCTCCTTGAGCGGCGCAGGCGGTGAAAGGACTTACCACGGCCGCCGCCTGTAACATGTGCGCGGAACGCGCGAACTGGCAGTCTCTACGTAAAACTGGTGTTGAAGGTGCACCCGACGTGCCACGGCCGGTCGTACGTCGTAAGTCGTATGCCGCAGGCGAGTTCCGATCCCGGTCAGGATCGGATCGTCGGGCCCGGTCGCATTCGGGGGCCGGCCATGCCATCTTGGCGCGATATTCCGGCATGCGAATCTCAGGGGCCGCCTGCGCCGTACAGGTGCCGGCTGTCTGTTGCTCCGGACGGGGCTCGTACCCAAATTGGGTGGTTGCCTCTCGGACAGACCACGACTCTCACCCACCCCTCGAGGCCTGATCATCGGATGAGCTCACCCCTGGACAAGCCGCTGGCCGCTCGACTCGCGGATGCGCTGGGTGACGCGTATACCATCGAGGGCGAGGTCGGTCGAGGCGGAATGGGCGTGGTGTATCGGGCAACCGACAACCGCCTCCAGCGACGCGTGGCGATCAAGGTATTGCCGCCGGAGCTGGCGTTCCAGCAGGACATCCGCGAGCGGTTCACCCGGGAGGCCCAGACAGCGGCCCGGCTCTCTCATCCGCACATCGTCCCGATCCACACGGTCGGCGAAGGCCAGGGGCTGGTCTACTTCGTCATGGGGTACGTGGACGGTGAATCGGTGGGTGCCCGGCTCAAGCGGCGGGGCAAGCTCCCGGCTGACGAAGCACGCCGGATCATGAAGGAAACGGCCGACGCGCTCTCGGCCGCCCATGCCGTTTCCGTCATCCATCGCGACATCAAGCCGGACAACATCCTGCTCGAGGGAACCCGGGGCCGGGTGATGGTCACCGACTTCGGCATCGCCAAGGCGCTGTCGTCGTCGTCGGGGGCCACGCTCACCGGTGCCGGCGTCGCCATCGGCACGCCGTCGTTCATGAGCCCGGAGCAGGCGGCCGGCGAGCGGGAAATTGACGGCCGCTCGGACCTCTACAGTCTGGGAATCGTCTCCTATCAGATGCTGACCGGCGAGCTGCCATTCCAGGCGCCGACGGTCGCCGGCATCCTGATGAAGCAGATCACCGAGCCGGCACCGGATCTTCGCCTGCAGCGCCGGGACGTGCCCGAGGACCTGGCGCTGGCGGTCTCCCGCTGCCTGGAAAAGGACCCGGAAAACCGCTGGCCCACGGCGGATGCCCTTCGGCGCGCGCTGGAGAGTCGCACTGTGACGGGATACGAGCCCACGGGGCTTGGGTGGAAGGCGTCGCGGCCGCCTGCTCGGGACGCGGGCCGCGGGACGCGGGATGTGCGCTCGAGAGGTCGAGAGGTCGAGGGGTCGAGGGGTGCAGCCGCCGAGCCGCCGAGCCGCCGGCCGATGGCCCTGGACCGCCGACCGTCCGGTGTCCCGCGGCCGCCTCGCCAATATGACGACTGGGATCGGGTGCGCGGCCAGTTTGCCCGCTGGGCGGCCATTTCGCTGGGATGCTTCGGCATCAACATCGCCACCGGGCTGGATACGCCGTGGTTCCTCTTCCCGACCTTCGGCATGGGGATCGGATTGCTGCGGGACTACGCCCGGCTCTGGCAGGCCGGCTACAGCTGGCGCGATGTCCTTGCGCGGCCGCCCGCACCCGACGCCATTGGCGCGGGGAACACGCGCGCCGCCGGACGCCTGCCACGGCAGCTTCCCAATCCTTCGCCCGGTGAGTTCGGGGACCACTACCTGGTCATCAAGCAGATGCGGGATGACCGGAACGGAATCCTGCGCCTGCTGGACGGCCTGCCGGCAGAGACCCGCAAGGATCTCGCGGAGGTTTCGGAAACGGTGGACGGGCTCTACAGCCGAGCCAGTGACCTGGCGAGGTCGCTCACGCTGATGCAGCGCGACGTCGCGGACGATGGGAGTGTGGGGCGGATCGAAGCGCGGCTGGCAGAGCTGGGGGCATCGGAACCCGGGGATGAGCGGACCCGTCAGGTGGAATTGCTCGAGCGGCAGCGGAAGTCGCTGGCCGACCTGCAGACCCGGCGGCATCAGATGCTGGCCAACCTCGAGTCATGCCGGCTGGCCATGCAGAACCTGCGGTACGACATGCTGAAACTGAAGACATCGGACGTTGCGTCGGTGATGGGCGATCTCAGCCAGGCCACCCAGCAGGCGCGGGCCGTGAGCCGGAACGTGGACAACGCGATCGCGGCCGCGGCGGAAGTGAAGGAAGCATTGAAGTAGACGCCTTGGCGGCTCGGCAGCTCGGCGGCTCGGCGGCTCGGCGGCTCGGCGGCTCGGCGTTGCGAACCTTGCCATGTGCTGTCATTGCGAGCACGCGCCAGCGTGCGAAGCAACCTTGCAGCCTGACCGGGATCGTCGCGGAGCGCGGGCAGACATCGGCCAAGAGATCGGTTTCGGACTGCAAGGTTGCTTCGCCGGGACCGTGCCGGCGCACGGACCCGGCTCGCAATGACAGCGCGTGCCGAGCCGCCGAGCCGCCGCCTTCCTACGGCAGTGCCGTCAGCTGGTCCCGGGTGTCCGCGGTCAACCCGCCGCCGTCGCTCACTTCCCAGATGGCCCACTGGATCACGTCAGCCGCGTCGGACGTGGTTACGTCCTTGTCCTTGACCAGCGTAATGATCTCGCCGAGGCCGGCGTTGTCGGATACCGGTCCGAAGGTGAATTCATCCTCCTCGCCGCTCGGAAGCCGGTGCTGGTTTACGCAGAAGAGCGAATAGACGATCGTCGTATCGCTTCCCGGGGCGATGCGAATCGAGATGGGCACCACCTGAGTGCCGTTCTGGACCTCCGTGTCCTTGGCGATCAGGACGAGTCCGGCCGGCAGGACGACGGTTGTGTCAGCGTCAGTGGTGTTGTGCAGCGTCATGCAGACCGCCACGAAATCCAGTGAGGTCGAGACCGGATCGAGACCTGCGCAGGCACCCGTGGGGCCGCTGCCGAACATTTTCCCCTCAACGGTGACCCCTGCTGGCAGCGCGAACGCAGTGCCGGTTGGCTGCACGAACGGGTGGGTCGAATCCGCTCCTCCACCGCCACCGGGCGGCGGTGGCGTCGGGCCGGTATCACTGCCGCACGCGGCCAGGCAGCCCACCGCCAGGAGAAGAGCCCATCGCCACTGCCCGTGATTGCGCGCAACCTGCATCGTATGTCTCCTGCGGCGTTCGCCGCGTGTCAGAGTATGAGAAAGGTGAGCGTCGTGCATGCCCGGCTCAGGGGGCGATTTCCGCGGGCGCAGCGAAGCGGCGGGCGTAGACACCGACCAGCGGCACCTGCCACTCCCGGCCCTGGAACGCCCGCACCATCAGCAGGATCCAGAGTCCGAAACTGACCACCGCAAGGCCAAGCCCCGCGACCAGAGCCACGATCCAGCCAAGGACCGGAATGAAGGCGAGGACTGACGAGAAGATGCTGAAAGCGATGCTGACCGCGATCAGCGCGACGCCGACCACGACCGACTGCATGGCGTGGAAGCGGACGAACCGGTCCTCTTTCTCGAGCACCAGAAACAGCACTCCCGTGATCGGACCGAGGATGTACGCGAGCAGGCCCCCGATGTTCGACGCGAGCCCGGTGCTGCTTTTGACGGCGGTAGACATGGCGGCTCCATGGAGATGGTGGCGGCACCGGATGCGCCGGGCCGCAGCTCGGCCAGGGGACTGCCCCGGGCCCACCCATGAGACGCGGCCTGCCCCGTTCCATTCTCACTCCGCGGACTCCCGCGGCAATTCCCACCGATGATGCACCGGCTTGCAGTCCTGATCCTGGTATCGCTCCTGGGTATTCCGAATGCGTCCGACGAGAACCCGCGGACCATCACGCATGCCGCGCTCGCCGCCGTCGAGGGCGACAGTGCTGTTCGGGTGGCGGCTCGCTGGCAGGCGCGGCTTCGCCATCACCCGGACGACCGGGCAGCGGCGCTGGGATTGGCCACGCTGGCGCGGAATCAGTACGAGTACGAGGACGCCAGGCAGCGGTACCGCGCACTCGACGCAGACCCGCTCGACATCTTTGCGGTCTACGCCCGGCTCGGCCTCGCGACGGCGGCGGATGCCCAGGGGCTGCAGGCGGAAGCCGACTCGCAGTTCCGTCGCGCCCTGGCCGGCGCCCGCAGCGTGGGTGACCGCAGCGCCGAGGGCATCGCCCTGATGAACCTCGCGTACCTGGTGGCGACGCTGCGCGGGGTGCAGGACGGCGTGGCGTATCTCGACAG
>SMFG01000003.1_pt1 | contig 33074 bp, 31 predicted proteins | sample 2456131 | NCBI WGS metagenome assembly SMFG01 (sample SAMN10132612, study PRJNA489261) | soil metagenome | isolation source: day120 antibiotic-silt loam soil ammended with raw manure from dairy cow... | place: USA | collected 2015-05-01
GCTCCTCCTGCAGTGCAGCAGAATCCTTCGCGGTCATCGGCGGGCCGTCAGGATTCCAGATGGACGACGGATCGTTGAGCATCACCCAGGCGCCCTTGATCTTGGCGGACAGCGCCGCGAGCTCGGCGGCGCTCGACGCGTCCACCCGGACGACCGGGCCGCTCAGCGCCCGCCCGCCGGTGCCGGCCGTCCAGGCCCAGCTGTGCGCCGTCACCAGCCGGTTGAAGGGCGACAGGAACCGGGCCGTGACGGGGCCACGCTCCCAGGCCACCCCGAACGTCCAGGGTTCGAGCTGTCCGGAGAGGCCCCAGGACTTGAACTGTTCCAGCGTCCAGTCGTTGGCACGCTTCATCGCGGCCGAGCTGGTGAGGCGTGGGCCGATGACATCGGTGAGATAGGCGGCGTGCTTCATCACCTGCGAGTGTTCCATCGCCTGGGCGATGATGGCGCCGGAGCCGGTGGTATCCACCGTCTGCGCGCGGAGGGGAAGAGCCAGAACCAGACTGGCGGCCAGCACAGCGGGCATGCGCATGAGGGAGTGTCTCCGGAATGAGGGGGCAAACATGATATACGCACGAGGGACGCAGCTCGTTGGGCGCTTCACGCTCCGATGAGTCGTTCCGCCAGCGTCGTGATCCGTTCCCGTTGCGGGAGCGCCGCAAGCCAGCGCACCGGGATGGCGGCCTCGCCATCCCGCGCGCCCATGAGCCCGCCGGCGACCGCGGCGTTGGTATCGGTATCCCCGTGCAGTGTACGGCGTAGCCGCTGGCCGGGCCGGTAATGGGGAGGTCGCTCCGCCTCCCGAACGGCACCCGGCGCACGGCCTCCAGGATCTCCAGCGGCACATCCACCTGCATCTCCAGCGCGGCGATGACTTCGGGGATGAAATCCCGGCGCCCCCGAAGCAGGCAGTGGGCCGCCACATTCACCGCCACGGCGGGCCAGGACGCGTCGGGCTCGGGGTGGGTGAGCTCGGCCGTGTGCAGGGTGGCACTGAGCAGGTTGCGCGGCGACTCGAGCGTGGCGATCGCCACGGGCAGGGCCCGCATGACGGCGCCATTGCCTGCCCGTCCGCGCGAGTCGGCGCGCGTGGGTGGACGATGCTCGGCGGCAAAGATGTCAAGCGCCTCACGGGTCCAGATCCCGATACCGCGGCCGTCGACCCGGGACCAGTCGAGCCAGCGCATGAGCAGCTCGCGCAGATCGAGTGCGCCCTCGGCCACCCACTCACCCAGGATCAGCATCATGGCCACGTCATCATCGAAGGGCGAGCCCGGCGTGTCCTGCCGGACGATGTCCCGAACGCCATCGGGAAATGCCCGGGCAATCCGCTCGGGCGTGCCGAGAAACTCCGTCGGCACGCCGAGCGCATTGCCACATGCATGCGCCAGCAGCGCGCCGCGCGCCCGGGCCTGGAGCGAGAGCGGCGGATTGACCATCACCCGGCTCCGACTATCTTTGCCGCAACCATTATATCTGCCCGCCGATGAAAGACTTAGAGGATCGCGACGTGCCCAAAGACACCTTGTCCGTCACAGATAACCGCACTGGAAAGTCCTACGAACTGGCCGTCGAGGACGGCACCATCCGCGCGATGGACCTTCGCCAGATCAAAGTCGCCGAGGATGACTTCGGCCTGATGACCTACGATCCGGCCTACATGAACACCGCCTCCTGCCGCAGCGCCATCACCTTCATTGACGGCGACAAGAGCATCCTCCGATACCGCGGCTATCCGATCGAGGAGCTGGCGGATCGCGCATCCTTTCTCGAGGTGGCGTATCTCCTGGCGGTTGGCGAACTGCCCACCCGGGCCGAGCTCGACAAGTGGACCGAGGATATCCGGTTTCACACCTATGTCCATACCAACATCATCCGCTTCATGGACGGTTTCCGGTATGATGCCCACCCGATGGGCATGCTGCTGGGCGCCGTGGGAGCGCTGAGCACCTTCTATCCGGATGCCAAGGATATACACGACCCGGCCAACCGCTACATCCAGCGGGTCCGGCTCATGGCCAAGATGCCGACGCTGGCGGCCTTCGTGTTCCGCCACGCGCGCGGACTGCCCTACGAGTTCCCGCGCAACGACCTCGACTACATCGGCAATTATGTCAACATGACCTTCAGCATCGGCGGCCAGCACAAGCCGAACAAGGTCCTGCAGCGCGCGCTCGAAATCCTCCTCATCCTCCATGCCGACCATGAACAGAATTGCTCCACCAGTGCGGTGCGGGCGGTCGGCTCGTCGGGGGTGGATCCCTTCAGCGCCATGTCGGCCGGCATCGCCGCCCTGTACGGGCCGCTCCACGGGGGCGCCAATGAGGCCGTCCTGCGGATGCTGGCCGAGATCGGCGACAAGAAGAACATCCCGGCGTTCATCGCGAAGGTGAAGAGCGGCGAAGGCCGCCTGATGGGCTTCGGCCACCGGGTCTACAAGTCGTATGATCCCCGCGCCAAGCTCATCAAGCGCGTGGCCGATGAAGTGTTCGCCGAGACCGGCCTCAATCCCAAGCTGGAACTTGCGCTGGAACTCGAGAAGATCGCGCTGTCGGATGAGTACTTCGTCAAGCGGAAGCTCTACCCCAACGTGGACTTCTACTCCGGCCTCATCTACCAGGCCATGGGCTATCCTGCCGACTACTTCACGGTGCTGTTCGCGCTGGGCCGGATGCCAGGCTGGCTGGCCCAGTGGGAGGAGATGCTGTCGGACAAGGAGCAGAAGATTGCCCGTCCGCGGCAGGTCTACGTGGGGGCGGGCAAGCGGGAGTTCGTGGAGATAGGTAAGAGAGGTTGAGAGTTGAGAGTTGAGAGTTGAGAGTTGAGAGTTGAGAGTTGAGCGAACGTAGGTTCTTAACTTTTAACTCTTAACTCTCAACTCCCCTCCAGATACGTATACCCCTCCAGCCCCGCCACGTAGTCCGCGATAAAGCCGTTCGCTTCTTCCCGTGACAGTTCCTGCGCCGCGCCCACCTTCCGCCGGAAGGTGGTGAGCAGGTCGCTGGCGTGGTACTGCACGTAATTCAGTACTTCCGTGACCGTATCCCCATGGACCAGGTCGGTGATCTCGTACGCGCCCTCGTCGGTGAGCGAGACGTGCACCGCGTTAGTGTCGCCAAACAGATTGTGCAGGTCGCCGAGGATTTCCTGATAGGCGCCGGTGAGGAAGATCCCGAGGATATAGGCCTCATCATCCACCGGCGCGTGCAGCTCCAGCGATGGTTTCCCCTTCCGGCCCCCGGTGAACCGGTCGATCACCCCATCCGAATCGCAGGTCACGTCCTGGAGGGTGCCACGCCGCGTGGGGCGCTCGTTGAGCCGGTGAATGGGCATGATCGGGAAGAGCTGGTCAATGGCCCAGTTGTCCGGCAGCGACTGGAAGACGGAGAAGTTGCAGAAATAGCGATCCACCAGCGTGGCATCGATGTGCGCCGCAATCTCGGGATAGGAGGCGCGGTCATCACCCAGCAGGTCATGGATGGCCGTGAGGGTGCACTGGTAGAGCTGTTCTGCATCCGCCTTTTCGCGCAGCGAAAAGGCCCCGCTTGCGAAGTATTCGTTGGTGCGTTCCTTGGCAAAGAGGGCGTCGTGGAAGGCTTCATCCACGCGGTCGAGCGTCAAGGTCTCGAAGTTTTCCTTGAGCTCCCGGAGCAGCGGATGGGCATCCTCCGGCAGCTCGGGTGCCACCGGCGCCAGCTGGGACTCCACGTCGATCACGTTGACCAGCAGCAGCGAGTGGTGCGCGGTCAGCGCGCGCCCCGACTCCGAGATCAGGTTCGGCATCGGCAGCTCGTGCTCCCGGCACATGAGCCCGATCGTGTAGACCACATCGTTGGCGTATTCTCGCATGGTGTAATTCACGCTGGCCGTGCGGGTCGAGCGCGACCCATCGTAATCCACGCCCAGGCCGCCACCCACATCCACGTGATTCACGGCGAAGCCCATCGCATGCAGCTCGGCATAGATCCGGGCGATCTCGGCGAGGCCCGCCTTGACGTAGCGGATGTCGGTGATCTGGCTGCCCAGATGGAAATGCACCAGCCGGAGCAGGTTCTTCTGGCCGTCGCGCGCCAGGCGATCCAGCAGCCGCATCAGTTCCACGGCGTTGAGCCCGAATTTGGACTTCTCGCCCCCGCTCTTGGCCCAGCGCCCCGAGCCCTCGGTGGCCAGCTTGATGCGGACGCCGATGGTGGGCTCCACATCCATCTCCCTGGCCACTCGCATCAGCACATCGAGCTCGTGCAGCTGTTCGATCACCACGAAGACGGTGTGGCCGAGCTTCTGGCCCATCAGGGCCAGCCGCATGAACTCTTCGTCCTTGTAGCCGTTGCAGACGATCACGTGCCGGGTGCTCTCATTGAGCCCCAGTACCGCCATCAGCTCCGGCTTGCTGCCACACTCCAGCCCGACCCCGTACGGCGCCCCGAACTCGACGATCTCCTGTACCACGTGGCGCTGCTGGTTGACCTTGATGGGGTAGACGGTGGTATAGGAGCCCTCGTACCCGAATTCCTGGATCGCGCTGCTGAACTTGGTGGCGAGCGTCGCAATCCGGCTCTTGAGGATTTCCGAGAAGCGGACCAGCAGCGGCAGCCCGACGCCCTGCGCCTGCAGGTCCATGGCCAGGTGATACAGATCCAGTCCGCGGTCCTTCTTGGCGTCCGGATGGACGGTGACGTGACCGTCGGCGCTGACCCGGAAGTGTCCGAGCCCCCAGCCAGTCATGTTGTACAGCTTTTCGGCGTCTTTGGGCGTCCAGGTTGCGGGTGTGGCGGCGGTCGTGGCGATGGCTCGTTCCTCGGAAGCGTGATGGGCGAAAAACGTAACAGCCCTCGCACGGGGATGAAAGACAATGCGCGGGCGTTGCGCCTGGCAACGCTGGCCGAAGTGTAGTATGGCGTCCCCACCGATGCACCGGCGCCACGGCCAGCCGCGGACTGTTCACAGGCGCCAGAAACCGCTCCGGAATTTTCGCCCTGCTGCCCGCATAAGCCGTTGCGCCCGGAGTGGTTGGGCCGGTGCTGCGCCGGCACCTCACGGACGGCACAAAGCTCGCATATCGCACCATCAGCGGATGTCGTCCGCTCCTGCGGCTGCATGACGACAGTTGCAGTCGCGATTTCCTGTTGACAGAGAGACAATCCCATGGTCGCACCTGGTATGCTCACGGGACACCGGGTACCCGAGACCGTTCGTGTGGATTTTGACGTCGTGATCGCGCGCGCCTGGCAGGCGCTCGCCCAGGCCCATGAAGAAGCAGCCGTCACGTTCGTGCGGCGGATGAGCCCGAGGATCGGTACGGACGCGGCGCTCCAGCGCTACTTCCGTGAAGTCGCAGTACCCCTGCAGATGCGGGAAGCGGTGCGGACGGCCGCGCTGCTGGCGCTCACCCCGGAGGAGCGCCGCCGGACCGGCGATGACGGCAGCGAGAGCTGGAGCCTCATGCGGCCCGACCAGATCGTGGGCGTGGTACGCCGCCGCACCCGATTCGTGGAAGAAACCACGCTGGCGCTCCGGCTGGCCGCAGCCGCGGCGGAAGAAGCATTGACTGTCACCCACGTCCGCATGGCGCTGGAGACCGCGCATGTCATGGGCTCGGTGTTGCCGGTGGATGAATCGGTGATGCACTATCTCCGTGCCTTCACCCTCTCCAACGCCGCGGCCCAGGTGGTCTTCCAGCGGGCCATGGCACGACTGGCCGACCTGGACATCCAGGTGACGGCAGAGATGCCAGCGACCGAAGCCGTGCGCCCGGCGCGCCTCGCCCCGCTCACCATGCTGGGGCTCCGCGCTACGGGCTGAACTCCCCACCGCTCCACTGATGGGGATACAATTCAGGCATGTCCTGGTCGTTCCCCATCGCGCGGATCGCCGGCACGGTCGTGAAGGTCCACGTGACCTTTCTCCTCCTGCTCGGCGTCTTCCTGGTTGCCGGCGGCGTCGCTGCCGTCATCATGATTCTGGCCATTTTTGCGTGCGTCGTGCTGCACGAGTTTGGCCACGTCGCCATGGCCAAGCGCTTTGGCGTCAACACGCCGGATGTCATCCTCCTGCCCATCGGCGGCCTGGCGCGCCTGGAGCGGATGCCGGAGGAGCCGAAACAGGAGCTGCTGATCGCCCTGGCCGGGCCGGCGGTCACGCTCGCCCTGGCCGCGGCCTTCTACGCACTGCTCCGCGTCGGCGGCGCCACGCCGCCACTGTTGCCCAGCCTCACCGTCGCGGGTGACTCGCTGATCAGCGACCTCTACCGCATCAACGTCCTGCTGCTCCTGTTCAATCTCATTCCCGCGTTCCCGATGGACGGCGGCCGCGTGCTCCGGGCCATCCTGGCCTCGCGCCAGGGGCTGCCCAAGGCCACGCGCATTGCCGCGAGCGTGGGGCAGATCCTGGCATTCGGGCTCGGCTTTGCCGCCCTCATGAGCGGCAACATGCTGCTGCTCCTGATCGCCTTCTTCGTCTTTCTCGGCGCGGGCAGCGAGGCGGCCGCCGTGGAGACGCGGGCGGCCGGCCTGGGCTTGACCGTACGGGAGATGATGGTGACTGACTTCCGGACGCTGCCGGCGTGGGCCACGCTGCGGGACGCGGCCGAACTGCTGGTGGCGAGCGATCAGCGGGAATTCCCGATCGTGGACAACGCGGGCGAGGTCGAAGGGATCCTGAGCCGGGATGAACTGGTGAAGGGGCTGTCGCAGAAGGGACCCGATGCCCTGGCGAGGGCCGCGCTCTCGGCCGCTTCCCCGCCGGTTTCGGCCCTGCTGCCATTCGAAGCTGCGCTGGCCGCACTGCAGTCCAGCGGGCGGAGCGCCTTGCCGGTGATCGAGCATGGCCGCCTTGTCGGCCTGCTCACCAAGGACAACATCACCGATCTGGTGCTGGTGCGCCGGGCGGTCTCGCGGGAAGACGGGAAGACGGGATGACGGGAAGGCGGGAGGACCCATTCCTCCAGGTTGTCCCGCCTTCCCGCCTTACATCTCGTCCAGCTTCGCCAGGTCGGCTTCGAGATCGGGCCCTGGATTGCGCGGTCGGCGCCAGTACCACCATTCCCGTTCCGGTTCCCAGCCCTCGTCGCGCGCCACGTCGTCACCCCAGAGGCACTGGTCCAGCGGTTCGGTGAGGATCCGGAAGCGGTGGTCGCTGTCGTGGGTCGCCTCCCGCAGCTTGCGCACCTCGTCCTTGGGCAGATGGTCGGCCACGCCGGCCAGCAGGGTCCGGGTGTCCATGTCGTTGAGATAGTCGTCGAGCGTGTACGGATAGCTCTCCTCCAGCGACTGGACGATCTCCTGCCAGCGCTCCAGCAACCCCGGTACTCCGGCACGGACGATGTGTGCCGGACAGCCGCGGGCGCGGAGCCACTCGCGAACAGGATCGGAACGTTTGGTCGCCATGTTTGCCTCCGTTTCACCCCGAGAATATGCGGACGCCCATGATGCGCAAGGGCTCCGCTTGCGAGATGATCACGGACGCCGCATACTGGTCAGACCGCCGCGACAAGCAGCTCCAATCACGTCACCGTGGCATGGAGGACCCTGATGACCCGGATTGCCGCTGGCATGCTGCTCGTGCTCGCCCTGGCCGCCTGCTCCGACTCGACTGGCCCGGACGCCTCGCCTGCCGGTACCTGGCATGCGACCCGCCTGATCGTCACGGACAACGGCACCCCAACCGATGCACTCGCCGCCGGAGCGACCATCACGATTACGCTGACCTCCGGCGGAGAGACCACCGGCACCCTCCATATTCCGGCTGCACTGGGCGAGGGAGGCGCGGAGGAAAATCTTTCGCTCGCAGGCACGTGGACGTTCGACACAGACCGCACCCACGTCAGCTTCGACCAGGCCGCCGACACGTTCGTCCGCGACGTCAGCTGGAGCTATGACGGATCGACAATGAGCGGGTCGCTTGCGGGCAGCGGGCCGGGCGACATTATCGAGGCCACGCTCACTCGAAACTAGAAAACCGATGGCACGCAAGCGACGCGGCCCCGCGCGTACTTCCGTGTGACCTGCCCTATCGGGGCCCACCCGCCTGTCGCCGGAAGTAGCGCTCGCCGTCGGCAGGTCGAAAAAAGGTCCGGATGGTGCCGTCGCCATCAAACGCGATGAAACTGCCCGAGTCCTTGTCGAACCGCGTGACGACGCCATCCTTCCGGCGGATTTCCAGCACATTGGCCGCGGGAGCCGCGTCACGAAGTGCCTGGGCCTGGCGCAGATATTCCTCCGGCGTGACGTTCCCGAATTCCCTGCCATGCTTGGCGTAGTGCTGCCGGAAGAGTTCCGGCGTCCGGAATGCTCGCAGTGATCCGGCTTCCGGAATACCGGCGGCCGGTTGCTGCGCCGCCGGGACACCGTTCCGCGACGCCGAAGCCGTCGGACCCGCATTCCGCATGACAACGAGCGCCACCCCGGCCAGCACCGCCAAGAGCGCCGTCGCCAGCAGATGACGATTCCGCATCATCAGCACCGCTTCCTCCGATAGTCCGATGGCGCGCAGGAAAAGTCCGGAATACCCCAGAGGCCTCTCTTGCCGGCGCGCGCCTGCCGCTGCGCAGCCTTGAGCTGCTCCACGTGCCGCACATCGGGTGGCACGGTATAGAGCAGCGCCCAGCCGCTGGCCACCATCCGTTCGTTGACCAGCGTGTCACCGCGCCACACCCAGGCTAGCCGGCGGCCGTATCGGTCGGTGAGCGAGACATCCCGCTCCAGCCGGACCGTGTCACCCACTGGTGTCCACCGGGCCAGGTGAGCGGTGGCCGAGTCGGCGATGGCGCCCTGGCCACGTTCTGGCGCATCGAACCCGATGGGGCGAACCTTCGTATTGTCGGCGCAGTAGAACGTGTCGCCGTCCACGATCCGGGAGACGACGCACATGGCGCCGGTCTGTGCCCGAAGGACCCGGGCTGGCAGCGCCAGCGCCAGAATCAGGATGGCAGGTGCGCATGACCGATACATTGCGGGGCTCATTGCAAGTCGTGGAGCGGACCGACCCGATGCCGGCGTCCGCCGAAGCGGTGTTTGCGTGGCACGAGCGGCCCGGGGCGCTGGAGCGGCTGATGCCACCCTGGGAACCGGCAACGGTGAAGCAACGGACTGGCGGCATCTCGGATGGCGCTCGCACGGTGCTCTCGATTCCGGTCGGCCCGTTCAGCGTACGATGGGTGGCACGTCATCGCAATACCATTCCGGGCCGGCAGTTCGTGGATGAGCAGGTGTCGGGCCCGTTTGCCCATTGGGTCCATCTCCACAAGATGGTGCCCGCCAGTGACGGCACGTCACTGCTGCATGATCGCGTCGAATTCACGCCCCCGTTCGGAGCCATCGGCGCGCTCATGGCACCATGGTTCCGTCGCCGAGTCGGCCGCATGCTGCGCTACCGGCATGAAGTGCTGCTCGACGAATTCACGCAAGGCATGCCCGGCCGTCACTTGACCGTCGCGATTTCCGGGGCGACCGGCTTCATCGGCTCGCACCTGGTGAACGCGCTCTCCACCGCCGGCCACACCGTTCGCCGCATCGTGCGCGCCAATCCAGAGGCCGCGGACATCGTCTGGCATCCGGCCAACGGAGAGCTGGATCCGCGACAGCTGGAAGGGGTGGATGCGGTGATCCACCTGGCCGGCGAAAATATTGCCGGCCGCTGGAGCGCGGAGCGCAAGCGGCGCATCCGCCAGAGCCGCACCGACGGGACGGCCCTTCTGGCCCGCACGCTCGCCCGGCTCGATCGGAAACCGGCGGTGCTGGTGAGCCTGTCGGCCGTCGGCTATTACGGCGATCGCGATGATGCCGAACTCGATGAGCAGGCGGCGCCCGGCAATGATTTCCTCGCCAGCGTCTGTGCGGCGTGGGAAGCCAGCGCTGATCCGGCCCGTGCCGCCGGCATCCGGGTGGTCCACCCGCGCCTTGGCATGGTGCTTTCACCGGCAGGCGGCCCTCTGCCCCGCCTGGCGCTGCCGGTGCGCCTGGGGCTGGGCGGGCCGCTGGGCCGCGGGACGCAATGGATGAGCTGGGTGGCTCTCGACGATGTGTTGGGAATGCTGCGGTACGCCATCGAGCATGACGACCTCGCGGGACCGGTCAATCTGGTGGGCCAGCCAGTCCGGAATCGGGAGTTCATGCGCACCCTCGCGCGGCTGCTTCACCGCCCCGCGTTAGTGCGAGCGCCGGCATTCATGCTCCGGCTGCTGGCGGGAGAGATGGCCGATGCGCTGCTGCTCTCGAGCCAGCGGGTGGTGCCCGCCAGGCTCGCCGCCAGCTCGTACCAGATGCGGTACCCGGAACTGGAGGGGGCATTGCGGCATGTGCTGGGGGTGTAGGGGTGGCCCGCCGTAAGGGCAACGCCATGGCTTTGCGCTTACGGCGAGCCGTCACCGGGTATCTTCCTCCCCATGCATGCATCCAGCGCCGTCATCCTCCTCTCGGGTGGCATGGATTCCGCCACCGCAGCGGCAATCGCAAAAGCCGATGGCTATCGGCTCCATGCCCTCACCGTGCGCTATGGCCAGCGCCACGCGGTTGAACTCCGGGCCGCCCGGCGTGTGGCAGCGGCACTCGGAGTCACCGACCATCGCGTGGTTGACGTGGACCTGACCGTCATCGGCGGTTCGGCGCTCACCGACACGATGGCGGTTCCATTGGACCGGACGCTGGATGCGATGGGTCACGACGTACCAGTCACCTATGTACCCGCCCGCAACACCATCTTCCTCTCGCTGGCGCTGGGTCACGCCGAAGTGATCGGCGCATTCGACATTTTCATCGGGGCAAACGCGCTGGACTACAGCGGCTATCCCGATTGCCGGCCGGAATATCTCCGGGCATTCGCGCAGCTGGCCAACCTTGCCACCCGGGCTGGCGCAGAAGGCGCCGGGCAATTCCGGATCCATGCTCCGCTCCTCGAGCTCAGCAAGCGCCAGATCGTGGAGCGCGGCATGGCGCTGGGCGTGGATTTCTCGCTCACGCACACCTGCTATGCTCCTGACGCACAGGGCCGCGCGTGCGGACGCTGCGACGCCTGTCAGCTGCGGCTGAAGGGGTTCCGGGAAGCGGGTGTGGAGGATCCGGGGGCGTACCAGTCATGAGTCGTGGGTCGTGGGTCGTGAGTCGTGGGTCGTGGGTCGAGAAAAGGTGTGTCATCCCGAGCGTAGCGAGGGATCTACTCCGCCGCTTCCCGACGCTGGCAGGTAGATCCCTACGGCCGCTGCGCGGCCTCGGGATGACAACGGTTCAGTCTTCAGTCGTCAACTCTCAACTCTCAACTCTCAACTCTTAACTCTCAACTCACGCCTATATTTCCCTCATGTCCTACGCCGTCAAGGAAATTTTCTACACGCTGCAGGGCGAAGGCGCGCAGGCCGGGCGCCCATCGGTCTTCTGCCGCTTTGCCGGCTGCAATCTGTGGAGCGGCCGAGAGGCGGACCGTGCCACGGCCACGTGCACCTTCTGTGACACTGATTTTGTCGGTACCGATGGCGAGGGTGGCGGCAAGTTCCGCTCCGCCGGAGAACTCGCGGCCGCGATAGCGGCATTCTGGCCGGCGGCGGAACCCGCACGCCGTTATGTGGTCTGCACCGGCGGCGAGCCGCTGCTGCAGTTGGACGCGCCACTGATTGACGCACTGCATGCCGCCGGATTCGAAGTCGCGGTGGAAACCAACGGCACACAGCCCGCGCCTGCCGGCCTGGACTGGGTCTGCGTGAGCCCGAAGGCGGAGGCGCCGCTGGTACTGACCGCCGGCAGCGAACTCAAGCTGGTCTACCCCCAGGACGACGCGGCGCCAGAGCGATTCGGCATGCTCGACTTCACGCACTTTTACCTGCAGCCGATGGATGGACCGCGGCTGGCCGAGAACACCCAGGCGGCGATGGCCTACTGCCTCGCGCATCCCCAGTGGCGCCTCAGCCTCCAGACCCACAAGCTCCTCGGCATCCGGTGACGTCCGCGCACCGCCACTCTCACTCGGCCAGGCCCGCATGCCCGCGTATTCCGACCGCCTGAGCCATGCGTTCGCGTTTTCGGCCAAGCATTACGGCGGCCGCCGGCCGGCCGTCAATGCCATGGCGTACCTGGCCCACCCGGCCAACGTCGCGGTCATCCTTGCCCGGCACGATGCCGACGAGACGACCCTGGTCGCGAGCGTCCTGCACCATGTCCTTGAGGAGGTGACCGGGCGGCAGCGGGCCGAACTGGAGCTCAAGATCGGGAACAAGTTCGGGCCGATCCCGCTGGCGATTGCCCGGGAAGCGCTGGAGCCCCGCTACGACGCCTCCGGCTCCGAACTCGGGTGGCTGGCGAGCCGCAGGACATACCTGGTGATCCTCGCCGACGCATCGCCACGGGCGCTGGACATCTGCGCCGCCGATGAATTGCAGCGGTGCGGCGACCTGGCCGCGACCATCCGGCGCCTTGGAGCCGAGTATGTGCATGCGGCCAACCGGGCAACGTCCGAACAGACCATGTGGTGGTACCGCACGTTGATCGAGCAACTCTCCGTGAGGGAGGACTGGCCGACGCGTGCCCTGCTCGATGAACTGCGCCAGGCCAGCGCCGCACTGCTGCGCTGCCTCAGGCCCTTCGGAGATCCCGCATGAACGTGCGTGCCGCGCTCAGTATCATTGTCGTCGCCAGCACCCTTGGCGGTTGTCTTCCGCCTCCACCCGCCGCCGTCCGTCCGCTGCGCTTTCTGTCGATCAACGATGTGTACGTCCTCGATACCCTGGCCGATGGCAGCGGCGGGCTGGCGCGCGTCGCCACGGTTCGCCATCGCATCGCCGCCGAAGGGCCGGTGCTCCTGGTGCTGGCGGGAGACCTGCTCTCGCCCAGCCTGCTGAGCAAGTACTACCACGGCCGACAGATGGTGGAAACGCTGAATGCGGCGAAGCTGGACTATGCCACGTTCGGCAATCACGAATTCGAACTGCCGCGGGACACGCTGGTTGCCCGGGTCGCGGAATCACGCTTCAAGTGGATCTCCGCCAACTGCGGGGACGCCGCCGGCACACCATTTCCCGGTGTGAGCCCGTGGGACACGCTCCGCATGCAGGGCACCCTGGTGGGTATCTTCGGATTGACGATCCAGGAGGACTACCCTCCCTATGTGCGGTGCGCCGATCCCGACAGCGCAGCCCATGTCGCGATCGACACGTTGAAGGCGGTGGGCGCGAAGTTCATCGTGGCCCTGACTCACCAGTCGCTGGCCGCGGACCAGGCACTGCTTCGACGGGAGCCATCCCTCGACCTGATACTCGGCGGTCACGAGCATGAGCGCCATGATGTGCTGGCCGATGGCCGGCACGTCCTCAAGGCGGACGCCAATTCGCGCAGCGCGCAGTTCATGACCGTCTGGGGCGCGCCGGGCGCGTGGCGCCAGGCCTCATCGCTCATCGAGATGGAGGGCCGGATTCCGCTCGACACCGCGGTGCAGGCCGTGGTGCGCGCGTGGCAGGATAGTCTCCGCGTCAAGCTGGGGCCGGAGACCACCATCGGCACCGCGAGTGCACCCATCGATGCGCGCGACGGCGTCTCCCGCAACGGCGAGAGCCCCATCGGGAATCTCGTGACCGACGCCATGCGCTGGGGCACGAAGGCGGATGTGGCGCTGCTGAACGCCGGCACGCTGCGGCTGGACGACGTGATCCCGGCGGGACCGGTCACCAGCTATACCACCGAATCGCTTTTTCTCTTCGCGGACGATGCACGCACCGTGACCTTCCCGCTCACCGGCGCCCGGCTGCGTGCCCTGCTCGAGCATGGTGTCGAGAGTGCGGGATCCGGCGCCTTTCTGCAGGTCTCCGGCGTGCAGTTTACCTATGATCCGGCAGCCGCGGCGGGCCAGCGGATCCAGGGACCGCTCCGGCGGCCGGATGGCAGCGTCATCCGGCCCGACGAGACCCTCACCGTCGCGTTCGACGTGTATCCCGCCTGCGAGGCGGGCGACGGCTACCATGTCCCGGAGGCCGCGACGGCATGCCGCACCTGGGAGCAGGCGCCCCGTGGGGCCGACTTGCTGCGACGCTACGTCGGGGAGGAGCTGGGCGGGAAGATCCCGGTGCCGGCGAGCGGCAGAATCACCAGGGGTGGGTCCTGAAAAACACAATTCCCGGCGGGCAAATTGCCCGTCCGGGAAAGGGATAGCCTTAGCTGATTTTCATCACCCAGGCAGCAAGGCTGGAATTCCCTGGGGCCCCGAAGGGCTATGTCTCTGCCGGTAAGCATAATCAACGCAGGGGCTTGACGCAAGCCCGATGCTCGCCCAAGGGCATGTTTTTCGCTATCTTCCCGCATATGGGCTTACCGCAGCCGTCCCAGCTCACCGCCATCCCCAGTGCGTTCGCAGCTGCCTGCCGCATGTCGCGGACCGAGGGCGAGCTCTTCGAGCGTTGCCGGGGCGTGCTCACGCGCCGGTTCGAAAGCGAAAGCATCTGGTTCGAGCTGGCCCATCCGGATGGCAAGATCGAGCGCATCGGTCCCTCCACCGGCGCCGAAGAATCGATCGAGGTGGCCCGGCTCGCCAGCGGGTCGACCGAAGTAGCCATCCGCGCCTCGAGCGAGACCGCCGATGAACTGCGCGGCGTCGCCATGCCGCTGGCGCTGGGCCTCAGCGTGGTGTTCGAACTCCGGGCCATCCTGCTCGACCGCCAGACGGCCCTCGACGACGCCGCCTTCCAGCTGCAGGCGCTGCGCCAGGTGGCACGGCTCCTTTCCTCGGTGCACTCCGGGGAGGAGACCGAGCAGCTCATCCTCGACTTCATGGCCGAGGTGTTCTTCGCGTGGTGGGCGTGCCTCTTCCGGCCGCAGGGCGAGGCATATGTGCCCACCGTCTTCCGCGCGCGCAACGATCGGGCACAGTGCGGCAGCATGTCGCGGGCTGAGCTGGACCAGGCGCTTCCGACGGGGAGTGCCTCGGTGGGCGTCAACGACGTTGCGTTGGCCCGGCTGGTGGGCGAGGAGACGCGGCTGGTCGTCCCGCTCGACGCCGGGGCCGAGCGGATGGCCGTGCTGCTCCTGGGCCCGCGCATCAGCGAGAACGATTACGGTGCTCCTGAACTGGAGCTGGCCGGCACGCTCTCGTTCGCCGCGGCCATTGCGCTCAAGAATGCCGAGCTGGTCGAGCAGCTGCACAGCGCCGCCACCACCGACGAACTCACCGGGCTCTATAACCGGCGTGCGCTGGAAGACCGGCTCGCGGCCGAGATCTCCCGCAGCCTCCGCCACCAGCTGCACACCAGCCTCCTGCTCCTGGACCTCGACCGGTTCAAGGTGGTCAACGACACGCTGGGACACGCGGCGGGCGACCGCCTGCTGACGCTGATGGCGGGGATCCTGCGCCAGCAGTGCCGCACGCTCGACGTGGTGGGACGCCTGGGCGGCGACGAATTTCTGGTTATTCTTCCGATGACGTCACCGGCCGAGGCCCGCATCTATATCGGGCGGGTCGAGAAGAGCATCCGCGAACTCCAAGCGCAGCATCCCGAATTCGGTTCCTGTACCCTGAGCATCGGCATCGCCGAATCGCCCCGCCATGGCACGACCGTGAGCAGTGTGCTCGCCGCGGCGGACAAGGCGCTCTACAAGGCCAAGCGTGGCGGGCGGGATGCGGTCGAGGTGGCGGACGACTGAGCGCACCATGGATATCGAATTCGTCCTGCTGGGCGACGCACTCTGGCTGGACTTCATCAACACGTCGCGAGAAGCCGGCGCCCGGCCGGATGCCATGCCGGACCTCGCTGCGTACCACCGCTGGACCAAGGCGTGCCGGCTTCCGTCCGATGCTGATGCGGTCGAATTCACCACGGTGCGACGGGTGCGAGCCCGGCTCGTGCTGCTCGCCGATGCGCTCATCGAAGGAACCCCGGTGCCATCCCGTGCCATCACGACGATCAATCAGTTGCTGAACCAGCGGCAGGGACACGAGCAGCTGGTGCGGGAATCGGGCAGGTGGCAAGTGCGGTTCCTGCCGGGCCGTGCACCGGACGCCCTCGTGGCCATCGCGCGATCGGCGGCGGCGACGCTGGCCGAGAGCGAGGTGGTGCTCCGCCATTGTGCCAATGCCGGATGTCGCCTCCGCTTCCAGGATACTTCGCCCGTCCATGACCGCTATTGGTGTTCGCCGCTGCGCCCGTGCCGCGGGGTGCCGGTGGAACGGCGTCGGAGCCAGTTCCGTTGAGCATGCCGGCGGCAGGGCTGGTCACCGACCCGGCGGGTTTCTTCCAGCGGGTCGAGGCCGCCTTGGGGCGCCGCTACCGGCCCGAGACCATCGTGGCCGCGTCGCGGGAGCGGGTGCTCTTCCGCGCCGACGACCTGCTGCTCAAGCGCCGCGTCAGTCTGCGCGTCAACTTCTTTTCCGACACGGCCATCCGCACCTGGTTCATGCGAGAGGCGGAGGCGCTGGCGCAGTTGAGCCATCCCGCGATCCGCTCACTGTACGACGCCGGGGTGACCGGCGACATCGCCTATCGGGTGGGAGCGTGGATCGAAGGGGAGGGCCTGAACGAGGCCCTGCAGCGTGGACCTCGCCCCATTCCCGTCGTGCACACGCTGGCGCGCGACCTGCTTGGCGCACTGGAGCATGCTCACGCCAATGGCATCATCCTGCGCCGGCTGGTGCCCGCCTCGCTCCTCATCAACCATTCGGGCCACGGCACCGTCACCGATGCGCGCTTTGCCAGCTGGACGCTGCCGGCCGTGCCGCCAGGGATGACACCGGGCGGCCTCGAGTTCATGGCGCCGGAGGTACGCGACGGCCAGGTCGGAGACCCGGCGAGTGATGTCTTCGCCGCTGGCGCCCTGCTCTACTATGCGCTCACCGGGGTGGAGCCGCCGCTGGACCCGGCCCGGGTGCGTCCGCCGAGCGATCTGCGCCCCATGACGCCGCGTGCCATGGAGCGGGTGGTGCTGCGCGCCCTGCTCCCCGCACCGAACGACCGCTACCTGAATGCGGTGGAAATGCTCGAGGATTTTGCCAGCGACGCCGGATCGTTCGAGATGCCGGCCGTGAGCGCACCACAGTCGGCGGGTGGCCCGGAGGACCGGGCCCGCTGGGAGAAGCGGCTCCGGCGCGCCCTCGGCGATGATTACGAACTGCTCGGACTGCTTGGCACCGGCGGCTTCGGCAGTGTCTACCGCGTCCGCGACCTCCACCTGGAGCGCGAGGTTGCGCTCAAGGTGCTGCACCCCCTTCTGACACGGGACCCAGAGGTGGTGGAGCGGTTCCGGCGCGAGGCGCAACTCGCCGCCCGCCTCAACCACATGAACATCGTGAACATCTACGATATCGGTGGCCGCGCCGGGCTGATCTGGTACACCATGGAGCTGATCGAGGGCCCGAGCCTCGCGCAGCTGGTGGAACGCGACGGGCCGATGCCCATTGCACGAGTGCTGCGGCTCCTGCGCGAGGCCCTTTCAGCGCTGGCACACGCCCATGGCCTGGGCCTGGTGCACCGCGACATCAAACCGGAGAACATGCTGATCGAACGCGACGGGGCGCTACGCATCACCGACTTCGGGCTGGCGCTCGCGCTGCGAGGCATGGGCAAGTTCGGCGGTGCCACCAGCCAGAGCGGCACCCCGCAATTCGCCAGCCCCGAACAGCTCCTGGGCGAGCGGGTGGACCAGCGGAGCGATCTCTACAGTCTGGCGGCCGTGGCGTGCTTTGCGCTGCTGGGCGTTCCGCCCTTCCCGGGGAACACGCCGGAGCAGGTGCTGGCGAAGCAGACGACGCGTCAGCTGCCGCCGCTCCACGAGACCCGGTCCGACGTCAGCGACGACCTGGAGCGTACGCTCTTCCGGGCACTGGAGCCCGAGGTGGAGCGCCGCTTCCCGTCAGCAGCGGAGTTCCTGCAGGCGCTGAACCGGGCCACGGCGGGCGCCGAGCACCCTCGGGGTGACTGGGCCAGGGCTGCGGCACGGTGGCTGCGATTCCCCCCGTCAGAGGACTGACCTCTTGACGGGCGGGGCATAACATGCAAATTGTATCCCGGTTTGACCCGACCCCCACAGCGTGACCCCTGGAGACACATCCACGCTTCGGACCCACTGTGGCCCGGGTCAGCAAGTGACTCATGACGCGGGACTCGCCTGCGCCCATGAGCAACCGCCCATCATGTTCTGTGGTGAGCGGCGCGGCACAACCAACACGGAGTAGAGTAGCATGGCTCGCACGACTGGCACGGTGAAGTGGTTCAATGACGCCAAGGGCTTCGGCTTCATCACGCCCGAGAACGGGGACAAGGATTGCTTTGTCCATCACACCGCCATCAAGATGGACGGCTTCCGTACGCTCGCCGAAGGCGAGCGGGTGGAGTTCGACATCGTGCAGGGTGCGAAGGGCCCCGCAGCGGAAAACGTCACCAAGCCTTCCTGACCCTCAGGGGGCATGACGCACGGAAGGGGCGGCCATCTGGCCGCCCCTTCTGCGTTCCCGATCTTGCCGCGGCTACTTGTGCCGGTAGGTCACGCGGCCCCGGGTCAGGTCGTAAGGGGAGAGCACCACGCTGACGCGGTCGCCCTCGAGTACGCGGATCTTGAACTTGCTCATCTTCCCCGCCGCGTACGCGAGGATGGTATGACCATTGTCCAGCTGGACGCGATAATTGCGATCCGGCAGCACTTCGGTCACCACGCCTTCCATCTCGATGCCTTCTTCCTTCGCCATTCGATCACTCCCACAGGGTCAAGAACGCACGGCCCGGCCCTCGGCCGAGCCCGGAAACTGGGACAACAGTCGCATATTCCACGCCGGAAGGCAACGGATCAGGCTGCGGCCTGCAGCGAATCCCTCAGCGTGTCCATCCGGTTCTCGACCTGGGTCACCAGTCTGGCGAGGTCGCCGGCATCGAAGGTAAACCGTACCCCGGCGGCGCGATACAGTTCGGGCAACGGCCGGGTGGCACCCAGCGCGAGCCCCGCCCGGTACTTGCGCACCGCCTCCGGCCGGTCCGCCAATGCGTTGCGCCAGACCTGCAGTGCCCCGATCTGTGCAATGCCGTACTCGATGTAGTAGAACGGATAGAGAAAGATGTGCAGCTGGCGGTACCATCGCGCCACCCGCTCCGCCTCAAGCCCGCTCCAATCCACGCCCCGCTCGAAGCGGGAGCGGATCTCCAGCCAGGCACGGTCCCGCGCCGAAGCGTCGTGGCCCTGCCCACTGGTATAGATCCACGTCTGGAAAGCATCCACCGATGCGACGTGCGCCAGGGTCATGAGCACGTCTTCCAGATGCTCCAGCTCGGCGCTCTCGGCGCCGGGCCCGTCGAAGAAGCCCGCCGGCGACGCGAGAAACGGCGCCGCCAGCAACTCCATGGACATGGAGGCGAGTTCGGCCGATTCCGAGCCGGGGTGGCGCTGCCAGATGTACGGCAGGTGATGGGCCTCGAGCGCGTGGAAGGCGTGTCCTGCCTCGTGCAGCAGCGTCGTCACGTCCTCCTCGACCCCCGAGGCATTCATGAAGATGAACGGGTGTCCGCTGTGATGCAGCGTGTCGCAGTAACCCCCGGGCGCCTTGCCCTTGCGACTCTCGAGATCCAGCAGGTGCTCATCCATCATGAGCTGGAAATGCGCGCCCAGGGCCGGATCCACCTGCTCGAACGCGAGCCGGGCACGCTTCGCCAGTTCGGCACCGCTGGCGAAGGGTTTCCCTGCCTCGTCGCGCCACGGATCCACGTTCGTGTCCCACGGTCGCAGCCGGTCGAGGCCCAGCCGCTCGCGCCTCGCCTCGAGCGCACGGCCGGCCGCCGGTACCACGGTACTCTCGATCGCCGCGTGCAGGCGCTCGCAGTCGGCGGGCGAGTAGTCGAAACGGTATTTGGCCGGAAAGATGAAATCGCGGAAGTTGGCAAAGCCGGCGTTCCGGGCCACGCGCTGCCGCAGCTCGTACATCTGGTCGAAGATCTCGGCCAGATCGCTCCGACGCTCGACATATGGCTCGGTCAGCGCGTGGAACGCGCGCTCGCGAACCGCCCGCTCCCTCGCCTTCAGGAACGGCTGGAGCCGCGGCAACGGCAGACGCTCGCCTTCCCAGTCGGCCATCATCCCGCCGGTGATACGGCGATAGCCGGTGGCGAGCTCCTCGATCCTGGCCTGCAGGGGAACGTTTTCGTCCCGGAAGATGTCGCTGTCCGTCCGGAAACGCCTCAGTGTGGTTTCCAGCCCTGGCCGCGAAAGGCCCGTGGCCAGCAGGCGCCGGGCAACCTTTACGCTCTGCTCCTCGGCGCGCGGCATGATCTCGGTGGAAAACCGCAAGTGCGCCGCTTCCTTCTCGGCATTCGCGGTATCCAGCGTGTGCGCAATCATGGCCCGCGACGCTGCCTCGGTCAGCAGCGATTCGAGCTCGGACCAGTGGGCGAGCCATGGCTCCAGCACGCTGTCGTCCAGCGGTGCAGCCAGGAGTCCGGCGTAGAACGGCTCGACGTCGCTCCAGGCGGCACCAGACCAGGCGGCCGGAGTGGATGGCAATTGTGCAAACGTCACGATCGCTCCTCAGGGGAACCAGGCCTGCAAAATAGCGTCATGTGGGTACCGGTGTCTCCCCGGTCGGGGCATCCAGCGAGGCTGGCTGCTTTTCGACGCCCAGGGACAGCAGGGTCACGAACCCGACGGCGACAGCCGCCAGATAGAATGGCCAGCCGTGCCCCAGCGACTGGAAGGCCTTGTTGCTGGCCACCGGACCGATGGAGCGTGCCACGCCCGCAAAGGTCTGCGCCACGCCCATGGTGACGCCGAGCTCGGCCCGGGAAACCTTGCCCGAGAGCAGTGACGTCGTGCTCGGAAACAGCAGCGCCGTCCCGATGGGCACGAGCGGCATGATGACGATCGCGAGGATCCAGATATTGTCGGTGGACGGATACAGGAGAAATCCGGCGATCAGCACCAGACAGCCCAGGCGCACGGTCCCGCGCTCGCCCAGACGGTCCACGATCGGCCCGAGCAGTACCACGCGCATGACCAGCGAGAGCACCCCGAAATAGGTCAGGAAAAAGCCGAAGGTGCGCTCATTCACGCCGTACTGCGCTTCGAGAAAGATCGGCAGCACGCCGTTGAGGGAAGCGAACGCCAGCATGCCGGCGCCGTAGATCCAGATGAGGCGTGACACCGGCGTCCTTGGATGGAGGAACGCCTGCAAGGCGGGGCCGAAGAGCGAGCGCCCGGGGCCGGTCATCTTCGTCCCCAGCTCCTTCTTGGATTCCGGCAGCCAGCGCCACGCAAAGATCGCGTTGATGATGCACAGTGTGGCCGCGAAGAGCCCCGGCGCGTGCGGGCCCATCCGCCCGGCCATGGTGCCGAGGATGGGCCCGACGATCACGCCTGCCGAGCTGGCGGAGGAGAGCCAGCCAAGCGCACGCGCCCGGTCCGACGGCCGCACCGTGTCGGCCACATAGGCCTGTGCCACGCCGGTGGTGCCGCCGCCAGCGCCCTGCACCAGCCGGGACACGAAGAGCAGCAGGAGCGTGTCGGCGAAGCCGAATACGATGTACGCGATCGCCGCGGCGCCCAGGCCGATGAGTAGCGCGGGCCGGCGGCCGTAGCGATCGCTCACCCGGCCCCAGAGCGGCGCGGAGACGAGCTGCGCAATGGAAAACGCGGCCAGGATCCAGCCCACCTGGGTGGGCGTGGCGTGCATGTTGAGCGCGTAGAAGGGCAGGACCGGCAGCACCAGCATGAAGCCGATCATGTCGATGAACGCCACCGCGATCAGCACCGTCAGCTGGCGGAACTGCTCCCGCTGGTTGCCATGGGACCGGCTCATTCGACTCGCCGCTGCCCAGCGCCGAGCGCGAACACCGCCGCGCTCACCAGCATCAGCACCACGCCGTAGGCGGCGGCCACCCCCACATCGGACTGCCGGAGACTCGAGAGGATCTCCAGCGAGACCGGGCGCGTGTCGTACGTGTAGAGCACGATCGACGTCACGAAGTCACCAAACGCGGTCACGAAGGCAAGCGTGGCGCCGGCCACGATCGCCGGCTTGAGCAGCGGCATTGTCACGCGCCGGAGGGTCCGCATCCGGCGCGCACCCAGCGCGGCGGAGGCCTCTTCCAACGATGGATCGAGCCCCCGGAACCCGGCCAGGATGGCGCGGCTCGCGATCGGGAGATTCCGGATGAGGTACGCCAGCGGCAGGAGCCAGAGGGTGCCCACCAGCACGAAGCGCAGGGCCAGCGGCTCGCGGACGCTGAAGGCAGCGGCCAGCGCAATGGCAAAGACCGTCCCCGGCACCGCCCACGGCATGGTGAGCAACGCCTCGATCAGCCGCCGGCCCGGCGCACGGCGCCGTACCGTGAGAATCGCCGCGGCCACGGACAGGACCAGCGCGCCGACCGTGGCCGCCGTCGCCATCCAGAGACTGTTGACCAGCGGGCGCGCCCGCACCGGGTCGTGCAGCAGGGTTGCATAATTGGCCAGCGTATACGCCGGCGGGAGCGGCTCCGTGGTCCACGTCCCTACCGGGACAAACGAGACCAGCAGCAGCGTGAGGTGCGGCAGCAGCAGCAGCAGGGCGAGCGCCCATCCGCCGCCGGCGATCAGCAGCCGCAGTGCGGGGCTCCGGACCGGCACCGGCTTCGGTGCGACGCCTTTCGAACCGCCGGCCACGTCAGCCGCATCCGAGCGCTGCAGCAGCCAGAGGCCCGCGAGTGCGAGCAGCGTGAGCGCGATGGTCTCGACCATGGCGAGACCATCCTCGCCATTGAGCCGGGTGGACACGATCTGGGTGGTCATGACCCGGAACCCGCCACCGAAGATGTAGGGTGCGCTGAAGGAAGCGAGGGCCGTCATGAACGTGAGCAGCGCGGCACCCACCAGGTGCGGCCGCAGCAGGGGAAGAATGACACGCCGGAGGGTGCGACCGCGCCCGGCACCCAGGCTCGCCGAGGCTTCCCACACCGCGGCGTCGATCCCGGCGAGTCCCGCCCGCACGAAGAGGTAGAAGTACACGTACATCGAGTAGGCGTGTACCAGCAGGATCGCCCCGGCGCCCTGCAGCCGCCAGGGCGCCTGCTCCAGCGAGAAGACCCGCCGCACCAGGTGCGCCAGGAACCCCGATTCGCCGAAGAGGAAAATGAAGGAGACCACGCCGACGAGCGGCGGCAGGACCGCGGGCAGCGCCACCATGGCGCCGAGCCAGCGGCGTCCCGGAAAATCGTACCGCTCGAAGAAGAAGGCGAGCGGAATGCCGATGAGCGCCGCGAGGACGACGCTCGCGACCGCAATCCAGAGACTCCCCAGCAGCGCCGACATCTCGGTCGGACGGGCCAGGAACTCGCGCACGTGCACCAGCGTCCACGCACCGTGCTCGCGCAAGCCACGGATCAGCGTCAGGACCAGCGGATAGGCGACGAGCCATGCGAGACCTGCCGCCAGCAGGAGACCCTGCCAGCGGCGGCGCGGCTGGGTCACACGCCGCCCTCCTCAGCGAACAGGTGCAGCCCGCCATCGGCTCGGCGAGTCGGCAGCATCCCGACTTCCATGCCCACGCTGGCGGCTCCCGGTGGCCCGGCCACTTCCACCGTGCGCCCGTCGGCCAGCGCCACCACATACGCGGCTCCCGACCCGGTAAAGCGGCGGCGCGCGACGGTGCCGCGCAGCGCGGCCGCGCTCGGGGCCGTCAAATAGAGTGCCTCGGGCCGGACAAAGAGCCAGGCCGGGCCCAGCCGGCCGACCGGATGGATTCCAGGTACCTCCCACCGCAACCCGTACAACTCGACAATCACGCCGTGCGCCGCGTGCTCGACCAGCACGACCGGCAGCGCGCTGGAGCGGCCGATGAACCGGGCCACGAAGGGCGAGGCCGGCTGCGCGTACAACTCTTCCGGCGGACCGGCCTGCTCCAGGCGGCCGAGCCGGAGGAGCGCGACGCGGTCCCCCAGATCGAACGCTTCATCCTGCTCATGGGTGACGAACACCGCAGTGATCCCGAGCCGGTGGACGAGTTCGCGCAGCTCGGCGCGGGTGTGTTCTCTCAGCGCGGGATCGAGGTTGGACAGCGGTTCATCCAGCAGGAGGATCCGCGGCTCCGGCGCCAGGGCACGTGCCAGCGCCACCCGCTGCTGCTGCCCGCCCGAGAGCTGACTGATCCGCCGCCGTTCGTAGCCGGCGAGGTCCACCAGCGCCAGCGACTTCGTCACTCGACGGGAAAGATCGGCGCCGCGCACCCCGGCGGACTCGAGACCGTAGGCAACATTGGCGGCCACATCGAGGTGGGGAAAGAGCGCGTAATGCTGGAACACCATGCCGAACCGCCGCTCCGCCGGCGCCAGGCGGGTGACGTCGTCGCCATTGACCAGAACCGCCCCGGCATCCGGCTGCTCGAACCCGGCCAGCAGCCGGAGCAGCGTGGTCTTGCCGCTGCCGCTGGGTCCGAGCAAAGCCAGGATGCTGCCGGAGGCGACTTCCAGCGAGACGTCGCTGAGCGCGGCCACCTCGCCGAAGCGCTTGGACAATCCCCGGAGCTCCAAGGTCGCGCCGCCCGGCTTCATTCCGCCATCCGCGCGCCGGTGTTTCTCACGTGCTGATCCCAGTAGGACATCCACGCGTTCCCCTCCCGCGCAAGCTGGCCCCAGTCCATCGGGGCGGCGACCATGGTGCGCTCGACTTCGGTCACCCAGGCCGGAACCATGTCCGGCGGCAGGTCGTGGCGCGCCGGCAGGCGGAACACCTTGGCCGCCGTGAGCGCGACCGCATCCTTGCTGCCGACGTAGTCAATGAACACGCGCGCCGAATCGGGGTGGCGCGCACCCCGCACCAGCCCGATGGCGTCATCGATGACGGCGGTGCCGCTGCGCGGGAAGGTGTAGCCGAACGGCAGGCCCTTCCCCTGGCTTATCAGGATATCGGGCAGGTCCCAGAGCGTCACCAGGCCTTCACGCCGGGCGAGCTTCTCGTCCAGCACGGCCGGATTGAGCGTATAGGCGGTAGTCTGCGCGTCCAGCCGCCGGAGCCAGTGCATGGCTGCGCTCGTGTCACCCGTCTCCCGGATGCTCCGCTGGATGATCAGCCCCCAGATGGCGCGCATGGTGCCGCTCGCCATCGGGTCGCGGATCAGCACCTTGTCGTGCCATCGCGGCTCCAGCACGTCATCCCAGTCCCGGGGTGCTGAATCAGCGGGCACGGCATCGCTGTTATACGCGATCACCGCGGGCGTGCGATACACCGGATAGTAGAGGTCATCGGGATTTACGCCGCTGGGCCCTACCGCGGCGGCCCAGTCTGGCCGGAAGGGCTGCAGCAGGGAGTCCTGAATACCGCGATCGAAGATCGAGGTCGGCCCGCCAAACCAGACATCGGCCTGCGGGTTCACCCGCTCGAAGCGCAGCCGGTCGAGGATTTCCTGGCTGCCCATGTCGAGCCAGCGTACGTCAATGCCAGGATGCTGGCGCTCGAACTCGTGCTCCAGCAGGATGAGCTGGTCACGGCCGTGGGGTGAGTAGACGACAACCGGCGTGCGGCCATCACCGCACGCCGACAGGACCAGCAGCGCCAGCAGGGTGAAGCCGCGAATCACGGAATCGGTGCGGGGCGGAGTGCCAGCAGGTTGGCAAAGAGACGGAACGCACCCGGCACACCGGCCGGCAGTTCCCGGAAGAATGACAGCCCGGTGTAGACGTAGCGGCCCCGTCCCACCGTGGCCACGAGCAGCGAGCCCCGCATCGGCGCCTCGTCCGGATCGTGCATGGCGAGCAGGGGCGTGTATCCGTCGTCCCAGGTGTGCGCAAAGTAGAGCCCGCGTTCCTGGATCCAGTGATCCCAGTCCGCCGCAGTGATGCGATTCGGGGTGGTGAAGGCCGGCGCGGCGGGGTCAAGCAGGGCGACGGGCGAGTGCTCATCCGTGACCCGGTCATGCGGGCTCGCGATGGTGAGCGGCAATGGCGCGTACCCGCCCCGCACGAACTGATATTGCTGATACTGCACCAGCAGCAGGCCGCCGGCGCGGACGTATTGCATCAGTCGCCGGTTGTGCTGCACCAGCGCCGCATCCACCTCGTACGCGCGCGGCCCCACCACGATCGCGTCGTAATGCGAGAGGTCGCCGCTCTCGAGCATGGTCGAATCCACCAGCTCGATCGGGAAGCCGGCGGCCGCGAGCGCCTCCGGCACCCGGTCCGCTGCTCCGCGGATGTAGCCCACCCGTGTCAGGCGCGGGAGGGCCAGATCAGCGATGACCACGGCGACCTGGGCCGGCTGCACCCAGGTCCGGGGACGGACATGCTCGTAGTTCAGCGAGCGCTGGCCCTCGTCGAAGCGCCGCCCGTCACGAGTGACGGCGACCGCGCGAAGGGCATGGCGGCCCGGCTTGGCCGATGCGGGAATGGTCACGTCGAATGTGAAGTTGTCGCGTTCATCTTCCTGCGTGAACGCAAAAGGCTGGCTCGCCGGTTCCCGCCAACCCTCCGGCACCTCGATCGCCAGCGATCCCCGTACCGTGTCGCGAGCGGCGTGAGTGACCGAGACGACGAGCCGCAGCCGGTGCTCCACGCCCCCGGGCAGGAGCACCGTGTCCCGGTCCACCCGGACATCGAGCGGCGCCCGCACCACGACCGGCCGCCTGATCTCACCCTGCGCCTGGTCGTTATCGCGGAAGGTTACCTCGCGGTCCACCGGCAACGGGTCGCCTGGCAGGCTGAACTGTGCCCGGAGGAGCGGGGGCTCGAATGGCTCGCCCCACGACCCGCGCGCCGATGCCGGCCAGCGGTAGAGGTCTCCATCGCGGGGCTCCCGCATGAAGTACGGCGCAGTGGCCTCGGCCGAATCCGGGATGGTCACCCGGAGCTGGCGCGTGGCCAGCGCACCCGGACCCGGATGCAGCGGTGCGGCCGCTGCACCCTGGCCCGCACTCCACGCGGCCGGCGTCGCCAGCGACTCCGCCAGGCTCACGGCGGTGTCGCCGCCATTGGCTGCCAGCAGGGTGATGCCCAGCGCCTGGCCGGGCGTCACGTAGTCATCGTCCGCAATGGCGTCCGTTGCCAGCCCCATCGCAATGGAGCGTGCGCGGGCCAGGTGCCGCGCCTGGTCCCGCAGCGCCGGACCACCCGTGGCCGCGCCCGCGAGGATGCGCGAGGCAGACCGAAAGGCGCCTGGCAGCAGCGAGTCGGGCCCCCGCCTGATGATCGCAACCTGCGCGGCATACGCCCGCGCCCCAGCCGCGCCCAGCATCGCCGCGAACGTGGTATCCACACCGGCAAAGAGTCCACCGGCCCCGGCCCCTGTGCGGTCCGTCAGCAGCGCCACCTCGATGGCGGACGGACCCAGGGTCTGCAACCGTCCCATATCCTGGGAGCGATGCCGCGACCGGCTGGCCATGGCCAGCTGATGGAAGCTCATCCCGGTGGCGCGATCGAGGCGGCCGCCCTCGAGCGTCAGCGTGGTGCCGGCGGTGTCAAACCGGGTGCTCTGGTAGAGCTTGAGCGGCGTCCAGGCGGGCAACCCTTCCTCGGTCCGCAGCTCGGGGTAGCGGGTGGAGTCGCCCGCCACCGCAAACGCAGCCCGAGCGGCCCAGCCGGCGGCCTGATGCTGGCCGTGGCCATCCCGTGGCGTCCCGGTGAAGATGGTGACCACCACTTGGGGCCGGAATTTCCGGATGATCCGCACCACATCCTTGAGCACCGAGTCCCGGGGCCACTGGGCCCACGTATCGTCCAGCGTCTTGGAAAACCCGAAATCATAGGCGCGGGTGAAATACTGCCGGGCGCCGTCCACCGTGCGCGCCGAGAGCAGCTCTTCGGTGCGCAGAAGACCGAGCGACTCGCCCAGCTCCGGGCCGATGAGGTTCTGTCCCCCTTCACCGCGGTTCAGGGCGAGATACGCCGCCTCGGCGCCCATGCCGCGCGCGAGAAAGGCCAGCAGTTCCGAGTCTTCGTCATCGGGGTGCGCCCCGATGACCAGCACCCGGAGATTGTGCCCCAGCATTCGCGCTTCCTCGTCGTACGCCACCAGCCCGCCCGCACGAGGCGGCGCGAGCTGGGCGGCGAGAGGCGAGGCGGAGAGGAGGAGAAATGCGAGGACGCGGAGCGTCCGGCTCATTGCTTGGACGGGTGTGGCGCGCTCTCCGTCTCGTCGCCGAGCGCGACCGCACTGAGGGAGCTGGCCAACGAGGGATGCGTATACCAGAGATAACCACCCATGGTGAGTACAGCGACGAGGGCCCCGCCCAGGACAGTCCAGTGGGGGAACCGCTCACCGGTCAGGGGGCCCAGCATGTAGGCCAGGCCCGAAAAGAACCCGCCTGAGATGACCAGCGCGAGCAGCACGCCCATCCGCCAGGCGATATCCCGGATGGCCAGGTGCGCCAGGGCCGCCAGCACCACACCGACGACCATGTAGACGGCAAAGTGAACGACCGTGACCACCGCCAGCGTCCCGAACTCACCCGCGTCGGAGCTACCGGTGCCGAACAGCACCTGCGCGATCAGGTTGGGCGTATGCATCGGCAGGCCGCGCAGCATGTCAATCACGAAGTACCAGAGCGCTACGGCGGCGGCCCCGAAGGCGCCGGCGATGGCGCCCTCTCGAAAAGCGGAATGGGATTCATTCATGGAACGCTTCCCGGTTCAGTTTCGAAGAAGTCTGCTCCGGCCCGAACGGCGGATCCGTTCGGCCCGGGAGATCACGCAGGGCTGGATGGGTGTCGGCCTCTTCATTCTCATCATCCTCGTCGTCCGCGGGCGGGAGGTGCCGCACCGCGACGAATGCCGCAATGAAGACGCCAAGGGCAAGCCCGAGCAGTCCGGTGGCCACCTGGGGCCACTTTCCGTAGAGGAGCAGCAGCATCCCCACCGACACCTGGATGGTCCCGATGGCGCGCAGCAGCTCGTCGAGATTCTCCCACTGGAGGCGGCGGCCCCAGGCCACCGAGGCCCAGAGTCCGGCCAGCCCCAACAGGAGAATACCGTACCACACGATGATCCAGAAGCCGTGGCCAAGGGTCATGCGTCGTCCTGGTTGGACTTGCAGAGAAAATGACCTTCCGACGTTACCACTTTCCCGGGCCTTTCACCAGACCGCGCAGGCCTATCTCCCGACGCAGCGCGGACATCCGCACGCCGCGCGCAGCAGCTCGAATGTATAGATCCCGGTTGCGTGGCCGTCGCTCCATGCTACGCGGATGCCGTAGGCGCCCACCAGGGTGACCCGTTCGGGCCGGACATCGAGGGGCACACGCGAGGGGTCCACCAGTGCCCTGCCGCTGAATTCATCCACGCAGGCGGCGCATGGGCAGCCCAGCCGCAGCGCCCGGGCCGGGTAGAGCCACTGATGACCCGGTTCCGGCCACTCGATCAGCAGGCCGTCATCCTGACGGGTTATGGCGCGGGGACGCAGAAACGGCATCGGGCTGGCCTCCAGCCAGTGTATAATTGGTGGACGGCATACTGACGACTCTCTCAACTATACGCAAATCATGACTAGACAGATCCCCGATCCATTCAGCGTCCGCACCCCGCTCGAAGCGGGAGGGCAGACGGGCACGATGTACAGTCTCCAGGCGCTCGCCCGGCAGGGGGAGGCGGACCTGAACCGGCTGCCGTTCTCCATCCGGGTACTGCTGGAGAATGCACTCCGCTTCGCCGGCCGCGGCATCGTGACTTCGGACCACGTCCGGGCGCTGGGCCACTGGCAGCCGGGCCAGCAGGGGAGGCCGGAAATCCCGTTCATGCCGGCGCGCGTCATCCTGCAGGACTTCACCGGGGTGCCCTGCGTCGTGGATCTGGCCGCGATGCGTGATGCCATGGCGCGGATGCACGGCGACCCGCAGCGCATCAACCCGATCGTCCCCTGTGACCTGGTCATTGACCACTCGGTCCAGGTGGACCAGTACGGCACGCCGGGCGCCTTCGCCTTCAACGTGAAGCGCGAGTTCGAGCGGAACCGCGAGCGCTACCAGCTGCTCAAGTTCGGCCAGCGGGCCTTCAAGAATTTCCGGGTGGTGCCGCCCGGGACCGGCATCGTGCACCAGGTGAATCTCGAATACCTCTCGCCCTGTGTGCAGTTCCGCGACCAGCACGGCGAACTCACCATGTACCCGGACACGCTGGTGGGCACCGACTCCCACACGCCGATGATCAACGGGCTGGGGGTGGTGGGCTGGGGCGTGGGTGGCATCGAGGCCGAGGCGGTGATGCTGGGCCAACCGTACTTCATGCTGATCCCGGATGTCATCGGCGTGAAGCTGACCGGGGCCCTGCCGGTCGGAACGACGGCCACCGACCTGGTGCTCAGGGTCACCAACATGCTCCGGCAGAAGGGCGTGGTGGACAAGTTCGTCGAATTCTACGGTAGCGGGCTCTCGTCGCTGGGGCTCCCCGACCGCGCGACCATCGGCAACATGTCCCCGGAATACGGCGCCACGATCGGTTTCTTCCCGGTGGACGACGTCACCCTCCGTTACCTCCGGAACACCGGCCGGAGCGCGGAGATCGTGGACCGGGCCGAGCGCTACTGCAAGGAGCAGGGCCTCTTCCGGACTGACGACACTCCCGATCCCGAGTTCACTGACAAGCTCGAGCTCGACCTCGGCACCATCACGCCCAGCGTGGCAGGGCCGAAGCGGCCCCAGGACCTGATCGAGCTGAAGGAGCTGGACCGAAGCTTCGCCCTCACGCTGCCGGGGCTGATGCAGCCGAGCGTGCCGCTCAAGCGTCGCCAGGCCGCGCAGGCATCGCTGGAACGGTGGTCCAACGAAGGCGGCCAGTCGCCCACCACCGCGACGCTGGAAGCGCCGGCGGAGGGGGTCACCTGCGAGATCAACGGCGAGGGGTGCGAGCTGCACGACGGCTCGGTGGTGATCGCCGCCATCACGTCCTGCACCAACACGTCTAACCCCTCCGTCATGCTGGGCGCCGGCCTGATAGCCCGAAATGCCGTCGAGCGGGGCCTGCGGACCCGGCCCTGGGTCAAGACCAGCCTGGCGCCAGGTTCCCGCGTGGTCACTGACTACTTCAAGAAGTCGGGCCTCGACAAGTATCTCGACCAGCTGGGCTTCCAGACCGTGGGCTACGGCTGCACCACCTGCATCGGCAACAGCGGTCCGCTCCCGGAGCCGGTCGCCCATGCGATCGAGGAACATTCGCTGGTGGCGGCCGCGGTGCTCTCGGGCAACCGGAACTTCGAAGCACGCATCCACCCGATGGTGCGCGCCAACTACCTCGCCTCGCCCATGCTGGTCGTCGCCTTCGCACTGCTGGGCAAGGTTGACGCGGACATCACCGCGGAGCCGCTCGGCATCGGCAATGACGGGGAGCCGGTCTTCCTGCGCGACATCTGGCCGACGCCCGGGGAGATCGCGGAAGCGGTGACCAAGGCGGTGCTGCCGGCCATGTTCGAGAAGGAGTACGGCGCGGTATTCGATGGCGACGACGAGTGGAAGGCCCTGCCGGTGCCGACCGGCAGCCGGTACGCCTGGGATTCCGCCAGCACCTATGTGCAGGAGCCGCCCTTCTTCCAGGACCTGCCGGTGGATCCGCCGGCACTCACGGACATCCGCTCGGCGCGGGCCATCGCGGTGCTGGGCGATTCGGTCACCACCGACCACATCTCTCCGGCGGGCGCCATTCCCAAGAGCGGGCCGGCCGCGCGCTATCTCCGGGAACACGGCGTGGAACAGCTGGACTGGAACACGTTCGGCTCACGGCGTGGCAACCATGAAGTCATGATGCGCGGCACCTTCGGGAACGTGCGCATCAAGAATGCACTGGTGCCGGACAAGGAAGGCAACTGGACCCTGCACTTCCCTTCAGGCGAGGTGATCTCCATTTACGACGCCGCCATGCGCTACATCGCGGCGGGCACGCCGCTCATCGTCCTGGCGGGCAAGGAGTATGGATCGGGCAGTTCCCGGGACTGGGCGGCCAAGGGCGCGGCACTCCTCGGCGTCCATGCCGTCATCGCCGAGAGCTACGAGCGCATTCATCGGAGCAACCTGATCGGGATGGGTGTCCTGCCGCTGGCCTATGCCCCGGGTCAGAACCGGCAGAGTGTCGGGCTGACGGGACGGGAAACCTTCGACATCACCGGGATCGCCACCGGACTGGAGCCGGGCGGGACGGTTGACGTGAGTGCGGTGGCGGAAGACGGATCGAAGAAGACCTTCAAGGCGGTAGTGCGCCTCCATTCGAAGGTGGAGCTGGAGTACTACCAGCACGGCGGGATCTTGCAGCGGGTGTTGCGGCAGTTCCTGGCTGAGGGCGTGTAGGGGCGGCCTGCGGCCGCCCCACGGCGCCCGCTCCGTACTGTCATTGCGAGCACGTGCAAGGGGCGGCCTGCGGCCGCCGGCCGAAGCAATCGGGTCGCTGCTCAGCGATCTGCTTGCTGGAGCTCGCGGGCACCCATTTGACGCCTGCCGCCTGCCGCCTGACGCCTGACGCCTGACGCCTGACGCCTTGCAGCCTAACGCGCGCAGGCTGCGAGGCCATCCTGTGCGGTGACAACAGGTTGCTGCTGTTCCGGTGGGAAATCGCAGCGAATGGCGGACAGGTTGTGCGCCCCACCGGCTCGCCAACGACTCGGGCGCCTGCGATTCCGCAGTCTTTCCGGATTACACTGCGCAGCGTAAGATGGGAACATTGCAAATATGCAGTCGAATACTCGTTAGGTGTCAGCCCGTTCAAGGATAGGGCTTCAGCATGGGAGGGTCGTGATGCGCCACCTCAACCGCTGGATCGCCGCCGCTGGCTTAGTGATTGTGCTTACCGCGCTGACCGCAGCTGTCCCCACGCGAGCGGATGGCTTCTCTGTCATTCTCGTGCGCGATGGGTCCGCGTGGAGCGCCACCTGCGAGGCAGGCTGCGCGTGGGAAACCATTGGCAGCCGCAGGCCGCGTCTCTTTGGCACCAGCATCGTCATCGACAGCCACGGTCTCCAAGGGCGGCTCACGCCACCGGATACCAGCGTGGCCTTCGCCTTCCGCGTGACCGCCGATGGGCCGACCGGCTGGAAGGCCACCAGCCAAAAGGGGACGGCCTGGACGGCGTTGACGTTTGCGTGTGCGAAGAACCCGTGTCGAGCTCGCATTACGGAGACAGGCGTCGAAGGTATTCGCTAGGGTGCTGACACCTAACCCGCAAATGCAGCAGCCGGGGCGGCCTCCGCTGGATACAT
>SMFG01000059.1_pt1 | contig 32432 bp, 29 predicted proteins | sample 2456131 | NCBI WGS metagenome assembly SMFG01 (sample SAMN10132612, study PRJNA489261) | soil metagenome | isolation source: day120 antibiotic-silt loam soil ammended with raw manure from dairy cow... | place: USA | collected 2015-05-01
GAGCCCCTCGCCCCGGCCGCCCGGTGCCGCAACGTCGCGCACCAGCGTGATGGTGAGCGGGCCCGGCACCAGTCCCAGCCGGCTGTAGAAGCCGATGTTGTCGACCGTGCGGGGCATCGTCTCCAGCCCGATGGTCCGCGCGCCTTCCCGCCGCAGCCAGTCCATCCCCGCGCGCACCATGGTTGAGCCCAGTCCCCGCCCTTGCAATTCGGGGCGCACCGCGAGCGGTCCCATCCAGCCTTCGACGCCGCTCAGGTGCACCATGTTGAAGCCCGCGATCTGCCCGTCGCCGTCACGCCAGATCATGGCGCCGTCGCCGGCATCCTCGATGGCGTAGCGCCACACCAGCGGATTGAGGAACGGCACCCGGACGCCGGCCAGGCCGTCGCGGAGGTAGCGATCGGTGAAGGACTCCGAGAAGACGCGATTGAGCGCCTGGATGTCCCGGAGCGTGGGACACTCGGGCCCGCTCATGCTCCGGTCAAGCCGCAACGTCCGCCCCTCCCGATTCGTCGCTGACCGTCGCCACACCGCGTGACAGATCGTACCCGACCCGGATGATGCGGTCGAATCCTTCGCGAACGCTCTCGATGTGGGTGATCAGGATGACCTGCGGGAACCGGTCCGCCAGGCCCCGCAGCAGTTCCACGACCGCCGAGCGACGCTCCTCATCCAGCGAGCCGAAGATTTCGTCGAGCACCAGCAGCGACAGCGGCTGGCCGGCGCGATCGGCAATCATCTGGCTGATGGCAAGCCGGAGCGCCAGGTTGGCGACGTCTTCCTCGCCGCCGGAGATCACCGGCTTGGGGTCGCCATCGTCCATGAGGGTCGCCAGGTAGTCCTCATCCAGTTCCAGGTCGGTGTAGCGGCCATTGGTCAGATCACGCACAAAGGAGCTGGCCAGTTCCGAGAGTTCGGGGCGAAGCGTCTGATTGAGGTCGGTCCGGAGTTCGGTCAGCGCCCGGTCAAGCTCATCATGCAGCAGGAGCCGGACCGCGACCTGGCTCCGCTCCCGCCGCCGCTTCTCCGCTTCGGCGTACCGTGCGCGCGATGCGCCGACCGCGGCACTGGCAGCCTCCCGCTCTCCCCTGGCCCGCACATGGGCAAGCTCCGCATCCCGGAGCGCTGACGCGCCTGCCGCCGCGGCCTTCCGCAGCTGCTCGAACGCCGCGGGGTCGAACGGCACCGTCCGCATCTCCGCGACAAGCTGTTCGAGTTGCGCTTCCTTCTCCCGCAGCGAGGTTCCGGCCGCAGCCGCCTCCGCCGCCAACCGGTCCGCGCGGGCGGCTTCCGCCCGGCGCCGTTCCGCCTGCAGGGCGATCGGTTCGAGGTCGGCGATCTGGAGCCGGACCATGTCGTGGCGAGCCAGGTCATATACCGTGGCCTCGCCGCCCGCCGCAATATCGAGTTCCGTGAGCCGCGCCGTGAGCCGCCCCTGCTCGCCGAGGAGCTGGTTCCGCTCGGCGAGTTCCGCTTCGGTGCGCCCCTGCGAGGCAATCAGCTCGGTCATCTCCGCCTCGAGCTCGCGGCGCAGCGCCTCGAGCGGCGCCAGTTCCGGTGGTTCCTTGCCCAGCTGTTCGATGCGGCCCTTGAAATAGCGTCCATTGGTCCGGACTTCCTCCATCTGCCGGTCAAGCAGCCCCAGCACCTGCTCGAATTCGCCCCCGAGCGGCCGGGCGCACGTCGGACAGACCCCCTCGGCGCCCGCTGAAGCCAGGCGTTCACGCTGGACTTGCAGCTCCTGATATTGCGCGAGCAGGCCGTTCCGTTTCGTCTCGGCGTCGGTGCGATCCCGGACGGTCGCGGCCTGCAGGTCCGCGATCCGGCCTGCCAGTTCGGTCGCCTTCTGGCGGGTGTCCGCAACGCGCTGGTGGATCACTCCATGTGCGTCGCCGGATGGGAGCCGGGCGAGCGCCAGGTCGATCTCCTGCAGCCGGCTCCGGGCGGCGTCGCGTTGCGCCACGGCCTGACGGCGGAGACTGGCCGCGCGCGCACGCGATTCGAGATCCGCCGCCTCCTCACGGAGGGCGGTGAGCGGTGCCAGGCGCGCCTCCAGTTCCGACACTTCGGCTTGCGCCTGCGCCGCGGCGGCGGCTTCCTGCTCCAGCCGCTGGGCAATTGCCCGGCGGCTTGCGAGTTCAGTCTCCAGCACCCGCCGGTCACCTTCCAGCGCCAGGAGTCGCTCCCGCAGCGTCTGGGCGGCGCGCCACTTTGGCTCGACGTCCGCGAGGTGCTGCTCCGCCGCCGCCAGCCCGCGCGCGCTCGCCTCCTCGGCCGTCGCTGCTACGGTCAGGCGCTGCTCATCCTGGGCCACGCGCGCGGCCAGATCGTCCGCGCCCACGAGGCTCTCCTCCAGCAGCTTGAGCCGACCGCGCAGGGACGAACGCATCTCCTTGAGACGGTCCTGGGCGGCGCGGATGCGCTCGTAGCCCAGCACGCGCGAGAGAAACTGCGCGCGCTCCGGCCCGCTCATGGACGACATCACCGCGAGTTCCTTCTGGCCGGTGAAGTACGTATTGAAGAACTCATCGCGGGTCATGCCGAGCAGTCGCGTCACCGTTTCCGTCACGGTATCGAGACTGTTTGCCACCGGCTCGAGCGCGCCGTCCTGGTACAGTTCGGCGGAATTGAGGCTGCGATTGATGCGGTAGTGGTGGGCGCCGAGGGCAAATTCCATCTCGACTTCCACCCGCGAGCGGGGTGGCGCGCCCCGGCGCCGGAGCGAATCACGGGTGCCACGGGCCGCCTTGGTGCCGTACATGACCCACGCGATCGCTTCGAGGAGCGTAGTCTTGCCGGCACCGTTGGGACCGATGATGCCGGTGAGCCCGGCCCCGAATTCGAGTTCGGTTCGTTCATGCTGGCGGAAGTTCACCAGCCGCAGTCGCTCGATCTGCATCAGCCGCTCGCGAGCTCTCGTTCTGCCGTCTCCACCAGATCCACGCCGAGCGCCACGAATTCCTTCCGGTCGATCTCCGCCGGCAGCGGCCGGCGTTCCAGATACCCTTCGACCAGTTGCGGCAAGGTCTGGCGACGGCCGGGCGCGCCAACGCCCACCGTACGGTTGATCTCGGGGCGACGGATGTCGAGCTGCAGATGCAGTGCTTCGGCGCGCAGCGTACGGAGGGCGGTGTGATCGAGCGCCCGTGCAACGTGGCGCGGCACGTCGCGCACTACCAGTCGCACCACGCTGTCCTTGAGCCCTCCCGGCGCGGCGCAGAGCCGCGCGGCAATGATTTCATCGAGTTCGGCCGGGCTGAGGCCCGTGCCGGCGATGGGCTCGAGGTCGAGGAAGCGCCGCGGTGCAGGCACCAGGCGCGGGCTCACGCTGCCCGTATCGGGGTCCACCAGCAACCATCCCTTGCCGCTGACACCACGCTCGGCCTCTTCCTTGAGTTCGCCCCACGCGTTGCTGCTGACGTAATCGAGCGCGCCCGCGTACCAGCTCCGGGGCGCTACCTCGCGCTGCACGTGATAGTGCCCCAGCGCGACATACGACCAGCCTTCCGCGCCCAGTTCCGGCGCCGTGACCACCGCGCCACCATATTCCTGAACTCCGGGGGTGGATGGGACCACACCCTCGATATCCCCATGAAGCACCAGGACCTGACGCCTGGCGGCGCCGGCGGCACGGAGCGCCGGCCGCTCGGCCCCGATGAGGGCCTGGTGCGGAACCGCCAGAACCGACAGATCGAGTTGCGGATAGTCGAACCGGCGGGCATCGCTCGCCGCCACGTCGATGCCCATGCCTTCAAACAGCCCGAAGATCGAGCCGGTCTCGGCGCTGCGTGGGGTGTCGTGGTTGCCGGCGATCAGGACGATCGGCGCATCGGGCAGCGCCTCACGAAGCCGCTGGAATTGGCGAAAGGCAAAAATGATGGCGGCATTGCCGGGCCGGACACTATGGAAAAGGTCGCCGGCCACCAGCACCACATCCGGGCGTTCCGCGATGACACCGTCGACCGCCGCACGGAAGGCGTTCGCGACATCCGCCTCGCGCTGGTTGATGCCGCCGGCGGTCTGCCGGTGATATTGGCGGATGCCCAGATGGGGGTCCGCGAGGTGTGCGATTCTCACACGGTGGAGAATGGTTCCGCCCCGGCGGAAGGGCAAGCCGGACATGTGACTTGCCCTGATCGGCCATGTGTCGCGAAATTCGCCGGATGACATCAACGCCCGACGGCCTGCCGATCGCCCCTTCCCTCGAGCCCACCCTCCACTCCGCCGGGATCGCATGGCAGCCCCGGGTGGATCAGCGTCGCATCCTCGTCATGAGCGGACTGGCGATCCTGGTGGGCTTCTGCGGCGCGGCCGCCGCCGAGATTCTGCTCCGCCTCATCAACCTGGCCACCAACTTCTTCTTCTTCCACCGATTCTCGATCGGCGAGGCCTCACCCGCCGACAATACCGTCGGTCTGCTGGTGCTGGTGATTCCGGTCATCGGCGGGGTGATAGTCGGCATCATGGCCCGGTACGGCTCCGCTGCCATCCGTGGCCATGGGATTCCCGAGGCGATGGAGCGGGTGCTGTACGGCGAGAGCAAGGTGTCGCCCGCGCTCACCTTCTTCAAACCGATCTCGTCGGCCATCGCCATCGGCACCGGTGGTCCGTTCGGCGCGGAAGGCCCCATCATCGCCACGGGCGGCGCCCTGGGATCGTTGATCGGCCAGGTGCTCCGCACCACCGCCGACGAGCGCAAGATCCTCCTCGCTGCCGGCGCCGCCGCCGGCATGGCCGCCACGTTCGGATCGCCGGTCTCGGCGGTCCTCCTGGCCATCGAGCTCCTGCTCTTCGAGTATCGCGCGCGCTCGCTGGTGCCGGTCGCGCTGGCCGCCAGTACGGCGACCGCGGTCCGGATGGCCCTGCGGGGCACCGAGCCGATCTTCTCGATGCCCATCATCAGCCAGCCTACCGGCACCGCCCTGGTGACCTACGTGCTGCTGGGGGCGGTGATCGGCTACTGCTCGGTGCTGGTGACCCGGGCGCTCTACAAGATCGAGGACGGGTTCGAGCATCTCCCGGTCCACTGGATGTGGTGGCCCGCCATCGGCGCGGTCGTGGTCGGCGCCATCGGCTACTTCGTGCCGCACACGCTGGGTGTGGGTTACGACAACATTCACGGCATTCTGTCCGGCAACATCGTCGGCACGACGCTCGTGGTTCTCGTCGTTGCCAAGCTCGTCTCCTGGTCCATCGCGCTCGGCAGTGGGACATCAGGCGGAACACTGGCGCCGTTGTTCACCATCGGCGGCGGACTGGGCGCACTGCTCGGCAGCGGGCTCCAGCGCTTCATTCCGGCGCTGGGTGTGGATCCACGGGTCGCGGCGCTGGTCGGCATGGCAGCCATCTTCGCCGGGGCCTCGCGGGCCCTGCTCGCCAGCGTGGTGTTCGCGTTCGAGACAACACGGCAGCCGCTGGGGCTGCTGCCGCTGCTGGGCGGTTGCACCGGCGCCTTCCTGGTCTCCCTGCTCCGGATGCGCAGCACCATCATGACGGAGCGGCTCGAGCGCCGGGGTGCGCCGGTGCAGACCGAATACGCCGCGGACTACCTGGCGCAGGTCCTGGTGCGGGACTGCGCGTCAACTGAGGTCAGCACCCTCGAGGCCGACCGCACGGTCGAGTCCGCCCGGAAGTGGTTCGACTCAGGCGACCCAGGCACGACCCACCAGGGCTACCCGGTGGTCCAGCGTGATGGCGCCCTGCTTGGCGTGGTGATGAAGCGGGAGATTCTTGCCGCGGATGTGGATGGGTCCCACACGGTCGGTTCGCTGGTCAAGCACCGGCCGATCATCATCTATGAGAACCAGACGGCGCGGAACGCCGCCGATCACATGGTGCGTGAAGGCGTGGGGCGCCTGCCGGTGGTCCGGCGGGCACAACCCGACAAGGTGGTCGCAATCATTACCCGCAGCGACCTGCTGGAAGCCCACGAGCGCCGGCTCGACGCGGCGACCAAGGCACGGCGCGGCATCAAGCTGTATCGGTCGAGGCCAAGAATGTGAGATCCGTACGTGCAGGGGCACACCGCGGTAGGGGCGCACTGCGGTGCGCCCCTACAGATAGGGATCCTCGGGCAATGACACCGGCCGGACGGCATGACGCCGTTCGGCCGGTGCTTCTGTCTGGATCCGGCGGCCGAGCAGCGAGCGGAAGTACGCCAGCACATCATCGGGGCGGGTCCGGCGGGTGGCGCCGAGCGCCCGCCGCACGTCGTCCTCCCGGCGGCCCTGGAGCAGATCCCGCACGGCATCCACGCTGATCCGCCGGTCCAGCGACCGGAGTTGCCGCGCCACCGCGTCGGGAAACGGGAGGTCGGGCGACGGCGGAAACCGTGTGACCCCTTCCCGTCCGGTCAGCACCGCCGGCTTGGGAAAGCGCACGAACACCGGCTGGGTGAAGTGCGGATGCCGCAGCATGAGTTCGCCCTTGGGCAGCGAGGCAAGCTTGCTGCGGGTCGTGGCACTCAGGGTGGCGTAGCCGGGCGTCGCCAGTTCGTCGGCATCCATCCGGCCGAAGAGCGATGTACCGGCGTTGCCGACGACGCGCCGGAGCACCTGACTGCGGAACTGCTGCGCCGAGAAGAGGACGAGGCCCAGGTAGCGCCCCCGCTCGGAGAGATCGAGCAGCATCTTCCGCACGTAGGTGTCAGGGCCGTCGGACGGCGCATACTTGTTGAGCTCATCCACGAACACCACCACATGTTCAACGCCGAGATCCCCGCGCTCGAGGTGCTCGCGCAGCTTCGAGACCACCCGGGCGAACACCAGGTCCTGCGCCAGCGGATCAATCCCCGCCACGTCCAGCACGTAGAGCCCGCGGTCCTCGAACGCCCCCCACGGCAGATCATTGGCGGCACCGTCATCGGTCACCAGGCCCTTGGCGCGGGTGCTGATGTTGCCCAGCCGGTTCCGGACCTTGCGGATGGTGGCGACATGATGCGTGCGCCAGACCTCCCCGCCCCGGCCCATGGCCTCGAGAAAATCGAAAATGGCGCGGAAAAATGCTTCGAGGTCGGCGAAAGTCTGGACTTCGAACGGGTCGCGCCGGAGCAGTTCATCATGGAAGGTGCGGCCGACCACCCGCTCCGCGAGGAAGTCGATGAAGGCATCGGCCTTGGCATCCACATCATCGCGGTTCATGACGACTTCGGCGAAGTCGAGGATCTCGCGGAGGCCCCAGACGAGGGGCTCGGTGCTGCCGGTGAGCGACTCGTGCGTGCGCAGCGTGTTCAGGTTGACGCCATCGGCCTTGAACGGCGCGTAGTAGTGCACGCGCCGGAACGGTGCCGGATCGAGCTCCAGCCGGGCGTACAGGCGGCGATCTTCCTCCGCCAGCTCGGCTGGCTGGTCGAGGAAGCAGAGATCGGGCCCCTTCACGTTGAAGCAGACGGCCGCGATGGAGCCCTTGTGGGCCGGAAATTTCTGGAAGATGCTGGTGAGCAGGAACTCGGCAGCACTCGTCTTGGTGGCGAGGCCGGACACGCCGGAGATATTCAGGTGCGCCGCTTCCGGGCCCAGCAGGAAATCGCAGTCGAGGTGAACCGGGGCCTCGAGGCCGCCGCCGGCATACACACCGACCGGGATGCCGGTCGCGCGCTCCCCATCGCAGTAGCCGTCCATCCGGAGTGCAATCTTCACGTCCACGTCCGACGCGAGCCATACCGGGGCCAGCGGCACCGGCTGCAGCGGCTCGGGCGGCTCATGGCGCAGCACGCTCGCGAGGTAGAGCCGGATCTCGGTGCGCGCCGATGGCGCGAGCGCCGCGTTCGGGTCGCCGTCGCTCGCCATGACCTCCTGGATGGCGCTCTGCAGGTCGGCGTACGTGGCGCCATCGGTCACGACCGCATGGACGGTGCGGTCTGCCGTTTCCACCCGCACGATCGCGCCGATGCCCACCGGGACGTGCTCCCCAGCCCAGAAATAGAACTGGTGCGGCGTGCTGGGTTTCTGTTCCGTCGCCACCACCCGTCCGATCGGGCCGGTCGTGCTCTCGAGCGTCATCGGGCTCCTGCCTTGAGATACTGCTCCACTGAATGAATGCCGTACAGCAGCCGGTCCCACCGGGCATCCGCGCTGAGGGGCGTGCGCTCGGCCAGGAGCCAGCGGGAGATTTCATCCGCTCTCTCGGGCGAGCCAAGCGACGGCGCCACCTCCACCCGCACCAGGCCGTGCAGGAGGTCGCGCCCCTCGAACGGCCACAGGCGCAGCGCCCAGGCCACCACGGGCGCGCGCTCGCCACCCGGCACGAACAGGCTGCTGCGACATCCGGCGGGCAGGTGCAGATAGCGCACCAGGTCGTCGCCTTCGAATGGCAGCGCGGAGTGACTCTTGGAGACGCCCACCGCACGGGGATCGGCGGCCAGCGAGGGGCTCACCGAAAGCGAGCCGTCCACCACGATCCATCCGGCATCGCCCGACCGGAAACGATCATACACCGAGAGTTCGAGGTTCCCGCGCACGCGGTCCACCAGGCGCCGGGCCAGCTCGATGTCGTGAAGCGGATGCGCCGGACTCCGGTCCTCGATGACGAACGCCTGCATCGAGCCGAGCGCGGGACCCGCCAGTGCCAGCGACTCGGCCCGCCCCGCGACGAAGAGCAGGCGCTCCTCCCCGGCCACCTTGAGCTGCCGGTCGGTACGGCGGCGGATCGCGGCCGCCACCTCCGCCACCACCAGGGGCGACGAGCCGGCATACGCCACCACCTCGGAGCGCTGCACTCCATCGAGAAACGCGAGGGGCGCGCGGAACGCGGCCGGCTCACCGAGCGGCCGCACGGCGAGGGCACGGCCCTCGATCAGCCGAGCGGGGCGGATGCAGGCGTCCTCCAGGCGACCGGAGGCTTCGGGCATCCCCGTGGCGGCGACGAGGCCGCGCAGGGCAAGTGATTTCCGCAGCTGACTGCAGCGCGAACCGAACATCGGTTAAACTACCCCTCCCCCGGGCGCACGAACCCGCCCCTCTCAAGCTGGACGCAGGAGGAACCCATGCGACTGTGGGCCGCAGCCGCAGTGATCATGCTGCCCGCCACCGCCTTCGCCACCCAGCCGCCCGACTCCACGCCGGGCGGGCACTGGACGGCCAATGGCGAGCTCTCCTTCACCGACATGGCCGGCAACAAGTCGCTCTCGCTCCTGACGACGGGCCTTGGCGCCCGTCGGGTGAATGATACTCACTATGAGGTCATCCTCTCCGGGTCTGCCCGTTACGGTCGCAGCGACGGCACCGTGGCCGTCGCCAGTGTGCAGGGAGAATTGAACCTGCGGTTCCGGCCTGCCCGCCGGATCTCGCCCTTTGTCCGGACCACCGCGGAGCACGATGCGATCCGGAACCTGCATGTGCGGCTCTCCATGGCCGCCGGTGCCGAGATGAACCTGATCACCGACGGGCCCAGTTCCGTGACGGTGGGCGCGGCCCTGCTGCAGGATTATGAATCCCGTGCGCTCCCCGAGGGAAGCACCGACCCGGCGATCGTCTCGTCCACCCGGCTCAATCTGCAGTTCCGCGGCGCGACGCCGCTTCGTCCGGGTGTCACGGTGACCCACCTGTCGCAGCTGCAACCGGTAGCCGGCGATCTGTCCGACTATCTGCTGACGTCGAAAACTTCCCTGAAGGTGGCGCTCACCGATGCCCTCGCCTTCCAGACGACGTATACGTTCAACCGCGATGCCACACCCCCGCCCGGCGTCGAGTTCCGGAACGACCGGACCCTGACCACGGGGCTCGTGGTCGAGTTGAAATGAGCGCGGCTGTGCGGGATTGAGCGGTCTAGGTTTCGTCGAATTCAGGGAAGGGTGGAACGCCGGTGAGCCAGAAGCCGGCGACGTAGCCGGCTTCATCGACTTCGACACGCAGATGATCGGCGATGCGGATCAACTTCACCGGCCGGTCGTCGCCCACGCACAGATGGAACACCGTCTCCGACGGGTCGGTCGTGAGGCGGAGCGTGGCGTCCACTTCCACGGCGGAGATCCCGGGCCGCGAGGGACGCCGCGCCACGATGACCCGGCCGTCGGTGAGATCGGCCGGCACGGCAAGCCCCGGACGCGTGCCCACATCGGGCCAGACCACCATGTCCAGCCCACAGATGACGCCATCGCTCACCTCCACGACCGCGACCGATCCCGCGTCATCACTGAGCTCCAGCGTGCCGGTGAGCCCGCCGATCTTGCGGCCGGCCTTGAACGCGCCGGAGAGGATGTCGGTTTCGGGATCCCATCGCCAGTTGAGGGTCGGAAGCTTGCCGTCGAGCGGCTCGATATGGGCCTGGAGACTCACGTCGAGGATCCCGCCACCACGTGGGCCTGCCGCTCGATGAACCGCAGCAGGCGATCGAGTCCCGTGGCGATGACGCGGTCGCCGGCAGCGTAGCTGAGTCGCACCCAGCGGTCATCGCCGAAAGCCGAACCCGGAACCAGCGCCACCCCTTCTTCCTGCATCAGCGCCTGACAGAACGCGGCCCCGCCGAGCCGATCCCGTTCGCGGATGCCATCGACCCGGAAGAAGAAGTAGAACGCCCCGTGCGGTTCCACGAACTCGATGCCGGGCGCGTCCGCGCGGAAGCGCTCCACGATCCGGTCGCGCCGGCGCCGGAAGGTGGCGACCATGCGCTCGACATCTGCTTCGACCCGCTCGTCACCGAACGCCGTGGCCGCAGCCCACTGCGCCGGGTGATTGGCGCCGGTCGTCGTATGCGACTGCAGCGCGGCCATGGCCTTGACCACTCGCGGCGGCGCCAGCGCGGCGCCGATCCGCCAGCCGGTCATGGCGTAGGCCTTGCTCGCACCCGCGATGATCACCACCCGTTCAAGCAGTTCGTCCGGCAGGTCGAGCAGCGACGGCGCGGGCCCCGGTCCGTAATAGATGCGGCGGTAGATCTCGTCCGAGATGATCCAGACGTCGTTGGCGCGAGCCCACTCGGCGATGGCACGGAGTTCCGGCAGCGTATAGACCGAGCCCGTCGGATTGCAGGGCGAGCACAGGATGAGGCCCTTGGTCAGCTTGGAGTACGCCCGGTCGAGGTCGCGCACGCTCACCTTGAGCCCCCACTCGATATCGCCGGGCACGACGACGGGCTCCGCGCGCGCGAGGTGCACGATCTGCGGATATGACACCCAGGCCGGGGTCGGAATCAGCACCCGGTCATGGGGCCCGAACAGCGTGAAGCAGGCGTTGAAGAGCGACTGCTTCGAGCCGGAGCTGACGATGACATTGTCGGCGCTGACAGGCCGGCCCCCGGACAGCCGGGACAACTGGCCGGCAATGGCAGACCGGAGCTCGGCCAGCCCGATGTTGGGGGGATAGCGGGTATGCCCGTCCCGGATGGCCTGGATGCCGGCCTCGGCGACCGCCTCGGGCGTATCGAAATCGGGCTCACCCACGCTCAGGTCGTACACATCTTCACCCGCGGCCTTCCGGCGCTTCGCTTCGGTGGCGATGGCGATCGTTTCCGAGGCCTTGAGATGCTGGATGTTGAGCGAAAGCGGATCGGGCATCAGTATTCCGTGGGCGTCGTGGAGTCCGGCAGAGCGGGAACGCGGGAAAGCTCCAAGCACAACGCGACGATGTCAACTCGCGCCCGGGCTACACAGAGGGACGCCGCCGCACTACCTTCCGCGCCAGTCGCAACCCGCTATTTGAGAACTGAGGGATTCTGTGTCGGCATTCGAGGAATTGCATCTGACCGGGCCAGCTGGTGCGGCGCTCGCGCGCGCCGGCTGGGACGCCACGAACGCACTGGTCTCAGCGAGCGTACCCGCCGTGGCCCGCGGTCAGAACGTGGTCTACCTGGCGCCGCCCACGCCGGCGTGGGCCGCCCCCGTGCTCGCCGGGATCGTCAGCCGGTTGGCCCAGGGTGGGCGAGCGCTGCTGCTGGCACCACGCGAGACAATGGATGCGTGGGCGGCACAGGTCGCGGCCCTGGTCGATGACTCCGGCATCCGCTGGCACGCCGCCCGCGGCGAGGCCCGGGCACTGCGGCTCCTGCGCGCCGACCAGATCCAGCTGCTTCTGCTCACGCCCGAGTCAGCCCTGGCGCTGGTACGCCGGAGTGCGCTCAAGCTCGAATCGGTCACCAGCATCGCCCTGCTCTGGCCCGAACGCCTGCCGACCGACGTCCTCGACCTGCTGATGCAGGACCTGCCCAAGGATTCCCAGCGCATCATCGTGAGCTGCCGTCCGGATATTGCCGCGGCCATGGGTGAACGGCACGCACGGAAGGCGCTGACCGCGGGGCCGCTTGCTCATGCCGATGCGCTGCACGCGCCGTCGGGACCCATCCGCGTCGCGGCCACCCCGTGGGGCAGCAGGGCGCAGGCGGTGGCCCAGGTCATCGAGTTGCTCGATCCGGAGCAGCCGGTGGTGTTCGCGGTGGACCGGAGCGGCGAGGCGCAGTTGCGCGAGGCGGTACCGACCGACATAGCCCCGCTCCTGACCGACGTGCCGGACGCGGCGAGCCTGATCATCGCGTGGGATCCGCCGACCCCGGAGCAGTTCGCCAGACTGAAAGACGTGGCCGAGGTCGTGCTGTTGAGCCCTCCGGGTGCTGAAACCTGGCCAAGCCGCCTGGGCAGCCTGGTTCGCCCGCTCCGATTGCCCGCCTTCGTGGATGACGCGCAGGCGCGCGCGGCGCAGCAGCGGGCCGAAGTGCAGCAGGCGGTGGAGGAGCGGACGCTGGACGCTGAAGCCATGCTGCTCGCGCCCCTGTTCGAGCGCTATGACGCCACTCGTGTCGCGGCGGCCCTCTATGCGCTCTGGAATGCCCGGGCGGCCCGCCCCCCGGTGCCTTCGGCCACAACGGCGCCAACTGCCGAGCCGACCACGGCCAAGGTGTGGATCAGCGTGGGTCAGCGCGACGAGGCCACGGCGGGAGACCTCGTGGCGGCGCTGGTGAAGGAGCTGGGCGTGGATCGCGGACGCATCGGCAAGATCGAAGTGCGCGAGAACTTTTCCCTCGTGGAGCTGCCGGCGGCGGAAGCGCCTCGCATCGCGGAACGGCTGGCCGGCGTGTCCATCCGGCGTCGCCGGGTCACGGCGCGGGTGGACCGAGGCCCCGCACGGCCTAGCGGACGCGGCTCACGATCTCCTTGAGCGTCTTGCCGGGCCGGAACGCCGGCACGGTGGTGGCGCTGATCGTGATGGCTTCATTGGTGGATCTGCACCCGGCCGCCGCGCCGCAGCTCCGCCGCAATCAACCCTTCCTCTCCGAACAGCAGGTCCACCAGTTCCGCCGCGCGAACCCGCGTGAGGCCGGCGCGCTTCGCGAGTGCGGCAACCAGATCCTGCCGGTTCACGGGCAACTCCTTGTGATGGTCGAGGGATGAGCGCGAGAATATGCGGTGCCGGGAGTGCCGTCCGCAAGCCGCCCGCGTCGGCGCTTGACCGCGTCGGGCAGTCGTCGTAATCTCACCCGCCCCTGCACGAGGAAATGCCATGCACGAACAGCCCCGCTCCGGGTGGATCGAAGTCATCGCCGGCGTCATGTTCAGCGGCAAGAGCGAGGAACTCATACGGCGCGTACGGCGGGGCATCATCGCCCGGCGACGGGTCCAGGTCTTCAAATCACATCTCGACAGCCGCTATGCCGGCCTCTACAGTGTCTCCAGCCACAGCGGCGGCGAGCTCGATGCCGCGCCGGTGGACAGCGCGGCCGAAATCTTCCGCCAGGTCCGCGCCGACACCGACATCCTGGCCATTGACGAGGCCCAGTTCCTCGATGCCGGGCTGGTGGACGTCGTCACCGAGCTTGCCAATGGCGGCAAGCGGGTGATCCTGGCCGGCACCGACACCGATTTCCGGGGTGAGCCGTTCGGCCCGATGGGCGCGCTGATGTGCGTGGCAGAACAGGTCGACAAGCTGCGCGCCATCTGCGTCAAGTGCGGCGAACTCGCGTGCCGGAATCAGCGGCTCATCGATGGGCGCCCGGCTCGCTATGATTCGCCCACCATCATGGTGGGTGGGCGCGAGAGCTACGAAGCCCGCTGCCGCAGCTGCCATGAGGTGCCGCACCGGGATGAGGACCAGGGGGATCTCGCACTGAACGCCGCCAGACAGGCGTCCTGAGCGTCGGGAGATGCTCTCCGTCGCCGTGACCGGCAACATCGCCTCGGGCAAGAGCACCGTGGCCCGGCTGTTCGAGGCGTGGGGTGCCGGGCGCATCGATGCCGACGCGGCCGCCCGCGATCTTCAACGGCCCGGCCAGCCCGTCTTTGACGCCATCGTCCGCCGGTTCGGCCCCCAGGTCCTCGCGCCCGATGGCACCCTCGACCGTGTGTGGCTGCGCAACCTCATCCTGGCCGACCCCGTCGCCCGCACGGACCTGAACGCCCTGGTCCACCCCGCCGTCTACGCCCGGATCGAGCAGCAGCTGGTTGAGTTCCGTGCCGAACGCATGCCCGTCGCGGTGGTGGAAGTGCCCCTGCTGTTCGAATCCGGTGCCGCCGGCCGGTTCGATCGGGTCGTGCTGGTGGAATCGCCGCGCGACCTGATCATCGAGCGGCTGGTGCGGCTCCGCGGGCTGGACCCGGAGACGGCCCGGCGCTTTCTCGAGGCCCAGGCGAGTGCCGAGGCGGCTGGCCGGGCGAGCGACCATGTGATCGCGAATACGGGCTCGCTGGACGAGCTCGAGCAGGCGGCGCGCGCGGTGTGGCGGAAGCTCGCCCAGCATGCTTGATTTCGTGCTGGCGCGCATCTATCCTCTCACCGCAGCCTAGCCTACGATAAGGGAGTGCCCGTGTCGAACGTCCCGGACAAACTGCGGTACACGACAGAGCATGAGTATGTGCAGCCCACCGGCGACGGGACCGTCGTGACCGTGGGCATCACTGACTACGCGCAGGGTGAACTCGGTGACATCGTCTATGTCAGCCTGCCGAGAGTGGGGGACACGTTCGACACCCACCAGTCGTTCGGCACCATCGAAGCCGTCAAGGCGGTCTCCGAGCTGTTCATGCCGGTGGCCGGCGAGGTAGTCGAGATCAATGAAGCCCTCGATGCCGATCCCGCCGTGGTCAACCGGGACCCCTATGGCGCCGGCTGGATGGTCAAGCTGCGCCTGGCGGACAAATCTGCGATGGATGGCCTGCTCGATGCCGCGGCCTATCGGAAGCACATCGGCGAATAGTGCACGCGCCGCAGCAGATGCTCCTGAATTGGCGCCCCGGGTGCGTTGCCTCGGGGCGTCCGTCCGTTTATCGCCTGGTTAGCTGAGGTCGTTCCATGCACACCATAACCCCATCCTCACCGGCCCAGCGGCCGCCCGCGACTCCGCCCGCCGCCGCGCTCGTCTCCAGCCGGCAGACCCACTTCGCTGCCCGGCACATCGGCCCGCGCCCCGACGACATCGAGGCGATGCTCGGCACGCTCGGCTTCGACTCGCTCGATGCCCTGGCCGACGCCGTGGTACCGGAGGATATCCGGCTTCGCCGGGCGCTGGCATTGCCACCGGGCAGGACCGAGCGCGAGGTCCTGCAGGCACTCCGTGCCATGGCCGGCCAGAACCAGGTGTTCCGCTCCTACATCGGGATGGGTTACAGCGGCACGTTTACCCCGCCGGTCATTCTCCGGAATATTCTGGAGAATCCGGGCTGGTACACCGCGTACACGCCCTACCAGGCAGAGATCGCGCAAGGGCGCCTGGAGGCGCTGCTCACTTTCCAGACCGTGACGGCGGAATTGACCGGGCTGCCGATCGCGACGGCATCGCTGCTGGACGAAGCGACCGCGGCGGCAGAGGCGATGGCCCTCACCGCCGCCGTGAGCCGCCAGCCGGCGCCGCACACGTGGCTGGTGGATGCCCACTGTCATCCCCAGACCATCGCGGTCGTCCAGACCCGCGCCCAGGCCCGCGGCATCACGATCCTGGTGGGCGAGCCCGACGCCTTCACGTTCGAAGCGGGTGTCATCGGCTGCCTGGTGCAGTACCCGGCCACCGATGGCGCGCTGCGGGACTTCCGTGCCCTGGCCGAACGGGCCCACGCCGCCGGCGCCCTCGTCACCGCGGCCACCGACCTGCTCGCGCTTGCGCTCATCGAGGCGCCGGGCGAATGGGGAGCCGACATCGCCGTCGGCAACAGCCAGCGGTTCGGTGTGCCGATGGGCTACGGCGGTCCGCACGCCGCCTTCTTCGTCACGCGCGAGGAATACAAGCGCCACCTGCCAGGCCGCATCATCGGCATGTCGCGCGACACCGACGGCCATCCCGCCCTGCGCATGGCGCTGCAGACCCGGGAACAGCACATTCGCCGGGAAAGGGCCACCAGCAACATCTGCACGGCGCAGGTACTGCTCGCGGTCATGGCCGCGATGTACGCGGTATACCACGGCCCCGACGGTATCCGCCGCATCGCCGAGCAGGTGCATGGTCGAGCCGTGCTGCTCGCCAACGCGCTCCGGCGGCTGCGGTATCGTGTCGTGCACGAGGCCTTCTTCGATACCGTCGCCGTGGACGTGGAAAAATGGGCGGCGGCGCGCATCCTCGATGCCGCGCGCGCCCGGAAGATCAACCTGCGGCAGCTCTCCCCCACACGACTCGCGGTGGCGCTGGACGAAACCGTGACCCTCGGCGACCTCGCCGATCTCATCACCGTCTTCTCGCAGGATGACCTGCTGCCGTTCATGCTGGACGATCTCGGCGTGAGCCAGGAGACCGCGATTCCCGCCCGGTTGCGGCGGAGCAGCGAGTATCTCACCCACCCGGTGTTCCACAAGTACCGCAGCGAAACCGAAATGCTGCGGTACCTGAAGCGGCTCGAATCCCGCGACCTGTCCCTCACGTCGGCCATGATCCCGCTCGGCTCCTGCACCATGAAGCTGAACGCGACCACCGAAATGATTCCGATCGGCTTCCGGGAATTCAACCGGCTGCATCCCTTCGCCCCGCGCGACCAGGCGCAGGGCTACCAGGTGCTGTTTTCGCAGCTGGAAGACCAGCTCGCCGAGATCACCGGATTTGCGCGGGTCTCGCTGCAGCCCAACGCGGGCGCACAGGGGGAATACGCCGGGCTCATGGTGATCCGCGCGTGGCATGCGGCGCGGGGAGACACCCATCGGACCACCTGCCTCATCCCGACCTCGGCCCACGGCACCAACCCGGCCAGCGCGGTGATGGCGGGCATGAAGGTGGTGAATATCCGCAGCGACGAGCAGGGCAACATCGACGTCGCCGACCTCCGAGCCCGGGCAGCGGAACACCGCGATTCACTCGCCGCGCTCATGGTCACGTACCCGTCGACCCATGGCGTGTTCGAGGGATCCATCCGCGAGATCTGCCGCATCGTGCACGAGCATGGCGGCCAGGTGTACATGGATGGCGCCAACATGAATGCACAGGTGGGACTCTGCCGCCCGGCCGATATCGGTGCGGACGTGTGCCATCTCAACCTGCACAAGACCTTCTGCATTCCCCACGGCGGTGGCGGCCCCGGCATGGGCCCGATCTGCGTCGGGGCCCACCTCGCGCCGTTCCTGCCGGGGCATCCGGTGGTGGACATCGGCCATGGCGCGCCGTGTGGCACCATCTCGGCGGCGCCGTGGGGCAGCGCCATGATCCTGCCGATCTCATGGGCCTATATCGCCCTCATGGGCGCGGACGGGCTCGCCGAGGCCACCAAGGCAGCCATCCTGAACGCCAACTACATCGCCCGGCGGCTCGACGGCCATTTCGAGTTGCTGTACAGCGGTGCGCATGGACTGATTGCCCACGAGTGCATTCTCGACATGCGGCCGTTCAAGCAGAGCGCCGGCGTGGACGTGGAGGACATCGCCAAGCGAATCATCGATTTCGGGTTCCACCCGCCAACGGTGTCGTTTCCGGTGGCCGGCACGCTCATGATCGAGCCCACGGAAAGCGAATCGAAGGAAGAGCTCGATCGCTTCTGTGACGCGATGATCGCGATTCGTGAGGAGATCCGCGAGATCGAGACGGGCAAGGCGGAGCGCGGGCGCAACCTGCTGACGGAATCCCCCCACACGCTGGCGCAATGCACGGCCAACGAGTGGGACCGCCCCTATTCCCGGGAGCGCGCGGCCTTTCCCGCCCCGGAAGCGCGCACCCACAAGGTGTGGCCCTCGGTGTCACGGGTGGACGGCGCCTACGGTGACCGGAACCTCGTCTGTACCTGGAATGACGCGTACACGAGTGCCTGACCAGGCCGGCGGATGTTGACCGCCGGTCCTGATGCCTGCAGGGAGGCGGCCACCGGCGTCGCCCCGCTGGCGTGGCAACTCTGGCTCGACGACTCGCCCCGGCCCGGGTGGTCCAACATGGCGTACGATTCCGCCCTGCTGGATCGCGCTGCCCGGGGCGAGGCCGTTCTCCGGATCTATCAGTGGGCACCCTGGTGCCTGTCCTTCGGGCGGCACGAGCCCGCCCTCCGGCGGTACGATCAGGAGGCCATAAGGGCACGCGGGCTGGACACTGTCCGACGCCCCACCGGCGGCCGGGCCGTGTGGCACGCGGAGGAGCTGACTTACGCGGTGGCCGCACCTGCCTCGGCGTTCGGCGACCTGCGTCGCGCGTATCGCCTGATTCACACCATGCTGCAAGAGGCCGTAACCTCGCTCGGTGCACGGGCAGTGCTCGCTCCCACACCGGCGGCGCCCCTCACTCTCGACGCGGGCGCCTGTTTTGCCAGCCCGGCCGGCGGCGAGGTCATGACCAGTGACGGCAAGCTGGTGGGCAGTGCGCAGTTCCGCCAGAATGGTGCGCTGCTCCAGCACGGCTCGCTGCTGCTGGACGGCGACCAGCAGATCGTTTCCGAAGTGGCACGCGGCGCCGCGACGGATGCCCGGTGTACCACGCTCAGCCGGGCACTCAGCCGTCCAATCGGCTTCGCCGAGGCAGCCGGGGCCGTCATCCAGGCCGCCAGCGCATGGCCGGGGCGCTGGCACGAGCTTCGCAAACCATCAGATGAACTCCGGCGCGAGGCCGAACGGTACGCCGCGCAATTCCAGTCACCGGAGTGGACCTGGCGCCGGTAACTGCTGGACCTGCGACGCCCGGTTTTCACATTGCGACACGTCACGCACGCAACCCCGTCCCGGGATGGCCTCCGATGCGCAGGCTGGCATCCGTCATCAGTCTCCTGCTGTGCACCGCTGCCTGCGCGTCCCTGGATGCCCAGGCGCCGTCAGGCACGATCGTCATCCTGACCGGGGAGCAGGCTACGCTCCCCATTCCAACCCTCATCGAAGGGGCGGCCAATACCCGCGCCAACCAGGAACTGGCGGACCAGCTCTTTCTTCGGCTCGCCGTCCGGAAACCGGGGCATGCCACCACGGACGAGGCTGGTTATGAGCCGCAGCTCGCGCGGAGCTGGGAACGACGCGATTCCCTGACGCTGGTCTTCAACCTCGACCCGCGGGCGCGCTGGCAGGACGGCGTGCCGGTGACGGCGCACGACGTGGTGTTCACATTTCGCCGGGCGATGAATCCCGAGCTCACGCCCTCGCTCGCGGATCTCCTGCGGCATGTCACCAGCGTGACCGCGGAGGGGGATCACCGTGTGGCGATCCGGTTTTCGCGTGCCTATAGCGAACAGTTCTTCGACGCGACCTACTACGTACAGCCGGTGCCGGCTCACCTGCTGGAATCCATGCCACCGGACGCCATCGCGGCATCAGCCTTCAGCCGGGCGCCCGTGGGAGACGGCCCCTACCACTGGGTCCGCAGCGTGCCGGGCGAATCAGTGGAGCTGGCGGCCGAACCGGATTTCTTCCTGGGGCGGCCCGGGCTGGCGCGGGTGATCTTCCGTACCGCCACGGACGCGGCGGCGCGCATGAACCTGCTGCTGAGCGGAGAGGCGGATGCGCTGGCATCGGTGGTGCCGCCACTCGACAACCGCACCCGGCTGGAAAAGTCCGGCGACTTCCGCCTGGTCACGACGCCATCCGATCTGCTGGGCTATTTCCTCTTCAACATGCGCGCGGCCGGCGACACCAGCCGTCCGCACCCGCTGCTGGGTGACGTGCGGGTGCGCCAGGCGATCACGCTGGCCCTCAACCGCCGGGCCATGATGGAATCGGTTTTCGGGCCCTACGCCAAGGTGCCCTTCGGACCGGTGTCGCAGCTGCTCTGGCTGGGCAACGTCTCGCCCAGGGCGCGGCCCCAGAACGTTGCCCGGGCCCGCGCGCTCCTGCGCGCAGCGGGCTGGCGAGACAGCGATGGCGATGGCACCCTCGACCGGAATGGCACGCCGCTCGAGATGAGCCTCATCGTGCCTTCGTCCAGCCTGATGCGCCGTCAGCTGGGTGTCATCGCGCAGGAGCAGTTGCGGCAGATCGGCCTGAAGCTCGATGTGCTGGTCCTGGAACGGCCGGTCTGGCAGGAGCGATTCGTGGGCGGCAGGTTTGACATTTCCTTCGGCGCCATGCGACAGGTCCCGACTCCCTCGGGGCTCACCGACTCCTGGACATGCGACGGCGCCAACAATGTCTCGCACTACTGCGATCGGGCGGTAGATTCCCTGCTCGCCGCGGCCATCGTGACCCGGAGCGACCCGACACCGGCCTTTGTCCAGGCACTCCGCCTGATGGAGGATGACGCAGCCGCCACGTTCCTCTATGCCCCGCTCGAGGTCATCGCCGTCCACCGGCGGTACGAACACGTCGAGCTGCGGGACGGCTCACCTTGGCTCATGCTCTGGCGATGGCATGTGCGGCGCGGGCAGGACCTCCCGCGGGATCGCGTGACCCGCTGACATGAGATGGCTCGCCAGACGGGTGGGCCAGGCCATCATCACGGCGGTGCTGGCCGTGGTGCTCGCATTCTTTCTCATGCGCGCGGCCCCGGGCGACCCGCTCGCGCGACTGGGCGAGGAGCACCCGCTCTCCGCCCGGCAGATGGCGACACTGCGCGCGCGTTACGGCCTGGATCAGCCACTTCCCACTCAGTTCGGCAGCTTTCTCTCGGGTGCGGTCCGCGGTGATTTCGGCACGTCCATCGAATACGGCCGCCCGGTCACCGGGCTCATCCTCGAACGATTGCCCGCGTCGCTCCTGCTCGGCGGCACCGTGCTGCTCATCACCTTCGTGCTCGGCTCCTGGCTCGGCGCGCTCCAGGCCATCCGTGCGGGGCGTCCCGGTGAGCAGGCCGTTGGCGTGCTTTCGCTCGCAGCATACGCGACGCCGTCCTTCTGGCTGGGGCTGGTGCTCGCGTGGCTGGTGGGCATCGAGTGGCGGCTCCTGCCGGCGGCCGGCATGCATGATCCGCTGCTCGCCGCCGACACGCCCTTCGGCACCCGCGCGCTGGATGTCCTCCGTCACCTGGTCCTGCCTGCCGTGACGCTCGCCGCGGTCAACATCGGCGCCACCATGCGACACCAGCGCAGCGCCATGCTGTACGCGCTGCGGGAACCATTTGTCCAGGCCGCCAGGGCGCGCGGACTCGCCGAGCCCCGCATCCGCTGGCATCACGCGTTCCGCAATGCGCTCTTTCCGGTGGTAACGCTCTTCGGACTCTGGCTTCCGCTGGTGGTGGCGGGCTCGGTCTTCGTCGAGAAGGTCTTTGCCTGGCCCGGCCTTGGCGCCCTGGCGGCCGACGCCGTGAGCGCGCGGGACTATCCACTGCTCATGGGCATTACCGTGCTGGTCTCGCTCATGGTAGTGGGTGGAGCGCTGGTCGCGGATGCCGCCTATGCCCTGCTGGACCCGAGGGTACGCCGCGCATGAGCATGCCATCGACGCCTGCCCTCCGCCGGACGCTGAGGACCCCGTCCGGTCGAGCCGGTGCGATGGCGCTCGGCGCAATCGTGCTGTTCGGGCTGCTCGCGCCGCTGGCGCTGCCCGATCCGTTCGCGCAGCCGGACATCATCGCCGGTGCGATGCAGGCGCCCAGCGCCCTGCACCCGTTCGGCACCGATCAGCTGAGCCGGGACGTGCTGGCCCGCGTCGCCTCCGGCGCCCGCGTGTCGCTCGCGGTGGCGGCGGTGGCCGTCACGCTTTCGATGACGCTGGGTGCGCTGGTGGGGCTGATTGCGGGGTATGCCGGCGGGATCGTCGATGCCATCCTGATGCGGATGGTGGACGGCGCGATGGCGGTGCCACGGCTGTTCGTGCTGCTGCTGCTGGTGGCCTCGTGGGAACAGATGCCGCTGGTGGCACTCATGGTGATGATCGGCGCCACGGGCTGGCTGGGCACCAGCCGGCTGGTGCGGGCGGAAGTGCTGCGCCTCAAGGAGGCCGACTTCGTCCGTGGTGCCGAGGCACTCGGCGCCCGCGCGGGCCGCGTTATGTTTCGGCACCTGCTGCCCAACACGATGGGTCCGCTGCTGGTTGCCGCCACCCTGGGGGTGGGCGATGTCATCCTGCTGGAAGCCGGACTGTCGTTCCTGGGGATGGGCGTCCGTCCACCCACACCGTCCTGGGGCGGCATGATCCTGGATGGCAAGGACGTGCTGACCGCGGCGCCCTGGGTCAGCATCTTTCCCGGGCTCGCCATCATCGTCACCGTCCTGGCCGTGAACCTGTTCGGCGACGCCCTCCGCGCCGCCACCGATCCGCGGGAGTCATGAGCGCCCTACTCCAAGTCCGCGACCTTCGCGTGTCGTTTCCCGATCGCACGGCGGGGCGCATCCAGCCCGTGGATGGCGTCTCGTTCGAGATCGACCGGGGAAAGACCCTGGCCCTCGTGGGGGAATCCGGCTGCGGCAAGAGCCTCACCAGCCTGGCCCTGCTGCGCCTGGTGCCGCCGCCCGGACGCATCGACGACGGCAGTGCCATCGCGCTGGACGGCACGGACCTGCTCACGCTCAGGGGCGATGCGCTGCGCCGGATTCGCGGCCGCCGCATCGCGATGATCTTCCAGGATCCGATGACCAGCCTCAACCCCGTCTTCCGGATCGGCGAGCAGATCACCGAGGTCATCCATGCGCACTTTTCGGTGTCACGCCAGGACGCACGCGACCAGGCCGTGGCGCTGCTGCAGGAAGTGGGGATCTCCGATCCCGCGGAACGGTTGAACGCGTACCCGCACCAGCTCTCGGGCGGGATGCGCCAGCGCGTCATGATCGCGATCGCGCTCGCGGGGCAGCCCGAGCTGCTCATCGCCGATGAGCCGACCACCGCGCTCGATGTGACGGTGCAGGCACAGATCCTCGAACTGCTGGACCACCTGCGCCAGTCGCGCGGCATGGCGATGCTGCTCATCACCCACGACCTGGGCATCGTCGCGGGACGCGCCGATCATGTGGCGGTGATGTACGCGGGCCAGATCATCGAGACGGCGCCGACCACCGAGCTGTTCGAGCATCCCTCCCATCCCTATACCATCGGCCTGTTCGGCTCGGTGCCGCGCCTGACCGGGCCCCTGGACCGGCTCTCACCCATCGCCGGCACCGTGCCGCCGCCCAATGCCTGGCCTGATGGCTGCCGTTTCCGCCCGCGCTGCCCCATCAAGCACCAGAAAAGCGACACCATGCCTCCCCTGCTCCCAGTCGGACCCGGCCATGAGATGCGCTGCTGGCTGGCGGAGGACGAGCAGTGAGTACACAGCCGGACGCGCCGATCCTGGTCGTCAGGAATCTGGTGAAGTACTACGAAGCGGGCGGCTTCCTCCAGCGTGGGCGGCCGCCGGTGCGGGCAGTGGACGGAGTGTCGTTCGAGATCGGCCGCGGCGAGACGCTGGCGCTGGTGGGCGAATCGGGCTGCGGCAAGAGTTCGGTGGGGCGCACCATCCTCCGGCTGCAGGATCTCACCGCCGGCACGGTGCAGTTCGAGGGGCAGGACGTCTTCGGCCTTGGCCGGGAGGAGCTGCGGATGCTCCGCCGGCGCATGCAGATCATCTTTCAGGATCCCTACTCTTCGCTCAATCCCCGCATGACGGTGGGCGAGGCAGTGGCCGAGGGCATCCGGATCCATCACCTGGCGCGCGGCGCCGAGATCCAGCGCCGGGTGTCGTCGTTGCTGGAAGAAGTGGGGCTCGATCCCGGCTATGCCAGCCGGTATCCCCATGAATTCTCCGGGGGCCAGCGCCAGCGCATCGGGATCGCGCGCGCGCTGGCGGTCGAGCCCTCGTTCATAGTGTGCGACGAGCCGGTATCGGCCCTCGACGTGTCGGTGCAGGCGCAGGTGCTCAATCTCCTGCGCGACCTGCAGGAGCGGCGCGGACTCTCCTATCTGTTCATCGCGCACGATCTTGCGGTCGTGCGGCAGATCGCGCACCGGATCGCCGTGATGTACCTGGGACAGATCGTGGAGATCGGCCCGTCCGAGCCGCTGCTCTCCGATCCGCGGCATCCGTACACCCAGGCCCTGCTCTCCGCGGTGCCCGAACCGGACCCGGCTGCACAGCACGAGCGCATCGTGCTCAGCGGCGACTTGCCGAGCCCCTCCCGTCCGCCGTCCGGCTGCCGCTTCCACACCCGGTGCTTCCATCCGCTGCGCGACCAGCGCTGCGTGACCGAGCTTCCGCTGCTCCGGCCCATCACCGGCACCCGCGCCGCCTGCCACTACGCGGAAACGGTCGCTGTGCCACACGTCACGGTCCCCGCTGACCGATAGGCCTACCATGCACTCACGCAGGCCCGGCAACGGGCCCATCATGAGCATCCGTCAAGGAGTGCAACATGGCGACGGAAGAACGCCGGAACTCGCTTCGCGAGAAGGGCGCTGAGAACCGCGTCAAGGGCAAGCTCGACGAAGTCGGTGGCAAGGTTCGCGGCGCCTGGGGCGACGCGGTGGACGACGAGAGCCAGGAACTGAAAGGCAAGGCCCAGGAACTCAAGGGCAAGCTTCGCCAGGGAATGGGCAAGGCGCAGCAGAAACTGTCGGAGGCAGGCGAATCGGACGACGAGCCCGAGGGTCCGACACCCTGACCAGGCCACTCCATACCGAGGACTTCCGTCCAGTGGATCGTCGAACCGTCTCGAGTGGGGCACCGTGGGAACCGCTGGTCGGCTATTCGCGCGCGGTACAGGCCGGACGCCACATTCACGTCTCCGGCACGGCCGCCATGGATGACAATGGCAGCGTCGCCTTCCCCGGCGACGCTGCCGGCCAGACCAGGCGCGCGCTCGAGATCATCCTGCACGCGCTGGCCGACCTCGGTGCCTCCGCCAGTGACGTCGTCCGCACCCGCATTTTTGTCACCGACATCACCCAGTGGGAAGCCATCGGGATGGCGCATGGCGAGGTCTTCGGCAGCGTTCGCCCCGCGACGTCGATGGTGGAAGTTCGCCGGCTGATCGACCCGGAGATGCTGGTCGAGATCGAAGCGGAGGCGATCGTGGAAACAGGAGCCGCCAGATGACCCGACAGTCCATAGTGCAGGTGGACGCCTTCGCCGACCGGGCCTTCCTCGGGAACCCCGCCGCGGTCTGCATCCTCGATGCGCCGGTTGACGACGCGCTGATGCAGCAGATTGCGATGGAAATGAACCTGTCGGAGACCGCGTTCCTGCAGCGCCGGGACGACGGCCACTGGGACCTCCGCTGGTTCACCCCCACGGTGGAGGTGGATCTCTGCGGCCACGCGACGCTCGCGAGCGCCCACACGCTCTGGCATGAGCACGGTGCGGCATCGGACGAACTCCGGTTCGAAACCCGGAGCGGTACGCTCCGCGCCCGCCGAGTGGAGGCCGGCATCGAACTGGATTTTCCCGCGGTCCCTGTGACACCCGAGGCGCCCCCGGCGGGGCTTCTGGAAGCGCTTGGCGCCCCGGCGCGCTCGGTGTCGCGGAACCAGGCCGACTGGCTGGTGGAGCTGGAGAACGCCAATGCCGTGCGTTCTCTCAAGCCGGACCTGCATCAGCTCACCAGGCTGCCGGCCCGCGGCGTGATCGTGACGGCGGCGAGTGACGACCCGCGGTTTGACTTCATTTCGCGGTTCTTCGGACCTGGCTCGGGCGTGCCGGAGGATCCCGTCACCGGTTCAGCCCACTGCGCCTTGGCGCCCTTCTGGGCCGCCAGACTCGGACGCACCACCTTGACCGGCTTCCAGGCCTCGGCACGGGGCGGCGTGGTCGGCACGGTGATCCAGGGAGACCGCGTGCTGCTCCGTGGCAACGCAGTGACGGTCATGCGTGGCGAGCTGCTCCTGTGACCAGCGGACCGGAGGCGTTCGAGGCCCTCGACATGCGGGTCGGGCGCGTCGTACGCGCGGAACCGAACGCAGCGGCGCGGAAGCCGGCGTACTGCCTCTGGATTGATTTTGGTCCGCTGGGTGAGCGATGCTCGAGTGCCCAGCTCACGCGCAATTACACAGCGGACGCGCTGGTGGGGCGCCTGGTCGTCGCGGCCGTGAATCTGGGTTCGCGCCGGATCGCGGGATTCGAATCGCAAGTGCTGGTACTCGGCCTGCCGGACGCCAATGGTGAAGTCGTCCTGCTGGCGCCGGAGCGGAGCGTGCCGCTGGGCGGCCGGGTCTACTGAACGGGCTCAGCCCGGTGGCAGGGAATCTCCCGCCGGCCGGAGCAGGAAACCCGTGACAGTGCCATCCGGTGCCAGCGTCCACTGCAGCAACATGCGATGGGCCGAACGCTCGAACGTCGCCACCCGGGAGTAGACGGTGAGCGAATCCTGGCGGGAGAGTCGTTCCTCGGGCGCACCACGCTCGGCACCGAGGCCATTCACCGTGGCGCCGGCAAACGACGCCAGCGCATCCGGTGTCGGGAAGGTCTGCTTCATTTCAGGTGAGAACCGCGCCCAGAGGGGCGCGAAGTCCCGCTGGTAGAACCAGGTGGTATAGGTCCTGCCCTGTGCCTGCGAGTCCCGGCCCTGCCCGGCGCATCCGCCAGCCAGCGCCAACCCGGCCAGGAGCAGAAGCCGTCGGGAAGCACCCACTCGCCACTCTCCGTAAAGTTGTGCCTTGAGCGTAGCACCATGGTTCTCTGTCCCGCAACCCGGAGCCAGCATGAAGGTGTACCTGTCGGTGGATATGGAGGGCGTTGCCGGTATCGTGCACGAGCTGCAGACCGATCCCACCAACCCGGCAGTGGCGGCGGACTACGCACGATCGTGCCGGCTCATGACCGGCGAGGCCAACGCCGCCATCGAGGGTGCGCTGGATGCCGGCGCTGACCGCATCGTGGTCAACGACAGCCACTGGCTGATGCGGAACCTGATCGCGGACGAACTCCACCCGGCAGCCGAACTCATCAGCGGCAGCCCCAAGCCGCTTTCGATGATGGAGGGCGTGCAGGACGGGTTCGATGCCGCCTGCTTCATCGGCTATCATGGACAGGCTGGCACGCGCGCGTCCGTGATCGATCATACCTATACCGACAAGGTGTATCAGGTGCGGGTGAACGGCCGGGCCGTGGGCGAACTGGCCCTGAACGCCGCGGTCGCGGGCTGCCACGGCACACCGGTGGCGTTTGCGAGCGGCGACAACACGCTGGCGGCGGAAGCCAGTGAGTTCCTTGGGGAGCACGTTGGCACCGTGGCCGTCAAGCACGCGATCAGCCGCTATGCCGCGCGGAGCCTGTCGCCGGAACGGGCCCGTCAGGCGATCCGCGCTGGCGTCGCCGACGCACTCAGGCGCGCGCATCCCGTGTTCCTGTTCGCCGCGCCCGTCACCATCGAGACCGACTACGCCCGCTCCGTGCACGCCGACATGGCCGAGCTGCTGCCAGGCTCGGAGCGCACCGGCGCCCGCACCGTCCGCTATATGCATGACGACTACCTGGCCGCCTTCAGCGCGTGGCGCGCCATGTATAGCCTCGCAGCCTCGGAGTAGTACATGGAAACCGTTCTGATCACCGGAGCCAATCGCGGTATCGGCCGGGAATTGGTGCGCCAATGCGTGGCCCGCGGCGACCGGGTCATCGCCACGGCCCGCCGGGAGGATGCGCTGGCAGGTCTCCGGAAGGAATTCGGCGCGCACGTGCTCGCCGTACGCTGCGACGTCAGCGACGACGCATCCATCGCCGAAGCGCGCCGGCGGATCGAGGACGCGGTGCCCGCCGTGGACCTGCTGGTCAATAGCGCCGGGATCTATTCACTGCACTCCGACCATTGGGATCCAGGCGCCACGCTGTTCGATACCGTGTCACGCCGGGAACTGGAGACAGTGTTCGATGTGAATGCCGCCGGCCCCATGCTGGTGCTCAAGGCCATGCTCGACCTGCTCCGGCGGTCAACGCGCCCCCGGGTGCTCAACCTGTCGTCCCTGCTCGGTTCGGTGACGGAGCGGACTGCGCCCGGCGACTACGCCTACGCCGCGAGCAAGGCCGCACTCAACATCATGACACGGACGGTTGCAGCCGAATTCCGCGAGGACAACATCATCGCCGTGGTGATCACGCCGGGATGGGTTCATACCGAGATGGGCGGAGCGGATGCGACATTGTCACCGGAGGCCTCGGTGCGCGGTCTGCTCGCGGTCGCCGATCGCCTGACGATCGCCGACAGCGGATCCTTCATGGATTATCAGGGCGTCCCGCAACCCTGGTGATCAGCCACGGGTAAGCGTGAAGATGGGCACCTCGGGCGGGCAGCAGAATCGCGCCTCGATCTCCACGGTGCCTACACCCCGCGAGACATAGAGCGGCGCGAGCGTATCGCGGTACCATCCCTCCACGAACCGCCCCGAGCCGATCGGACGATAGGGTACCCAGCCGGGCAGACGGATCTGGCCCCCGTGCGTGTGGCCGCCCAGGAGTGCCGCTGGCACACGCGGCAGTGCCGGTGGCAGGTGGTCGGCGTAATCCGGACAGTGCACCAGCCACAGGTCTGCATCGGCCAGCTCAGGGTCCAGCATCTGCGGCCCCAGCGAAGGGGCGCGGTAGAGGGCATCGCCCAGGCCTGCGATGCCAAGGCGGCCACCGCCCTGTCGCAACACGAGCCGGGCGTCCTGCAGCATCACTCCACCGCCAGCACGATAGGCCTCGGCCAGTTCGGCGTCCTCGATGCCCGCCCGGCGTTCCCAATTCCCGAAGATGCCGACCGTGGCAAGCGAACCACGCGCCTCACGCACGAATCCGGTGAGCATGCCGAGCGACTCCCGATTTTCGACCAGGTCACCGGTGCAGACCACGACATCCGGCTTCGCGCGCTGAATCAGGTCCAGCGCCTGCCGCGCCGCTCGATGATTGCCGGGCAGGTGGACATCACTCACCTGCGCAAGGGTCATCCCTTCGAATGCGCGGTCGAGACCCGGCACCGGCAGCGCCGTCTGGGTGGCCAGCACCTCCTGCGGCTCCAGGCCGCACGCATCGAGGGCGAGTCCGGCAGCCGCCAGGCCGCTGGCGAGTAACAGGCGGCGGCGCGCCGGCATGCGGGGCTTGCCGGAGTCCGTGGTGTCATCATGTGTGATCGGTCTGCTCATTTCGTATATTAGCCTTGCCTGCCTTGTCGATCCCGCTCGAGGAGATGCCGTTCATGACGCTGACCGCGCCAGCACAGCACTGGTATGCCCTGATGCTGCTCGTCCTGCCCTGTCCTCTCGTGGCCCAGGGCGTTCCGGCGCTCGCAGACTCCACGCTTCGGCTGCCGGATTCGATGTCCACCGTCCGGAGTCTGCCGGACGGCTCGGTTGGACGCGCTCCGGCCGACAGCGTAGAAGGACCCCTGCTCTTCCTGCCCGGCGTGACCGGGTCACTGGCTGGAGTGTCGATCCGCGGGGCCGCGCCGGGCACCGATGGCATGCTGGTGAACGGCATCGACGTCACGCCTGGTATCCGCACCTCGTGGATCGCGCTGCCCACGAACAGCGTCCGGAACGCCTGGGCCATCACAGGTCCCCTGTCGGCGCGGGATGCCGCGGGCCGCGCGCTGCAGTACGACATTCCCACCATGATGGGCGCCGCTGGTGCCCGTTTCTCCTACAGCTCCGACCGCCTGATGGGCGCGTCCAGCCTGGGGCTCAATCGGTTCGAGGCCAGCGCGGGGACCTCGACCCGGAATTTCCGGATCTATGTGGCCGGAACCCTCACGGGGCAGAAGAGCGCGGACTTCGGCACTGATGCCCGCGACGTCCCGGTCTTCGCTCCGGTCGGTGCCGATACGGCGGTGACCTTCGACGGGTCTCCCGGCGCCCCCGGCGAGACCATCACGGTGACGGTACCGGCATGGGGAATCACCCGCGGCCGCTGCGACGAGTTCGCGTCGAGTCCCGATGCCGCCATCGCCGACAACTACGGGAAGGCGTGTACCGGCGACCGCACGCCGGGCTCGGCGCAGTCCCGCTATCGTGTTGCCGTCAACGGCCAATATGATCTCAACCGGACCGCACGCCTGGGCTTCCTCGTTCTCAAGTCCCGCACCGACGCGCGCAGCTTCGATTATGCCAGCATCGGCAATCCGCCAAACCTCGCCGGCGACCAGATCGGCGCCAGCGTCTACGCGCTGACGCTGTCGGGCCAGCTCGGCCAGGGGGCCACGCCGGGCGCCTACCGGATCGGCGTGTCACGGCAACACAACCAGCACATCAGCAGTCCGCTCACGCCGGAGGGAGAACTCCAGACACGAGACCCCCGGCTGGGCCTGATGCTCGGCGGACTCGACTTTGCCTGGGACCTCGAGAGCTTCCCGGTTGATTCGACGCTGGTGAGCAATTACCGGCGCAACCTCCAAGGTGCGCGGCAATCGCCGTACGACCTCCAGAATGTCTCGCAGTACCAGCTCCAGGACACCTATCGCGACGGCCCATACGGCCTGTACGGGTTTACCGAAGCCGGTGGTCCAGTCGGGACGCTCGCCCTCTTCAGCGAGAGTCGCTCCACCGGCTTCGCCGACCTCTCCTGGCGTCCGTCGCGCAATTCCGTGTTCAGCGTCGGCGGCACCTATGCCCGGCACGACATTGCCAACTACCGCTTCCAGCTGACGAGCCAGATCGGGTCGGACGTCTACATCGAGAAACCCACCAGCGGCGCGCTCTACGCGGAACAGCGCTTCATCTACGATCGTGTGAACCTCTCCGCTGGCGTCCGCTACGACTTCTTCTCGTCCAATGCCGAGCGGCCCGTCACACTCGACACCCTGCAGTTCCTTCCGGGATCAGGCGGCGTGGCCAACCCGGACTTTGGCCAGTACCGGCCGTATCCCGCCATCTCGAGTTACGGGAGCGCGGGCCAGACATTCAGCGTCAACGGGCAGGCGCTGCCGCTGACGGCGACCCGCAAGGACGAACGGCACTCGGCGTGGAGCCCTCGCCTGCGGGGCACGCTGCGGATCGGCAACAATACGACCGTGCGCGCCGGCATTGCACGCGAGATGCGCATGCCGGACCTTGCACTGGTGTACGCTGGCATCAACACCGATCTCACGATCACCAATACAGGCCAGGTCTTCGGCACCGACCTCGGCTTCGAGCGCACCTGGCAAGAAGAGCTGGGCATCAGCCATCGCCTGGGCAAGAACCTGACGGCGGACCTGGTCGGCTTTCACCGCAGCAGCGATAGCTTGCCGCTTCCCCGGCTCGGGGACATGGTCAATCCGACACGCAACAATGCCCCGGCTGCCATTCGCCAATACCTCGCCGCCGGCCATCTTCACAGCCAGGGAGTGGAGCTGTCGCTTGCCTATCGCACGCAATGGCTCTCGTCCTCACTCAGCTATGCCTATCAGGACGCGGACTCGCTGCTGCAGCTTGCACCCTCGAATGCATGGGGCCGGCCGCACACACTGAGCGCCACTGTCGCCTTCCGCGCGCCCGCGGCATTGCAGTCGGGCCTGCTCGCACGTGCGGAGCTCTCGGCCGGGTTCCGGATCGCCAGCGGCACCGCGTACGACTCCTGCCGGTCCTTCTTCGATCCATCGGCCGACATGCTGACGCTCAGCGACGAGCCCTGCTCCGCCCTGGCGGCCAGCTTCACCCCGCAGCGCCTGCCCGGCGAGAAGCAGCTCGATCTCCGTTTTTCCAAGGCGCTGGGTGACGCACCCTACGCGCCGCGGCTTTTCCTTGACGCTCGCAACCTGCTCAACTTCCGGAACACCATCCGGGCATTCCGGAATCCTGAGATGGTAGCCGGAGGCCGCGAGCGGATTGCCCAGGACGAGCTCGGCGGGCTCGCCTTCGAAGCGGAGGCCAACGGGGCCTTGCGTCAGGACGGCGCAATTGACCTGACGTTTCCGGCGGGCAGCTGCGTCTCCTGGGTCAACAGCAACGGAAACGAGGGTGCCGCCCCGGACTGCATCGCGCTCCGCCGCGCCGAGGCGCGCTATGGCAATGGCGACGGGACGTACACGCTGGATGAACAGCGAACAGCGATCGACGCAATGATCGACGCGACCTACGGGCAGGGTTTCTCCGGCGCGCCCCGCCGGGTCAGAATCGGCGTGGAGCTGGGGATCTAGGAATCGTCGGGCGGCAGCCGGCGCTGCTGCGCCGCGCCGGCGAGCCGGGCGAGAAGCCGCCGGGGTGTGAGCCGCACCGCCTGTGCATGCATCTTGTTCACCACGCCCGGCACCACCAGGCGCTCGCCCCGCAGTGTCGCGGTATACGCGGTTTCCGCCACGCTGCGCGCATCCATGCGCGCCCCCATCATGGGCGACGGCGTGAAGC
>SMFG01000062.1_pt1 | contig 32251 bp, 24 predicted proteins | sample 2456131 | NCBI WGS metagenome assembly SMFG01 (sample SAMN10132612, study PRJNA489261) | soil metagenome | isolation source: day120 antibiotic-silt loam soil ammended with raw manure from dairy cow... | place: USA | collected 2015-05-01
TCTATCGCGGGTTCTCGGGTGCGCCTGCCATCGAGCTGCTCGGCCGCCCACCGATGGCGTGGCCGCTGCTTCTCGCGCCGGTCATCATGGTGATCGGCTGGCGGGTGATGCGTTACCGGGTCGGTGTGGCGGTCTGGCTGGTCGCAGGGGTGGGCTTTGTCATATCGGTGCTGGTGCAGGGAAAGGGATTCCCGTACCACTACTACCCGGCGACCTGGAGCGCTGCCACGGTGTCGCTGCTCGTGCTCGCCTCAGACGCTGAGCACCGCGGACGGCTCGATGCGTTTCGCCGGGCAATCGCCGGCGGCGTCCTGCTGCTCATGTTGTCGCCCGCCTCGTACATCGGCTGGCTGCGACTCACTGCGGCGGATCGCGTGGTGGACGAGTTCAGCCGCGGCTCCTTCGAGATGCTGCGTGGTGCGTCACCGGGCGCCCGGGTGGCGGTGCAGTCCTCGCGCCTGGCGGACGCATTTCCCCTCGCCAATCTTCATCAGCTGGACCTGGTCGGGCGTTATCCCCATCTGTGGTTCCTCTATCCGTACGACTCATCTGCTGGCGCCAGGACGCGCCACATCGTCCCCTATGCTGATTCCGTTCTCACGCCGGTTGAACGCGAGCTGCGCCATGGTGTGGCGGAAGATCTCATGGAAACCCGGCCGGACCTGGTGCTGGTACGGGATCCCGGCGCCGAGCGGGTGGTGCTGCGTTATCTCTGCGATGATAGCCTCTACCGTCGCGCGGCGACGAGGTATCGCCTGGTCCGGGAGGATTCGGTCATGCAGCTCTTTCAGCGTGATACTATCATCCACCTGGATGGCGCCTGCGCATCCTGGTAACTGCTGCAGCAGACCATCGCTCACTTCACAACCCAACTGGAAGCCACGTCACAGCATGGGACGGCCACCCGTCCTACCATGTAGAGTTCAGTGCAGGATAGAGGTTCAGTGCAGGCCCGTACCCAATTTTCGGACGGAGAGACCCCCATGCTCAAGTGGACGTTGGTACCTGGATTGCTCCTGCTCGCGGCATGCGCCACCAACCCCGTGACCGGCAAGTCTGAACTTGCCCTCGTCTCGGAAGCGCAGGAAATCCAGATGGGCCAGCAGGCCGCCGAGGAAGCCAAGGCGGCGTACGGCGTGGTGGACGACGCGGCACTGCAGCAGTACGTGAGTTCGATCGGGTTGAAGATCGCCAAGGGCACTGAGCGGCCCAACCTGCCGTGGGCTTTCTACGTGATCGACGACGCGTCGGTCAATGCCTTTGCGCTGCCGGGTGGGCCGGTCTTCATCACCCGCGGTATTCTCGGCGCCATGAACAGCGAGGCGGAGCTGGCCTCCGTGCTGGGGCACGAGATCGGCCATATCACCGCGCGGCATTCGGTGCAGCAGATCAGCCAGCAGCAGCTCGCCTCGCTGGGCCTCGGCGTCGGCAGCATCCTGTCACCCACGGTGGCTCGCTTCGGCGGCGTCCTCAGCCAGGGGCTGCAGGTGCTGTTCCTCAAGTACAGCAGGGACGACGAGAGCCAGGCTGACGCACTGGGCTTCCGGTATATGGTGCAGGACAACTACGACCCCCGCGAGATGGCCGCCATGTTCCACACGCTGGATCGCGAGACACCGGCGGAAGGGCGGCTTCCCGCCTGGCTTTCCACCCACCCTGATCCCGGCAACCGCTACCAGATCGCGCTGCAACGGGTGGACTCGCTCCATCGCGATCTGTCCGGGATGGTGGTGGACCGGAATGCGTTCCTGACCCGCACCAACGGGCTGGTCTACGGCGCCAACCCGCGGGAAGGATACTTCAAGGATGGCCGGTTCTATCATCCGGATCTCAAGTTCCAGTTCCAGGTGCCGAGCGGATGGCAGACCCAGAACACCAAGCAGGCGGTGATGGCGATGAGCGGGCAGCAGGACGCCATGCTCCAGCTGACGCTGGGGCAGGGTACACCCTCGAGCGCACTGCAGCAGTTCATGAACCAGCAGGGGATCCAGGCGGGTCAGGTGAGCTCGTCGTCAGTCAACGGGCTGCCGGCGGCCACCGGCTATTTCCAGGCACAGACCCAGCAGGGGACGGTGGCGGGGCTGGTGTCGTATATCAGCTATGGCAGCAATACCTATCAGATGCTGGCCTACACCGGCGCCAGTCAGCTCAGCGCCTATGACGCCACCTTCCGGCAGATCATCGGCAGCTTCTCGCCCCTCACGGACGCCGCGGCGCTCAACGTGAAGGCGCAGAAGATCGAGGTGGTGAAGCTCCCCAGCAGCATGACGCTGGCCCAGTTCTACCAGCGGTATCCGTCGAGCATACCGGTGGAAGAAGTGGCGATCATCAATGGTGTGGAGACGGGGACGACGCTGGCGGCGGGGCGGATGGTGAAGCGCGTGAGGTGAGCGACGGACAGGACGGGCGAGACGGGCAGGACGGCACGGAGAGGTGTGTCATTCCGAGCGCAGCGAGGAATCTGCTATCCCGCTTCCCGACGCCGGTGAGTAGATCCCTACGGCCGCTGCGCGGCCTCGGGATGACACCAGAGAGTCATCTTCGCCTGCCCGACTTGCCCGACTTGCCCGACTTGCCCGACTTGCCCGTCTACCCGCCTATCCGCCTCGTCTTCCCCTTCAGGAAATCCATCAGGATGTGCTGCCCCAGCGACATGGTCGACGTGAAATAGGCCTTCCCGCGGCAGATGGCGGTCATCCGGGTCACGAACTCCACCAGCGCGCGGTCGCGTGCGAGCATGAAGGTGTTGATCATGATTCCCGCCCGGCGGCATTCGCCGACCTCACGGAAGGTGGCGCGCAGGACTTCGGGATCGAGCCCCATGGAGTTGACGTACACCTGGCCGCCTGGCAACGTCATCGCGCTCGGCTTCCCGTCGGTGATCATCACGATCTGCCGCATATCTTTCTTCTGGTTGAGCAGGATACGGCGCGCCAGCTTCAGGCCTTCGGCGGTGTTGGTGTGATAGGGCCCCACCTGCACTCGTGACAGGGCGGAGACCGGCACCTCTTCCGCGCTGTCATGGAACAGCACCACGCGCAATGCATCGCCGGGAAACTGGGTGCGGATCAGGTGGGTGAGCGCCAGCGCCACCCGCTTGGCCGGGGTGAAGCGGTCCTCGCCATAGAGAATCATGGAGTGCGAACAGTCCAGCATCAGCACCGTCGCCGCCGACGACCGGTATTCGGACTGGTGCACCATCAGGTCGGGATAGTCGAGGTCGAGCGGCACCGTGAGGCCCGCGCGCGCAATGGAGCGCCTGAGGGTCGCCGCCACGTCGAGGTTGAGGGTATCGCCGAATTCGTACGCCTTGCTCTCGCCCTCCGCCTCGACGCCAGTGGCAAGGTATGGAGTATCGTGCGCGCCGGCACTGGACTGGCCGGTCGCACCCAGCAGTTCGCGCAGCGCCTTGTAGCCGAGGAAGTCGGTGGCCTTGGACGTGAGGTCGAACTGCACCGAGCGCGCCGCCTCCCGGGCCTGGCCTGCGGGCCCCAGCACCGGCTGGAACGACTGCGGGGTGCGCGGGGCCTCCTTGGTCTCGAGATAGCCTTCGTTGATCAGGCGCTGGACGATCCCGTCCAGCAGGTCGCTGAGCTGACGTTCGAGCTCGGCGTCACGTGCCTCGTCACCGGTGCTCTCGCCCCGGAGCAGCTTCAACATGTCCGGGGTGAGCTGCCCCGATTCCATGAGGGCCCGGGTAATCGCATCCTTGAGGCCCTCGATGGAGCGGTCGGCCTCGGGTTCACCCCACCAGGAGCTGCCGCCGGCGAAGCCCGATTGCAGCAGGAAATCGGTGAGCGAATCCAGCAAGGATTGGAGGTTCACCTCGTCAGCGAGGCCCGGAACGAACCGGGAGTAGCGGGTAAAACGCATGCATTTAAGGTAGACGGGAAGACGGGAAGACGGGAAGACGGGAAGACGGGAAGACGGAAAGTGGGCGGACAGGGGGACGCCGCCCTCGCCACACCCTGTCATTGCGAGACAGCGCAGCTCACGCTGTCATTGCGAGACAGCGCAGCTGTCGAAGCAATCTCGCAGCCTTTCCGCGATCGTCGGCGGAGCGCTGCCAGGGGGCTCATGGTCGGGCGCCAGAGGCCTCGACAGACGATGACAGCGCAGGTCGGGATCGGCCCGGTTTATCTTGTGTAACGCTCGACGCCGGGGGCGCTCTCAGCCCTCGGCTCTCAACTCTCAACTCTCAACTCTTAACTCTCAACTCCTCTTTGCCCTTTTCCCCCGGCGCCCTGACCCGCATCCCTGCCTTCGCCTCGCTGCGGCATCGGGACTTCCGTCTCTTTCTCTCCGGGCAGTTTCTGTCGCAGTGTGGCACCTGGATCGAGCAGGTGGGCACCGGCTGGCTGGTGGTCACGCTCAGCGATTCGCCCTTCGCGCTGGGGCTGGTGTTCACCCTCGGCTCGCTGCCGGTACTGCTGTTCACGCTGTTCGGGGGCGTGGTCGCCGACCGGGTCAACAAGCGCCGCACCATCATGCTGCTGCAGGCGCTGATGGCGACCGAAGCGCTTGCCCTCGGGGTCCTCACCGCCACCAACACCGTCACGGTCCACTGGGTCATGGTGCTGGCGGTGTTCTTCGGGTTCCTCTCCGCGTTCGAGGTGCCCACCCGCCAGGCGTTCGTCTACGACGTGGTGGGGAAGGACGACCTCATGAACGCCATCGCGCTCAATTCGTCCGCCTTCAACGTGGCCCGTGTCATCGGGCCGTCCATCGCCGGTGTGCTCATCGCCGCGGTGGGCCTCGCCGCCTGTTTCTTTGTGAACGGCGCCAGCTTCCTCGCCGTGCTCGCGGGGCTCGCCATGATGCGGACGGTCCAGCCGGCCCCCGCCGACCGGCCGCCGATGGTCTCCGCCCTGAAGGAAGGGTTCACGTACATCGCGCACGAGCGGTGGCCCCGGACCCTGGTGATTCTCACCGCGACGATCACCATCTTCGGCTCCTCCTTCCTGATCATGCTGCCGGTCTTTGCCAAGGATGCGCTGGGGGTGGGTGCGTCGGGCTACGGCGCCCTGCTGAGCGGCGTCGGGATTGGTGCGGCAACGGCGGCGCTGGTGATCGCCTCGTTCGGCTCGCGCTTCCGGCAGGGGCGGCTGGCGCTGAGCTCGGCCGCGGCGTTCGGGCTGTCGCTCATGCTGATGGCGCCGATGCCGCACGTCGTGCCGGCCATGCTGGTCGGCGTGCTTTCCGGCTGCTTCATGTCGGCCACGGGCATCAGCACCAACACGCTGCTGCAGCGGCTGGCGCCCGACCATCTGCGCGGCCGCGTCATGGGCTTCTATTCATTCGTGGCGCTGGGGATGGTGCCGTTTGGCTCCCTGCAGGCGGGCTGGGTGTCGGAGCGGTTCGGCGTGCGCACCAGCTTCTTCCTCAATGGGTTCATCATTGTCGGCACGGTGTTCGTGGTCTGGCTCGGGTGGCTCCGCCGCCGCCGCGCCGAGCGGCTCGCTTACGATGTCCCACTTCCCGCCCTGGAATGAAGCCATGATCATCACCATTTCCCGGCAGTTCGGCGCGGGCGGCAGCGAAGTCGCCCAGCGGGTGGCCAAGGCACTGGGCTGGCAGCTGGTGGATAACGAGCTGGTGGAGCAGGTGGCGTCCCGTGCCGGCATGAGCACCGAGGAGGTGGCCCGCCGCGAGGAACGCGCACCCAGTTTCGTGGAGCGGCTCACCCGCACCCTCGCGGCACAGAATCCGGAGCTGGTGCCGCCCCAGGATGGCACCGTCAAGGACATCGAGGAAAAGAGCCTGGTCCGGATCACCGAGAGCGTGGTATCGGAGCTGGCCCGGCAAGGGCGGGTGGTCTTCGTGGGGCGGGCCGCACCGGCGGTGATCGGTCTGCAGGCGGACGCGCTGCATGTGAAGCTGGTGGCGGCGCGCGCCTTCCGCGCTGAACGGATACGCGAGCGGTTCGATCTGTCCGTCGAGGAGGCGCAGAAGCGGCTGGACGAGGTGGACAGCCAGCGTGCGCGTTACCATCGGGAGTACTACCAGCGCAACTGGAGTGATCCCGTCAATTATCACATCACCATCAATACCGGCCTGCTCGGCTTCGACGCGGCGGCGGAAATCATCATCGGGCGCGTCAGGTGAGTCGGTAGGGGCACGGCAGGTCGTGCCCCTACGGTACCATGTGCGATGTTCCGGTCGTCCTGCCCGTCCTGCCCGTCCTGCCCGTCCTGCCCGTCCTGCCCGTCCTGCCCGTCCGCCGCCAGGCGGCGAGGCCTTCGAGCACCAGTTCGCACGCGGCCACCATGCGCTCGGCATCATCGCGCGGAGCCAGGTCGGCGGCGACCGCCGCATCCACCAGCCCGGTGACGCGCTCGAATCCCTCCAGGCAGGCGTCCGCCGGTTCATCAGGCGAGAACTTGAGCACCCCGCCGCCGTCGAACCATGCCACCACCGCATCGAACGACAATTCATCGGCCCGCTCATCCAGCACCGTGCCGGCCGCTTTCCGGATCAGTTCCCGCGCGACGGTCGTGGCGCCCTGCAGCTCGCCCTCATACTCCAGCTCCAGCTTGCCGGTAATGGATGAGACCGCGCCATGCACATCGCTGACCCGCGGCACCGCCCGGCTCGTCCCGCCGAGCACGGCGCGCCGCTCGGCGCCAGAGACGGCGTTCTCCAGCACCGTGATCGGGAGCCGCTGGCTCACCCCTGACTTCCGGTCCACCCGTGCATCCTCACGGGCCTCGAACGCGACCCGCTCCACCAGCTCGAGGATGAACGACGGCACGTCGACCGTGACGGTGGAGCGATTGGTCCACGCCTCCTGCGCCGTGATGGCCATGCCCAGCTCGACGGTGCGGGGGTAGTGGGTGATGATTTCGGAGCCGACCCGGTCCTTGAGCGGCGTGATGATCTTGCCGCGCGCCGTGTAGTCCTCCGGGTTGGCGGTGAAGACCAGCAGCACGTCCAGCGGCAGGCGTACGGGATAGCCCTTGATCTGGATGTCGCCCTCCTGCATCACGTTGAACAGCCCGACCTGGACCTTGCTGCTCAAGTCGGGCAGCTCATTCACGGCGAAGATGCCACGGTTGGCGCGCGGCAGCAGCCCGAAGTGCATGGTCAGTTCGTCGGAAAGCAGGTGCCCGCCGCGTGCGGCCTTGATCGGGTCGAGGTCGCCGATCAGGTCGGCGATGGTGACGTCGGGCGTCGCCAGCTTCTCGACGTAGCGGTCATCCCGGTGCACCCAGTCGATGGCGGTGGCATCGCCGCACTCGGCGAGTCGCTCGCGCGCATACTTGGAAATGGGCTGGAAGGGATCATCATTCACTTCGCTCCCGGCTACCACCGGCATCCACTCGTCGAGGAACCCGGCGATCGCGCGGAGCAGCCGGCTCTTGGCCTGGCCCCGCAGTCCGAGCAGGATGAAATGATGGCGCGACAGGATCGCATTGACGATCTGCGGCTCGATGGTATCCTCATAACCGATGATGCCGGGGAAGAGTGCGTCGCCCTGCCCGAGGCGCTCGAGCAGGTTCTCCCGCAGCTCGCTGCGGATGGTACGCCCTCGCAGGGGCGGAGCGCCCCACGGGCTCCGGCGGAGATCGCCGAGCGATCGGGGCAGATTCTGTGGCTGTATGCCAAGTGATTTATTCATATATGGTTACGACTCGCAGACTGGGTCGATGGTGACGCGGGAAACTTGACAATCTGTAACATCGCCTTAACTTGTTGCGCCGTCACGTCTTGCGACAGTGCGAAGGCAAACGGCCGGTTGGACCCACACTTTGAGGAGCGACAGATGCGGAAGCTTGTGATTGCGGCAGTGCTCGTGGCAGTGGCGGCGTGTGCCCCGAAAGCAGAGAAGGCTCCGGAAGGCGCCGCGATGGATTCTGCGGCCATGATGAACACCACCACGCCGGACACGGCCCGTGCGATGGGTGACTCGGCCATGCAGCCGGCCGACACGACGATGGCTCGCGACACCTCGAAGATGTAAGCTGCCGGTCGCGCGTTGCACTGTCCCATCGGGCCCCGGCGAAAGCCGGGGCCTGATGGCTTTATCCCTCCAGCGACTCCCGCACATCATCCATCTACGTCTCCCGGACTGAACGGCAACGCGACGACCGTCGCGAGGCGGCCGCCCGCATCCACGGTGTCGCCGATTACGGTCTCGCGCCGGAGCGAGGCCAGCGCCAGTGCGCGGTCATCCAGGAGCAGGGTCGAGCTGATGGCGCCAACCGGCTTGCCGTCCTTGAGCACTGCCGGATCGGCCGCCTCGGATGGATGATCCCAGCGCAGCCCTTTCAGTTCACGGTTCACATGGCCACGGAAATGCACCCGCGCCACCGTCTCCTGTCCGGTGTAGCATCCCTTGGTGTAGGAGACACCGCCGATTTCGTCGAACCGCACTTCCTGTGGCAGGGTGCGCTCCATGATCTCGGCGCCCAGTGCGGGCCAGCCCGCCAGGATCCGCGCGGAATCGAGCAGGCGGAAATTGTGCGGCGCGACGCCCACACCCGCCAGCACATCGAGCGCCAAGGCAAGTGCCGCCTCGCGCCCGGCCAGGAACGCCGCGAACGGCGACTGATCGTGGCCCAGCGCCACGAGGAGGCGTCCCCGCACCGTTTCGATCACCGTCACGCGTCCGGCCGCATCGGGCAGCGGCCCGAGCCCCGCCTTCACCAGCGCCTCGAACGCGCCTCCGCCCACCAGCCACGCCACCCGCATGTCGCCACTCTGGTCACTGACCTTCGCGAGGCGTGGCGGCAGGGTACGCTGGAAGGTATCCGCGACGGCGTCGCGCGCCGACGGGTGTGCTACCAGCGTCAACTCCTGCGCGGTCCTCGCCACCCACATGTCCGCGACGATCATGCCCTTGGACGTGAGCAGCGCGCCGTAGACCAGGCTGTCCTCGCCCGGCCGCTCCAGGTCATTGGTGAGCAGCCCTTGCATGCAGGTGACGGCGCCTGGGCCCGAGATCGCGAAGACCGCGGGTTCGGTCACCACCACGAGCGCGCCCTGGCGGATCTGGGCCAGTTCGTCGCGGGTGAGCGACATCAGGCTGTCAGGCATCGGCCCACGGCAGGTCGGCTGGGAAGTGCCCGCTGAAATCGGCCCATACCAGGTCGGCATCCTGCAGCGCCTCGGCCGGCAGCGAGGATGCGATGGCGACGCAGCGGAACCCGCCCGCCTTCGCCGCGGCGATTCCCGCCGGCGAATCCTCGATCACCACACACTCCTCGCGGGTGAGACGGAGCCGCTGCCGGGCGCGCTCGAATGCCTGCGGATCGGGTTTGCAGCGTTCCACTTCTTCCGCGGAGACGATGGTCTCGAAGTTGTCACGCAGCGCCCTCATCTGGAGCACGAATTCCACCTCGCGCCAGCACCATGCCTGCGGCCGTGGCGGCCTCGATGAACTCCTGCGCGCCCCTGACCAGGGCAAGGGAATTCCGCGCCAGCTCTTCATAGAGATCCGCCTTCTGCTCGGTGGCATGCTGCAGCATGCGCTTGTCGGCCGGCGTGCCGGCGCGTTCGAAGCTCCGCCGGAAACACTCGCGATCATCGAGCCCGAGGAACTCGGCGTAATACTGCTCGCGGCTGAGCGGGATGCCGTGGGCGGCGAGGGTTGCGGTGAGGGCCTTGAAGTGGAGCGCCTCATCATCCGCGATCACGCCGTTGAAGTCGAAGAGGATTCCGCGCGCGAGCATGGAGGCAAGTTAATCGCGCCGGGGGCCGAGCAGTTCAACCGGGTGGGCGGTGCGGATGGGGGAGCGCCGGGCCCGGAGTCCTGCTCCGATCTGCATGAGGCAGCCCGGGTTGCCGGTAAGGACCAGGTCGGGCACGGGGTCGCACGCGAGGATCGCATCGAGCTTGGCATCGAGCACCGCCTGCGACATGCCGGGCTCCAGCAGCGAAAAGATGCCGGCGCTGCCGCAGCACTTCTCGCTGTCGGCCAGGGGCAGCAGCGTGAGTCCGGGCACTTCCGACAGCAACGCCAGCGGCTGGTGGATGATGCCCTGCGCGTGCTGCAGGTGGCAGGGGGAATCGTAAACGGCTGAGACGAGAGACGAGGGACGAGGGACGAGCGGAACGACGCCGCGAACTCCCTCGTCCCTCGTCTCTCGTCCCTCGTCAAGCAGTTCCGTCACATCCCTCACCCTCTCACTGAACCGCGCCGCAGCCTCGCCACCCAGCAAGTGCCCATACCCCTTGAGCATGGCGCCGCAGCCGGCGCTGTTCACCACGATCGGATCGTCGGAATCGCCGAAGGCGCGCAGGTTGATCCGGGCCAGCGCGCGCGCGCCATCGAGATCGCCCGCGTGCGCGTGCAGGGCGCCGCAGCAGACCTGGCCCTTCGGTCGCGTGGTGCGCATCCCGGCGCGCGCCAGCGCCTGTTCAGTCGCATCATGTACGTGGGGAAAGAGGGTGGACATGACGCAGCCGGTGAAAAGATGGACAGCTGGACAGTTGGACAGTTGGACAGCTTTATCTGATGGCCGTTTATCCCACTGTCCATCTGTCCATCTGTCCAACTGTCCAGCTGTCCGGCTCGACGCCAGCATCCCCATCATGAACCCCAGCCGCCCACGGCCGGCGAGCAGCGCCGGTATCCCGGTGGCGCGGAATAGCCGCGCCAGCACCAGCAGCGGCTTCCAGATCCACGCGTGCCGGAAGACGACGAGGATGAGGCGAGCCTTGATGGGGAGGCCGTGCGCGCGCACCAGGGTGTCACGCGCCGCCTCCAGTCCTTCGCCGTACCGCACGCCCGAAGGGCAGACCGGCTCGCAGCCCCTGCAGCCGAGACAGGCGTCGAGGTGCTGGTTGAGCGCCGTGTCGTCCGCGGCGATCTCGCCGCGGGCCAGGCCCCGCATCAGGAGGATCCGGCCGCGCGGGCTGTCCGATTCGTCGCCCGTCGCGAGGTAGGTGGGGCAGGCGGGCAGGCAGAACCCGCAGTGGACGCAGGCGGCAAGCGGCTCGAGGATCGGCTCGCTCACGCGTTGGCCCCCTCGAGTGCCACGTTCAGGTTGTGGCCCGGATCGAAGGCGTCACGCAGGCCGCTCACCAGCTGACCGACACCTTCGCGATACGCCCCGAAGTGCCCCAGCTCGCGCCGAAGTTCCCAGGGCGCCCGCTCCAGTGTCATGGGGATCTCCCGCTCGGCGAGCAGCCGTCGCAAGGTGCGGAGGCGCTCGACCGTGGCCGTTCCGCTCCAGCGCAAGCCGCCGCCGGCACCAGCGGTGATGAGCCCCTCGCTCAAGTCCCGTGTGACCAGGTCCAGCAGTTCATCGAGTCCGTCCGGCAGCACGCCGAAGCGCAGGCTCACCGGCACACCGACGAGGCCGCGTGCGGTCTGTGCCCAGAACGACGCGCTCGCCTCCGCGTCGAGCGGTGCCCAGCCCGGCTGCGCCGCTGCCTGCAGCCGGTGTACATCTGCCGCGACGGCAGCATCGCTGCCCATGATCCGCGCGGCAAGCACCCAGTCCGCGTCGGCGGCGAGCGCCGGCGAGAAGAGTTCCAGCGCGGCGCACGGTACGCCGATGTCGGCAACTGCCCGTGCGGCGGCGGTGAGACCGTCCCGCTGGCCGCGCGCGAGGAGCGTGACGTCCGCCCGTGGCACCGCGCGCAGCCTGAGGTGAGCCGCCGTGATGATGCCGAATGCGCCGAAGCCGCCCACCTGCAGCCGGGTCAGGTCATAGCCCGCCACGTTCTTCATCACCTTGCCGCCGGCGCGTACCACGCGGCCGTCGCCCGTTGCCACCGTGCAGCCGAGGACGTAGTCGCGTACGGCGCCGCTGCCGAGGCGAAGCGGCCCGGCCGTGGCGGTTGCGAGCACCGAGCCCAGCGTGCGTTCGGGGCGGCCCGGCGGGTCGAGCGGCAGCCAGAGTTCATGTTCCGCGAGCCGCCGCCGCAGCACGTCCATCCGGACCCCCGCCTGCACGGTGGCGGCGAGATCCGAAGGGCTCACCTCCAGCACCTGGTCCATCGCCCGGGTGCTCACCGCGAGGTCGGCCGGTGCGTCAGGAGGAAGCCAGCTGCCTTCTCCCTCCACCCGCACGGTCCACCCTTCGGCGTACGCCACGTGGCACACCTGCGCCAGGGACTCGACCGTATCCGGCAGGGCCCGTGGAACGCCGTCCGCGCCGGTCAGCGCACCCTGATCGCCCAGCAGGGCACGAAGCCTCGCCAGGATCTTCGTCTTCATGTCACCCCTCCGGCCCGCCACTCCCGGCAAGCATGCACCGGCAGAACCTTGCCCGGGTTGGCCCGTTCTGTCGGATCAAAAACGCGGCGCACGCGGCACATCGCATCCAGCGTCGCCGCATCGAAGACCAGCGGCATGTAGTCCCGCTTGTCAGATCCCACGCCATGTTCGCCGGTGAGCGTCCCGCCCACCGCGACGCAGGCCTCCATGATTTCCGAGAGCGCGTGATGTACACGCTCGGCCCGCGCCAGGTCGCGCCGGTCAAAACTGATATTCGGATGCAGGTTGCCATCCCCTGCATGAAAGACGTTGCTGACCAGCAGATCATGACGCCGGCCGATCATGCCCACGTCGTCCAGCACATCGGGCAGCTTGCTGCGCGGTACTACGGCGTCCTGCACCGCAAGATCGGGTGCCACGCGCCCCATGGCGCCGAACGCCTTCTTCCTGCCCTGCCAGAGCCGTGCCCGGTCCGCGGCGTCGGCCGCGGAGCGCACGGTCCGTCCGTACCGCTGGAGCAGGGAGTCCACCATTGCGGCGTCGGCCCCCACCGACTCGGCCGATCCGTCCAGTTCCACGATGAGGACGGCCGCGGCGTCGGTCGGATAGCCGGCCGCATAGATGGAAGCTTCCACTGCGCGGATGCAGACCTGGTCCATCATTTCGAGCGCAGCCGGAAGGATGCCGGTGGCGATGATGGCGGAGACCGCTTCACTCGCAGCCCTGACCGAGGCAAAGTCCGCCAGGAACGTGCGAATCGCCGAGGGTGCCGGCACCAGGCGCAGGGTGATCTCGCTCGCGATCCCGAACATTCCTTCGCTGCCGACGAACAGGCCGAGCAGGTCGGGGCCCCATGCCTCACCAGCGGGCGAGCCCAGCCGCACCATCGAACCATCGGGCAGGATGACCTCGGCGGCGAGCACATGGTTGGTGGTGACCCCGTACTTCAGGCAATGCGGCCCGCCGGCGTTCTCGGCCACGTTGCCGCCCAGGGTGCATGCCGTCTGGCTCGAGGGGTCGGGGGCGTAGAGCAGGCCGTGGCGCATGGTGGCCTCGGTCAGGCGCGCATTCACCACCCCTGGTTCCACGATCGCGTAGCGCCGGGCCGGTTTGATCGAGAGGATACGGTTGAGCCGGGTGAGACTGACGATCACCGCGTCGGAATCAGCCACGGCTCCGCCGGAGAGCCCGGTCCCGGCGCCGCGCGCCACGAACGGCGCGCCATGCCGGTGCAGCGTCCGCATCACGGCGATGAGTTCGTCGCGGCTGGCGGGCATGACCACCGCACCGGGCAGTGATTCGCGGGTGGGCAGCGCGTCCTGGGCGTACGTCGCCAGTTCGGCGGCGCGATGCCGCACCCAGCGCGGACCCACGACGCCGCGCAGGTCTTTGAGCAGCACATCGGTGATACTCAGTCTTCCTCCGGATGCCCGAACAGCAGCTGCACGAACCCGCGATCCTCCGGCCGGCAGACGATGTATACATGATCCCCCGGCATGATGACCGTGGATCCACGTGGCGGGATCAGGTCGAGGCCGCGGATGAGCAGGGTGACCGCCGTACCGTCGGGCAGCGAGAGATCGACGAGCCGGGCGCCCGCCACGGCCAGTTCGTCATCCACGTAGAAGCTCAACAGCTCGCCGGTCAGCTCCTGACGGGACTCGATATTGAGGACTGCCGGCGGCGTGGGCGGCTCTTTCGTTTCCAGCCCCAGCCACCGGGTCATCCAGGCCACCGTGGAACCCGGCAGGATCGTGCTGACCACCACAATGAAGAATACCACGAGAAAGATCCGCTCCGAGCCGGGTGCGCCGGCGAGCAGCGGAAAGGTGGAGAGCACGATGGGCACGGCGCCCCGGAGCCCGACCCACGAGATGTAGGCGACCTCCCTGGGTGGGTACCTGAAGGGGAGCAGGCACAGCACGACCACGATGGGCCGGGCAATGAACGCCAGGGCCAGACCCAGTCCCAGGCCGGCCCAGCCGACATCGAACAGCCCATGGGTGTCGACCAGCAGGCCGAGGATCAGGAACATCGTGATCTGGCTGAGCCAGGCGATGGCATCGTGCACCCGGAACAGTCCGGTCCGGAGCGGGAGCGCTCCATTGCCGAGGACTACCCCGGCCGTGTACACGGCGAGGAAGCCACTGCCATGGAGCAGCGTGGGGATGCCGAATGCCAGGAACGCCAGTGCGACGGTAAATGCGACGTAGAGACCGCTGGCCACCCGCAGCTGGGCCAGAATCCGGCGCCCGCCCAGACCAATCAGCACACCGCAGAGCAGGCCCACCGCGATCTGCAGCAGGATGTCCAGCGGCGCCAGCCACGGATCGAGCGATCCGGTGGCCAGCAGGTTCTGGGTGAAGGCGATCGTGAGCATGAAGGCCATCGGGTCATTGATGCCCGATTCCACCTCCAGCGTGGCTCCAACGCGCTTCTTCAGGTGAAGACCGCCGGCCCGGAGCACCGAGAATACCATCGCGGCATCGGTGCTGCTCACGATGGCAGCGAGGAGAAGTGCCTGCGGCCAGGAGAAGCCGATGAGGTGCGCCAGCAGGGCGAGAACGAGACAGGTCCCGATCACCCCGACCGACGCCAGCACCCCAGCTGGCTTCCAGACCCGGCGCACCGCATCGAGCGGGGTATTGAGCCCGCCATCGAAGAGGATCAGCACCAGCGCCGCCGTGCCCAGCCGGAAGGCGAACGGGACGTTGGTGAAGGAGATGCCGCCGAGTTCCGGGGCGCCTGCGGCCATGCCGATGAGCAGGAAGATCAGCACCACCGGCATGCTGAACCGCGCGGAAGCCCGGCTGAAGATGACACTGATGGCAAGGAGTACGCCGGCAGTGACCAGGAGCAGAGCTGTTGCGTTGGGTTCGAAGAGATGCATGCAGCAAGAAGACGGCGAGAGGGCGAGACGGCAAGACGGGCAGGACGGCAAGACGGGCAAGACGGGCAAGACGGGCAAGACGGGCAGGAGGGGCAGGACGGGCAGTTTGCATCCCGATCCATCCAGGCCATCGTAGGGGCGGCCTGCGGCCGCCCACTGACATCCCGATTCCCCAGGGATCTACCAATCAGCGTCGGGAATCGGCGGAATAGATCCCTCGCTCGCGATGCTCGCTCGGGATAACATGTCAGCGTGGCGAGATCGCCCGCAGGGCGACACGTGCTGGCCCGCCGAGCCGCCGAGCCGCCGACCCGCCGAGCCGCCGAGCTTAAGCGGCCCCTTGCCCCTGCAGCATCTGGATATCGGGCGAGGCGCGGAGTTTCTCGAATGCGCGCTCACGGATCTGGCGGATGCGCTCGCGGGTGACGCCCAGCAGTTCACCGATCTTCTCGAGCGTCAGCGCCTCACTGCCTTCTTCCAGACCGTAATAGAGCGACAGGATCTTTCGCTCGCGCGGGGTGAGGTGCGCCCGGAAGAGCCGATCGATGAACTCCCGGCGGAGCTTCCCGTCGGTGTGCTCCTCGATGTCGCCTCCGCCCTTGCCGGCGACCCGCTCGCCGAAGGTGGTACCCACCTTGTCCTGCCTCTCCACCGGAGCATCGAGCGAAATCTCGATGGTGCTGATCCGGCGCGCCGAGCGGACGTTGTCCACCGTATCGTTCAGCGCCAGCGCCAGCTCGCGGTCGGTGGCGGTGCGCCCCAGTTCCTGCGAGAGGAACCCCTCGACCTTGGACATCTTGATGAGCGCGGCATTCTGGTTCAGCGGAATGCGGACGGTGCGGGTCTGCTCGGCCAGCGCCTTGAGGACGGCCTGGCGCACCCACCAGACGGCGTACGAGATGAACTTGACCCCGTGGTCCGGGTCGAATTTGCGCACGGCCTTGAGCAGCCCCTCGTTGCCGATGGCCACCAGTTCGGAGAGTTCCAGTCCATGCCCCTGGTAGCGCTTCACATACGAGATCACGAAGCGCAGGTTGGCGGTGACGAGTCGCTCCGCGGCGCACTCATCGCCGTCCAGGGCGAGCCGGGCCAGCCGGCGCTCTTCCTGGACATCGGTCACCATGGGCAGCTTCTGGATGTCGTGCAGGTACTGGTCGAACGATCCGAGCGGAACGGATGGACGAAGCGCCGGGCGAGGCTTCCCGGAACGGACACGCGGCATGGATACCCCAATGGCGACGGAACTGCTTGTGGAGCTTTAGTTTACGCGCGGCGGGCGCCGCGATGTGAGGACAAGCCAATATGGGAAGAAACGGCTGGTCTGTCAACAAAAGGCGATTATCCACATCACAAAATGTGACGCCTGAAACGGTTGGGACGGTTGTGAACAATCCACATTTCGGGGCGGGCAGGGCGGACAGGACGAGCGGTATGCATCCCGATCCATCCACGCATCGGAAGGGCGGCCCGCGGCCGCCGACTGGCGTCCCGATCCCATTCATGCCGTCACCCCCGCCCGAGCAAGGAATGACAAGTAAGGGCGAGCGTTGCAACCTCAGGCCCTACGCCCTACGCCCTACCCCCTCAGCCCTCTCTCCACCTCCGCCTCGCCTACCGCCCGGGTCCACGCCTCACCGTCTCGGTCGGCCTCGCCCACGCGGGCCGGGAACGCGAATCGCAGGTCACCGCCCACCGCCTTCTTGTCCCCATGCATGGCGCGCAGCAGGGCGGGCAGGATGGGCGTGAGGGGCAGGACGGGGGGGAGGCCCAGGCGACCGAGGAGCGCCGAAACCCGCTCGGTGGTTCCGGGCGCTGACACGCCCAGCATTTCGCCAAGTCGGCATTCCACCACGAGGCCCATCGCCACCGCCTCACCGTGCGGCGTGGTGTAGTGCGTGACCTGCTCGATCGCATGCGCCACCGTGTGCCCTGCGTTGAGCACCGCGCGGCGGCCGCCTTCCCTCTCGTCCCCGCCCACCACCTCCGCCTTGATCGCGACGCTCCGCCGCACCAGTTCGTCCAGCGCATCCAGTGCACGAGCGGACAGCACGTCCACATGCCGCTCGATCCAGGCGAAGTGCTTCTCGTCCGCCATCAGCCCGTGCTTCACCGCCTCCGCCAGTCCCGCGCGGTAGTCGCGATCCGGCAGCGTTGTGAGTGTCAGCAGGTCCGCTACTACCGCGGCCGGCGGGCGCTGTCGCGCCCGTAGCCGCTCGCCAGCAGTTCATCGGTCAGTCGAGCCCATGTCTCCCGTGTCTTGGACGCCTCGCCAGCCGGGAACGTGAGCGGCGCCACCCAGCCCGCCGGCGGCGCCTCATCACAGCTGCGCTCGCGGGGTCGCCAGGGCATCGGCCCGCCCCGCCGCCACTCGCCGTAGAGTTCGGCGACCGTGGCATCGGCGATCATGACCGACCGGCGCCCGGCCAGGTGCTGCGCGGCAAGATCGGCGAGGGAGTCGAGCAGCCCCGCGCCGATGTACACCGGGCAGGCGGCACCGCCGTGCCGGACATGAAGTGCCGGCGCTACCAGGTGACGTCCTCCACGCCCGCTTCCTTGTTGGCGAGCCGAGCCAGGGTAAAGAGCAGATCGGAAAGCCGGTTGAGATAGACGATGAAGAGTTCGGGCACCGGCGCCTGGCCGGCGAGATGCACCACGCTTCGCTCCGCCCGGCGGCACACCGTGCGGGCCACGTGCAACGCGGCCGCACCGGGCGTGCCTGCCGGCAGGATGAACGCGCGAAGCGGCGGAAGTTCGGCGGTGGCGGCATCGATCGCCGCTTCCAGCGCGGTGACGCTGGCCTCGTGAAACTCGGCGCGTGCCAGTGCCTTCTTCACCTTGTCGGGATCGGGCGTGGCCAGGTGGCCGCCGATCGAGAAGAGATCGCGCTGGATCCGTTCCAGCAGCGCCGCCTGGAATTCCGGTGCCGCGGAACGCACCACGCCGATCGTGGCGTTGAGTTCGTCCACCTCGCCATAGGCCGCGACGCGCGGATGATCCTTGGGCACGCGGCCGCCGCCGAAGAGCCCGGTCTCGCCAGTGTCGCCGGTTTTGGTGTAGATCTTCATTGGCACGGCCCGTCCATTTCGGCTGCGGCGACCACCACGTTGTCGGCCGGCTGGACGATGCCCCACATGACGCTGCCATCGCTCACGTCCACTTGCTCCATCCAGAGGTTGTCCCGTTCGAACCCGAAGTCGGTGACGGCAGCGAGCCGGCGCCAGAAGACCGGCCGCTCCCGTCCAAGCGGCCGAATGGCGCCGCCACGAAGCCGGAGCCACGTGGGCCGGAACATCATCTGCCGCCAGGCGCCATCCGCACTCCAGCTCATCACGCCCGCGCTGAGGAGCGTGTCCGCCCCCGCGACCCGTCGTTCGCGCAGGGAAACGGCATAGCGCTCCGTACTGTCGCTCGCGTGATACGCCAGGATGTCCGCCGCATCCACGTCAGCCAGCGTGTTGATCTCGGGGCGCTGCGTGAGTGGTGCGCCGGGCCGGATCCCGGGCTGGTCGGCTGCCAGCGCCGAGTCCATTGCCAGGCGGGTGCGACGGATCAGTTCAAGGGTAAGCTGCTGATCGGGCGGGGCGAGTGGCGAGCGCCAGAGCGGCGTGGCCCGCGGAAAGAGCGGATCCACCGAGCCCACCACGGGCCCGGTCAGCACTGGCGCATTGCGGTCGAGCGGTTCCACGATCAGGTCCGCCTGGGTACCTCGGCCGCCGCAGCGTCCGGCGCGAATGGTGATGGCGGTGACCAGCACGTCGCTCCGTCCCCCGGGCGAGCCGACCCTCGCCAGCGCGGCCAGCGCGCCCGCCTCAGGGTCGTCGGCCGGGTCCCGGAGCGGCACGCGCAACACACCTCGGGCCCGGACGCCGGACCAGAAATCGGTCGTGCGCCTGATGTTCGGCACGTAGCGTCGGATCAGTTCGGCAACGAACTGGGTGTCACTGGAAATCAGGTGTACCGCCCGGCTGGTGCCTTCGCCCACGAAGCTGCCGGCGATGCGGCCCAGCGAATCCAGTCGCGCGTCGCTGGCGGTCGTCATCCGCTCCAGCGGTGCGGGCGCCCGTTCGCGGAACACGTCGGACAGGAAGCGGTTGGCCGCGGCACAGCCGCCGAGCAGGAGCAGGACCGCGAGCGGCAGGAGGGGCACCAGTCGGTGTCGGGTCGGCATGGCCCGGAATATACTGGCTCCCGGGAGGTTATATTCGCCGCGCGCCGCGCGGTGCGGCCGGAACCTCGAACAGCGGGAGTTCGTTCGGTGAGCATGCAGGACATCAAGGACATCACGATCATCGGTGGCGGGCCCACCGGGCTGTTCGGCGCGTTCTACGCCGGGATGCGCGGGGTCTCGGTGCGCATCGTGGATGCGTTGCCGGCGCTGGGCGGCCAGCTGATGGCGCTCTATCCCGAAAAGAACATCTACGACGTCGCCGGGTTTCCCAGGATCCTGGCCAAGGATCTGGCTCGGGACATGACCACGCAGGCGCTCCAGTTCGGCGCCGAAGTGTGTCTCGACCAGCTCGTGACCGGACTCGATCGGGTGGAGGATCCGGAGGGTGGCATCGGCCATTTCCTGCTGGAGACCAGCGACGCGGTCTATCCTACGCGCACTGTGCTCATCGCGGCGGGCATCGGGGCGTTCGAGCCGAGGAAGCTGCCGCTCAAGGGCGTGGAGCAGTGGGAAGGGAAGGGGCTGTTTGACCGGGTGCTCGATCCCGGGAAATTCGCCGGCCAGCGGGTGGTGATCGTCGGCGGCGGCGACTCGGCGCTGGACTGGACCGTGAACCTCGCCGGAGTAGCCAGGAGCGTGACGCTGGTGCACCGCCGGAACGAATTCCGCGGCCACGCCGCCACGGTCAGCCAGGTCATGGCCCAGGCTGAGCGGGGAGCCTGTACCGTCTGCACCTCGAGCGAGATCTCCGCCATCCACGGTGGGGACCACGTCGAGCGGGTGACGCTCATCAACTCCGTGAGCAAGGAAACCCGCGAGGTCGAGGTGGACGCCGTCATTCCGCAACTGGGCTTTCACTCGGACCTCGGCGCCATCCGCTCATGGGGCCTCGACACCGAGAAGGCGGACATCCGGGTGGACCAGCTGATGGCCACCAATGTGCCGGGCATCTATGCCGCGGGAGACATCACCAGTTACCCCGGCAAGCTCAAGCTGATCGCGGTGGGCGCGGGCGAGGCCTGCATCGCGGTGAACAATGCGGTGCATTACATCAACCCCAAGGCCAAGGTGAACCCGGGGCATTCGTCCAACCTGGCGATTTTCGGGGAAGAACCGGAGTAGGGGCGCGAGACGCGCAACGCGGAGCTCGCACATGGCACCGCAGGGGCACGGCCTGCCGTGCCCACTCACTGCCGGATCTCATCCATGCCGTCACCCCGGTGTCAACCGGGATCCAGTGCGTGATGCTCGTATCGCCAGCACGTACAGCGCGGGCTTCGGAACTGTGTGCAGAGCTTCGCAAGTGGTTCCGGTGTCCGCGTGGTTTCGACGACCTAGGCGACCATCGCGCTCTGGACCCCGACTTTCGTCGGGGTGACGATCGGGCGAGCTTCGGCCCGTCTTCCCGTCTTCCCGTCTTCCCGTCTTCCCGTCTACTTCACCCCCGCCGCCTTCGCCATCGCCACCACTACCTCGTCAATCTTCCGGATTGTCGCTCCGCCGCCCACCGCCTGGTTGTTCACTTCCACCGAGAAGGTCCAGGTCCGGCCCTTGCCCATGTCAATGAACCCCGACAGGGTATTGACCCGCGAGATGCTGCCGGTCTTGGCCTGGACCCGTCCCCCCAGCGGTGTGCCCATGAACCGGTTGCGGAGCGAACCCTTCTTGCCGCTCTGAGGCAGTCCCGCGAGGAATGTCTCGTGATGCGGGTGGTTCCGGATGAAGCGGAGGATCTTCGTGAACGTCAGCGGACTGACCAGGTTGTTGGACGCGAGCCCCGATCCGTCGGACACATCGAACTGGGTTGAGTCCACCCCGACGGAATCAATCAGGAAGCGGCGCTCCACCCGGACGCCCTCGTCCCAGCTTCCCGACGCACCGAACTGCTTCCCCACCTGCTTGAGCAGCATCTCGGCGTAGAAGTTCTGGCTGGTGTTGAGGATCGGGAACACCCAGTCCTTGAGCGGGCGGCTCTCCACCTCGGCGAGCGGCTGTGTTTTCCGTAGCAGCGAGTACGTGGTGGAATCGGTGGTGGAGAGCGTGCCGCCGGTGACCCCGATACCGTTCTCCATCAACACGCTCTTGAGCGCATTAGCCGCAAAGAGGTCGGGATCGGGCACGGCGAAGTAATCGGTGCCGCCCCGGCTGTCGAGCGCCACGCTCCCTTCGGCCCATGCGTCCATGGTGCCGAAGGTACGCCACATCCGGTCAGGCACGTCCGTCTGGCCGCCGACTGGTGCGGTGGTGGTGCGGTTCTCGAAGCGCAGCGCCGTGAATGGTGGCGACACGCTGATGGCCGCGGGCGCTCCAACCCTGGCACCGGGCTTCCAGTGCACATCCACGCTGTTGTCGTTCATCGCGAGCCCCGAGACCGGAGCCGCGTACCACCAGAAGGTGTCGAACAGATTCCAGAACGGGTGGATCATGGTGGGTTCGAAATAGCTGCCGTCACCCACGATGTGACCGTCCACCGTCTGGATGCCGCGAGCCTGCAGCTGGGCCACCAGCGTCCGCATCTGCCACACCGGGTCCCGGTCACATGCCCCCGGCGTCATGGTATCCACCGCGTAGCACCGCACGCCGACCGCCGGATCGCCCCGCCCATAGAGAACGAGGTCGCCGTGCAGCACGCCGTTCTCGACCGGCCCGGTGGCGTAGATGCTGGTCTTGACCGTGAAATCGGGTGGCAGCAGCGCCGAGGCCACTGCGGTCACCAGGATCTTGGTATTGCTGGCGGGGACGAACATCCGCTCCGCGTTGTGGCCATACACCAGCTTCCCCTTCTCGTTCACCAGCGCCACGCCCCAGAGCGACGACTGGAACGGCGGCTGCTCGATCAGCGCGTCGATCTGTTTCTTCCAGCTCTGTGCGTGGGCTGGTGTGGCGGTCAGGGCGGACAGGACGGTCAGGACGGGCAGGACGGGCAGGCGCTTGCCAAGCGCTGTCATTGCTTCGCACGCCCGATGGGCGTGCTCGCAATGACAGCGCGACACGACCTTCGCCAGCCGACCAGCCGTCCAGCCGCCTTCAATCATACGCCACCCGGGGATCCACTTTCGCATAGACCAGATCCGTAATGAGGTTCACAAGGACGAACACGAAGCTCAGGAAGAGAATGCTGCCCTGGATGGCGGGCAGGTCGCGCTTTTCGATCGCCGTCAGCACGTACCGCCCCACGCCGGGCCAGGAGAAGATTGTCTCGGTGAGGATGGAACCGGTGAGATAGCTGCCGAAGTCGAGCCCGATGACGGTCACCACCGGCAGCAGTGCGTTCCGCAATCCATGCGACAGCACCACCGGGACTTCCCGCAATCCCTTGGCGCGCGCGGTGCGGATGAAGTCGCTCCGGAGCACTTCCTGCATGGCCGCGCGGGTCATCCGCGCGAGGAACGCGACCGAGCGCATGCCCAGGGTGATGGCCGGCAGGACCAGGAACGCGAGCCCGCCATATCCCGACGCGGGGAGCCAGCGCAGCCCGACCGCGAACACCAGGATCAGCAGCAGTCCCACCCAGTACACCGGGAACGACACGCCGGCGTACGCCAGCAGGGCAAAGAGCCGGTCGCCCCAGCCACCCGACTTCCACGCACCGAAGACGCCGATCGAGATGCCGAGGAGCGCCGCGAAGAGCATGGCCGATCCCGCGAGCTGGAGCGTCGCCGGGAAGCGCTGCATGAGGTCGCGGATGATGGGACGGTTGGTGATGTAGGAGCGTCCGAGGTCACCCTGGGCGACGTGGGCCACGTAGCGGCCGAACTGGACCGGCAGGGGATCTTCCAGGTGCAGCTCGGCGCGGAGCCGGGCCATGGTGGCGCTGTCGGCGCGCTCGCCCACCATGGCTTGCACCGGATCGCCCGGCGCGACGTAGAGGAGCAGGAAGGTCACCACCAGCACACCGAGCAGCGTCGGCACCAGCAGGAGCAGGCGGACGAGGAGGAAACGGCCCACTATGGCTCGATGCGCGCGTCAACCCAGCGCTGGCCGGTGAACACCGCCGGCACGTCCCAGCCGGTGAGCCCTTCCTGGGTCACCCACATGTCCTCCGGGAACCAGAGGAAGATCCAGGGCGCCAGCTCGAAGACACGCTGATCCACCTCGCGAGCGAGCTGGTTCTTCTCGCCTTCGTCCAGCGTGGTGCGGAGCCGCGTCGTCATGCTGTCCACCAGGCGATCCTTCAGGAAGGCGTAATTGCCGCCTGGGCCGCGGTTGGCGCTGTTGAACAGGGGATAGGTGAAATTCTCGGGATCAGGGTAGTCCGCGTACCAGTCGCCGAGATAGAGGTCGGTTTCGCCGTTCCGCACCGCGGCGCGGACGCTGGTCGCGTCCCGCTCGACGATTTCCACCGTGATGCCCACCGCGCCCAGTCCTTGCTGTATGGCCTGCGCCACCCGGGCAAACTCGGTCCGTTGCGAGCGCCAGAGCTTGAGGGAAAAGCCGTTGCCATAGCCCGCGGCCTTGAGCAGCGCCCTCGCCGAGTCAGGGTTGTACGGGTACGGCTTCCGGTTCTTGTCATAGCCGTCAACGCCGGGCGGGATGGCGCCGGCGGCGTGGATGCCGCGGCCCGCGATGATCGTTTTCAGGATCGTCTCCACGTCCACTGCCATGTTGAGCGCCTGGCGGACCCGCACGTCCTTGAGCGGCCCGCGCGTCGTGTTGATGGAGACGTACCAGTTGCGGATCGCCGGACGGCGCTTGATGCGGTCGGCCGCGAGACCGGTCCAGCGGTCCGTCTCGCTGTAGGGGACTTCCAGTACGCTGAGCCGGCCGGTCTCGAAGTCCGCGGCCTGGGTCGCCGTTTCGGGGATGATGCGGATGGTGAGGGTGTCGGACCTGGCCTTGTCGCCCCAGTAGCTGTCGTTCCGGGCCAGGACCAGCAGGTTGTCATGCGACCAGCTCACCAGCTTCCACGGGCCGCTGCCGACCGGATGCTGGGAGAAGTCGGCGGCGGTGGGTGTCGGCACCACCGCCGCGACCGGCATGGCCAGGAACTTGGGGAAGATGTTGAGCGGCTGGTCGAGGGTAAAAATGACGGTGGAGTCGTCAGGGACTTGCAGGCCTGGAAGCGTCTCGGCCTTGCCGTCGGCGTAGGCGCGGGCGCCCGAAATGGGTTCCAGCGGCCACTGGCGGCCGCGCGACCCTGGCGCCAGGGCCCGGAGAATGGAGGCCTGGACATCCTTCGCGGTGAGCGGCCGGCCATCGCTGAACGTCACGCCGCTCCGGAGATGGAAGGTGTAATGGAGCCCGCTGGAGTCGGCTTCCCAGTGGGTAGCGAGGTTCGGCACCAGCCGGCCATCCACGTCGTACCGCACCAGGTTGTCGAAAATGGTCGTCACGACTTCGCCCGACTGGACGTCAGTGGAAAGGGCAGGGTCCAGGGTGACTGGGTCGGCGGAGAGGTAATAGCGGAGCGTGGTATCGCCTGCGCCATGGTCGCCACAGGCAGCGAGGAGCGCAAGCGCAAGGGTGCCTGCAAGATGCATCGGACGCATAGGCGTTCAGAATCCCGGCAGACTGGCGAAGGAGGGCGGGGCGTCAAAAAGTTGACACCGCGACGTAAGTTGCTCAAAATACCGTGCTTACAGAATGTCGTCAACGACGGTTTGCGCGGTTCCGCGCTGGCCCCGGGGAGGCGCGTGCGTTCGTTTTTTCGTCAGTACCCCTGGTCCAGGGCTAGCCGTCTGCTGCTCCGAGGGCTGTTGCTCGCGGTGCTGGTACTCACCGGTGCCGCCGCCGAGGCGCATGCCCAGCGCGACGGGGCGCTGACGGTGCGGAAGCTGTCGTTCGACGGGAACGAAGCCCTTTCGGACGACCTGCTCGCAGCCAGCATCGCCACCACCAATTCGGCCTGGCTGGCCCGGACCGCGCCGTTTCGCTGGCTGGGGCTCGGTGAGAAGCGCTATTTCAATCAGACGGATTTCGAGCGGGATGTCTACCGCATCGTGGTGCTCTACAAGAAAAGCGGCTTTCCCGACGTGCAGGTTGATACCACGGTGCGTCGCACGCCCAGTGACATCTACCTCACCTTCAGGATCACCGAGGGCGACCCCGTCCGGGTCCGGTCATTCCAGGTGAGCGGGCTCGACTCCCTGCCGGCCGAAGTACGTGAGGCAATCACCGTGGACCTGCCCATGGTCGAGGGTGATGTGTTCAGCCGCATTGTCATGCAGGCGGCCGCGGACACCATCAAGCTCCGCCTGGAGAACCGCGGGTATCCGTCGGCCGATGTGCTGGTGAGCTATATCCTCCGCACCGAGGAACGCGTGGCCAGCGTCACGCTGGACGCCCTGCCGGGGCGGCGCGCGGTGGTGGGGAGCGTGGATGTGCGGGGTACCGAGCGTACCAACGCCCGGACCGTCGTCTCGCTGCTGACGGCGCGGCCGGGTGAGGCGTATTCGAGGGATGACCTCTTCCAGAGCCAGCGCAATCTCTATAACAGCGACCTCTTCCGGCTGGCATCGGTCAGCCTGGACTCCAGCCGGTTCGTGCCGGGGTCCGATTCGGTGCCACTGCTGGTGCAGGTGGCCGAGGCGCTCCCGCGCCGGGCGCGTGCGTCGGTCGGCTACGGCACCACCGACTGCCTCCGCGGCTCGGCCGGCGTCACCTTCCGGAATTTCCTGGGAGCGGGCCGTCTGCTGGATCTTTCGTCGCGGGTGGCCAAGATCGGTGTCGGGGCGCCGCTCGACTGGGGAATGGACCGGGCCATCTGCGAGCCGCTGCAGGAAGACACGATCGGCTCCAGCAAGCTCAACTACAATTTCACCGCGGCGCTGCGCCGCCCGGCCTTTCTCTCGCCCAACAATACGGCGGTGATCTCGGCCTACGCGGAGCGGCGCAGCGAATTCAAGGTGTATCGCCGGGAGGAAGTCGGCGCCAGCCTGGGCCTCAATCGCGAAACCCCGATCCACCGGCTGCCGGTGTCGCTCACGTACACCGTCTCCCTTGGCCGGACCGAGGCGGCGCAGGTAAACTTCTGCGCCTTCTTCAATGCCTGCAATCCGGCTGATGTTGCCTTCCTGAGCCAGCGCCGCCGCCTCGCGACGCTGAGTGCCGTCGGCTCGGTGCCGCGAGCGAACAATCCGCTCGATCCGACGCGCGGCTTCGTGGCGAGCGGCGAGGTCACGGTGGCCTCGCGCTTCCTCGGATCGGACCCGCTGGAACAGTTTACCCGCGTGGTGGGCGACTACGCCTGGTACCACCCGGTGGGCCGCGACATCGTCTTCAGCTGGCATGTGCACGCGGGCGCGATCTTCTCGCCGGTCAAGCTGGCGGGGTCCCCGGTGAGCTTCGTGCCACCGGACGAGCGGTTCTATGGCGGCGGGCCCAACGATGTCCGCGGCTTCCCGCGCAATCAGATGGGCCCGGTCGTGTATGTCGTCAACCGCAGCCACGTCGAAGCCGCCGCTGATTCGGGCAAGCCGCTCGACCAGGATTCGGTCCGGATCTTTCCCACCGGTGGCAATACCCTGGCGGTGGCCAACGTGGAATTGCGGCTGCCGTCGCCGGTCTTCCGGGAACGGATGCGCCTGGCGGTCTTCCTCGACGCCGGCAGCATGGGGGAGCGCGGCGTCACGTCATCGCGCCTGGTCCTGACGCCGGGCTTCGGGATCCGGATCGCCACGCCGCTCGGGCCGGCGCGCCTGGATGTTGCCTACAATCCGCGCGGGCTGGAGCCCGGGCAGTTCTATATCGTGGAGAACGACAACTCGCTCACGCGGGATGTCACCCGGACACCCTACAAGCCGCCCGGGCATCAGTACGCCATTCACTTTGCCGTGGGACAGCCGTTCTAGCATGCATCGCCGGGTCGCGCGCTTCGTCTTCGTCTTTCTCCTGGGTACCGTCGCCACGGTGCTGGGCGTGATGGCGTCGCTCATCCTCACGCCACCGGGTCGCGACCTCCTCGCGCGGGCGGTGTCGGACCGGCTCAATCAGGTGGTGAACGGCAGCATCGCGGTCCGCAGCATTTCGGGGTCGTTTCTCTATGACCTGACGCTGCAGGACGTGGTGGTCCGCGACACGCAGGGGGTGCTGCTGGCAAGCATCCCGCGCGCCAAGGTGGGCTACTCGCTGACCCGCCTGCTGGCGGGCGACATCGTGCTCACCGAGGTGACGCTGGACCGGCCCGAGATCCAGATCATCCAGCACCACAATGGCGTCATGAACTACGCCGACGTGCTGCGCCTTGGCGGGGGCCCGGCCGGCGGCCCCTCGCCGCTGGTGGCATTCCATGATGTGCGGGTCAGCGATGGCACGCTGCGGATCGCCTTTCCCTGGCGGCCCGATACATCCTGGTCGGCGGCGCAGCTCGACAGCGCCACCGCCGCGGAGCGCGCGCATCCCGGCCGGATCCTGGACTCCACGGCGGAGGGGTACCGGCGCGTGATCCAGCTCAGCGGCCTCACGACCGTGCTTTCCCGGCTGCAGATCTCGACTCCGGAACGGAAGCCGTTCACGCTCGACCTCGACTCGCTGGCCGCGAAGGTCAACGATCCGGCTGTCACGGTCACCGACCTGCGTGGTCGCGTGGTGATCCGGGGCGACAGCGCGATCTTCAGTCTCGAGCGCGGCGCGCTGCCCAACACGGCTGTCAGCGGCGGCGGCGCCGTGACGTGGCCGCACGATACGCTGCTGTTCGACTTTCAGCTCGACGCCGCTCGGGTGAGCCTCAGCGACCTGCTCTGGGTCTCCCCCGATTTCCCGCCCTTCACCGGCACGGGCACCCTGGCGGCCAAGTCGGAGACGGGGCTCAGGACGGCGTATGACCTGCGGCAGCTGGATCTTCACCACGGCACGGAGCGCGTCACCGGCCACCTGGTCGCGTTGCAGGACAAGGAGCGGGGCGTCGGCTTCCGCGACATGGACGTGCTGCTCAGCGGCTTCGACCTGGACCACGCGCGGGCCTATGCCGACTCGCTGCCGTTCTACGGCACCGTCTCCGGCTCGCTCCAGGGCGAGGGCTGGCTCGACCGCATGCGGATTTCGGCCGACTGGGACTTCCGCGACACCCGCGTGGCGGGGACGCCGGTGAACGCGATCGTGGCCGATGGCGTGGTGGGCTTCTCCAAGCGCGACGGGCTCTACTTCGAGAACTTGCGGCTCCGCGATTCCGACATCGACCTCCGCACGGCTCGGCGCCTGGCGCCGGCGGTGATCGTGCCCGGGCGGGTGAACGCCGTCGGGACGCTCAACGGTCCCATGCGCAACGTGACGTTCGTCGGCACTGCGCGGCACCACGATGGCAACAGCCCGGTGAGCCGGCTCGTTGGCCGGGTGCACCTCGATACCCGCGGCACGGCCCTGGGCGTTTCCCTCGACCTGCAGCTGGACCCGCTCTCATTCGACGGCATTCGCCGCGGATTTCCCTCGCTGACGAGCCGAGGCGGCATCAGCGGCCACGTCGCCATGGACGGCACGCTCGCCCACATGAATGTGGATGCGGATGTCGCCGGGGACATCGGCGCGATCACCGCGCAGGGGATCGTCACCATGCTGCCGCCCCGCTGGGGGGCGGACGGGCTGCACGTACGCTTCCGGCGCCTCAACCTGGCGGCGGTGCGGGGCAAGGGTCCCGTCACCAGCCTGTTCGGTACGGCGACCGCGACCGGCAGCATCGACACGTTGCGCGCGCCGGAAGGCATGCTCGAACTGGCGCTCGGGCGAAGCCGGATCCGCGAATGGAATCTCGACACCCTGTTCACCACCGTCGCGGTCAAGGACAGCGTCATCGCCGTGGATACGCTCTACACCGAGTGGCAGGGCGCGCGCGCTGGTGGTGCCGGCACGCTGGGCTGGGCGGCACCGCACGCCGGCACGATGGCCTTTCATCTGGCCGCCGACAGCCTGGCAGCCTTCGACTCGCTGCTGCTCGCCACCCTCAAGCAGGAGCGGGATACCGCCCGTGCGTTCGAGCTGCCGCTGTCGGGCAGCGCCACGGCCGCGCTCACGCTGAACGGCAGTCTCGACTCGCTGGCGGTGCTGGGATCCTTCGACGCGCGGAGTCTTGCCTTCCAGGGGTACCGCGCGCCGCGCCTGGCGGGCACGTTCGCCTCGGGTGGCGAGAGCGGCGACGCCCTCACCGTCGCGGTGCGGGCGGACACGCTCACCTTCCAGGCCGACTCGCTGCCATCCTCCGTCTGGGTCTTCCATGGACTCACGGCCGCGGTGGACGGCGCCACCGATTCGCTGGGCTGGGCCGTCGGATCGGGCATCGGAACGGGCCCGAGGGTGGATGCGGCCGGCTGGTGGTCAAGCCGGCATGATCGCATGGTGCTGAACGTGGATTCGCTGCGCGCGGATCTGGTGACCCGTCCGTGGCGGCTGCTCGCGCCCGCGGCGGTGGTGCTGAGCGACAGTGCGCCGCTGCTCGATCCACTGGAACTGGCGGCGGTCGACCGGAGCGGGTCGGTGCGCGTGGCGGGGAGGATCCCCTACCATGCGCCGGGCGCGCTGACGATCGACGCCTACGGTGTCGAGCTGAGGGCGCTCTACGCCCTGGCCGGCAAGGACACCGCCGGAGTCAAGGGCGAGCTGGGCGCAAATCTGCAGCTGGGTGGTTCCGCGCGTGACCCCGAGGGAAGCGGCGGGTTCACGCTGTCGAGCGGAGAGTCGAAACTGCCCTACGTCGAGGGGATTTTCGACTACGGCGAAAAACGGCTCGATGCCAACCTGCAGCTCTGGCGCACCGGCCGCCCCATCCTGCACGTGAACGCGCACCTGCCGATCGATCTCGGCCTCGGTGATATCGAGCGTCGTCGGCTGGACGGGCCGCTGTCGGTGCGCGCCGTGGGCGACAGCGTGAACCTCGCGATCATCGAGGCATTCCTGCCCGCCGTCGAGCGGGTGCACGGCTTCATGAACGCCAACGTCGCCATCGCCGGCACCTGGCAGGACCCGGCGCTGCAGGGTTTCCTGAGCGTCAACGGCGGCGGGATGTACCTGCCGGCCCTGAACGTGAACTGGGATTCGCTCACGGGGCGCGCCGATTTCGCCGGCGACTCCGTCATCGTGCAGAACGTCCGGATGTCGAGCGGCGATGGCGGCGGGCTGGCTGTCAACGGCACGGTGCGCCTGGAAGAGCTTTCGCGCCCCTTCCTCGACCTCGACATCGTGGCCCGCCGCTTCCGCGCGATCGATAAGCGCGACTTCCTCACCCTGGTCGGGTCAGGACGGCTCAAGCTCAACGGACCCTTCTACGGTGCCACCCTCACCGGGTCCGGCACCGCCGATGCCGGCGTGCTCTACTTTGCGGATCTCATCAACAAGCAGGTCGTGGATCTCGATGATCCCAGCAATCTGGACCTGCTCGATACGCTCGCCCTCAGGCAGCGGCGCCTGGGTGAGGGCTTCCAGAGCCGCTTCATGGACGAACTGCGGATCACGGACTTCAATCTCCGGATGGGCAGCGACTTCTGGCTCCGGTCCAGCGAGGCCAACATCAAGCTCAGCGGTGACATCCGCACCAACAAGGTGCGGAAGGAATACCGCCTGGATGGCTCGCTCGAGGCGGGTCCGGGGACCTACACCCTCAAGATCGGTCCGGTCACGCGAGACTTTACCGTGCAGCGAGGGACCGTCACGTACTTCGGGACGCCGGACCTCAACGCGGCGCTGGACATCACCGCGGACCACGTGGTGCGGGCGGCCAACGGCCAGGATATTCCCGTGGTGGCGCACATCGGAGGCACGCTGGTGCGCCCCCAGCTGGAGCTGCGCTCCGACCCGACCATCCAGCCGCCCCTCTCCGAAGTGGACCTGGTCAGCTATCTCATCCTCGGCGTGCCGTCGAGCCAGGCCCAGCTTGGCCAGCAGGCTACCATCAGCAACGCAGCCTCCATGCTCACCAGCGCGCTTTCCAGCGATGTGGAACGGGCGCTGGTGAATGACATGGGCCTGCCGGTGGACCTGATCGAGATCCGGCCGGTGCTCGCGGGTGGGACCCGGAACTTCAGTGCCCTGGAGCTCGGCGCCGGCTGGCAGATCGGTCGCCGCACCTTCCTCCGGCTCAACGCCGGCTACTGCAACCAGGCTGCGGTGGTCGGCTTTGGCGCGAGTCTGGATTACCGGCTCACGAGCGATTGGCGGCTGCAGACCTCGTTCGAGCCCACGTACCAGAGTTGCGGTCCCTCGCTGGGCCAGTTCGGGCCCAAGACCACCTATCAGGTCGGCTTCGATGCCCTCTGGGAGCGTGAGTTCTGATGGCGCGGGCCCTGGTGATCACCAACCCGGCCGCGTCGCGGACTCGCGCCAAGACGGTAATGGCCATCATGGAGGCGTTTCGCGTCGGTGGCTGGCAGGCCGACGTACTGGCCACCGGCGGCCCCGGCGACGCGCGCCGGCTGGCGGAAGCGGGGGTGGCCGATGGGGTGGACGTGGTCGCGGTATTCGGTGGTGACGGCACGACTATGCAGGCCGCCGCGGCGCTGGTGGGGACCGGGACGGCGCTCGGCGTGATCCCGGGCGGCACCGGCAATCTTCTTGCGGGCAATCTCCGGCTGCCCAGCTCGCCGGTCCGCGCGGCGCAGGTGATCGTCCATGGGCACGCGCGCCAGCTCGACCTGGGCCGCATGGAACGGGGCAGCGAGAAACACTACTTCGCCGTGGCCTGCGGCGCGGGCTACGATGCGCGCGTGATGGCGGGGACCGGATCGGCCGAAAAACACAAATGGAAGTTTGCGGCGTACGTTGCCACTACCTTCCGCCTGCTCGACAAGCTCCGTCCCTCGCGGCACCTGATCACCGTGGACGGCACGGAATACGAAACGGATGCCTCGATGCTGCTGATTGCCAACTGCGGCGAGGTCATTCCGCCCTTCGTGCGGCTGCGGTCCGGCATCCGGCCCGACGACGGCATCCTGGACCTGATCGTGGTTCGGGCGTCCAATTTCAGCGAGAGCGTGCGCGCGGTCTGGGACCTGGTCAGCGAAGGGCCGGCCCGGGGCCGCAACGAGTTCGTGGCCTACGCCCGCGGCGCCGAGATCAAGGTCACCAGCACGCCGATCGAGCCGGTGCAGCTGGATGGCGAACCGCA
>SMFG01000055.1_pt1 | contig 31410 bp, 29 predicted proteins | sample 2456131 | NCBI WGS metagenome assembly SMFG01 (sample SAMN10132612, study PRJNA489261) | soil metagenome | isolation source: day120 antibiotic-silt loam soil ammended with raw manure from dairy cow... | place: USA | collected 2015-05-01
CCAGCGCCGGCAGGTCGGTACCGCCCAGCACGGAAAGCAGGTTGTCGTAGCGGCCGCCACCGCAGATGGCGCGGAGGCTCCGGCCCGCATCGAAGAGTTCGAAGACGGTCCCCGTGTAATAGGCGAGCCCGCGCACGATCGTGAGGTCCACATCGACGAACTCGTCCAGTCCCATCGCCGCGAGCCCGGCGATGGTGCGCTCCAGCGGCCCGGCCGCGGCCGTCGCCTGCGGCATCTCCGCCAGCATGCGGCGCACGTCGTCCAGGCCACGCAGCGCGGCAACGCGGAACACGGTCTCGATCGCCTCACCCGTGAAACCGGTCGCATGCAGGCGCGATGCGAGTTCGGCACGGGGCGTCCGCTCCAGCTTGTCGATGGCCTGGAACGCCTCGTGGATCCCGGCTTCGGGCACGCCGCCGCCAAGCAGGAGGTCGGTCAGCACCCGGCGATCGGACAATCGCACCCGCACGTCAGCGGGCCCCAGCCCGAACGCGCGCATCACGTCGAGCGCCAGCGCGATGATCTCGGTGTCGGCCAGCGGACCCGCTTCCCCGACCAGGTCGCAGTTGAGCTGGAAGTGCTCGCGCAGGCGGCCCCGCTGCTGGCGCTCGTAGCGGAACAGCTGCGGAATGGAGAACCACCGGACCGGCTTCTTCAGGCCGTTGGCCCGCGCCGACACCATGCGGGCCAGCGTCGGCGTCATTTCCGGCCGCAGCGAGACCGCGCGACCGCCCTTGTCGTCGAAGCTGTACAGCTGGCCCACGATCTCGTCACCGCTCTTGGCTGTATAGAGCTCCAGCGGCTCCAATGGCGGGCCGTCATACTCCTCGAACCCGTACCGGCGCGCCACCGCGCGCCACGTGCGGAAGATGTGCGTCCGCAGCGCGAGATCCTCTGGATAGAAATCGCGAAATCCCGGCAGGGCCTGGCTTTGCATGCGCGGGAAGATAGCAGAATGAGGGGCTGTCAGTCACCGTCCATCATGCCAAGCGCGGCCACGAGCACCGTCCCGGCGCCCGCCTGCACCGCATCGAGCGCACGCGCGAAATCGGGCTCCAGGTGCCACTCGGCGCGGGCGGGAGGGCGGTCCGGGCGGGCGAGCCACTGGGAGAGCCAGGCGAGGTCCCAGCCGCGATCCCGCGCCGTGGGTGCGATGGTCAGGACTCCGCGGTCCACCACACCGTCCAGCCGTACCAGCATGTCGGCCCATTCCTTGTCGCCCAGGATCGAGACCAGCGCGTGCAGCGGCCGGGGCGGCGCGAGTGCGTCCAGCGCCCGGACCAGGGCGTCCATCCCGTCGGGATTGTGGGCGACATCGAAGAGCCATTTTCCCCGGCGGTCCAGCCGGCCCGGCACCCGGGCGTTGGCGAACGCGGCGGCGGTGGCCGCTGGTGCCGGCCTGAACCGGGCCGGCAGCGCCTCCAGCACTGCGGCAGCCACGGCTGCGTTCCGCCGCTGGTGCGGGCCGGCGAGCCCCAGCGGCCCGCACCACTCCGCCCGGGGCGGCACGATGCGGGTATCGGCTACGGCGCCTGGCGCCATCTGCGTCACCGTCAGGCGGGCGGTCTCCGCGAGTACCTCCACCAGCCGGGGATCGGTTTCGCCGATCACGAACGGGGCACCCGGCTTGGCGATGGCCCCCTTTTCCCGCGCGATCGCTTCGAGCGACTCGCCCAGATACTTCATGTGGTCGCGCGCCACCTTCGTCACCGCGCTCACCAGGGGCGTGAGCACATTGGTGCTGTCCAGGCGGCCGCCCAGCCCGACTTCCACCACCGCGATCTCGACACCGCGCGCGGCAAAATCCGCGAGCGCCATGGCGGTCGTGGTCTCGAAGAATGTCGCGCCGCGCTCCTCGATCAGCGGCTGCAGCCGCTCCACCCACATGGCGACGGCCGGCTGGCTGATGGGCGCGCCATCCACGCGGATCCGTTCACGGAATGACACGAGATGGGGCGATGTATAGAGCCCGGTCCGGAATCCGGCGCACGACAGCGCGTCGGCCACCAGCGTGGCAACGCTGCCCTTGCCGTTGGTGCCGCCGATATGGATGGTGGGATACAGGTGCTGTGGATCGCCGAGCTCCGCCAGCAATGCGCGGGTGGTCTCCAGCCCGAACTTGATGGTGGTGATGCGTGGAAAGATGTAAGCCAGTGCGTCAGCGTAGGAGAGTGTCACGCGAGGGCGTCAGGCTTCTGCCTCCGGCTGTGCCTTGTGCCGCTGCATGTGGCGCAGCAGCCGGGCGGTGGTGTCCCGGAGTGACCCGCGCGGCACTACTTCGTCCACCTGGCCGTGCTCCAGCAGGAACTCGGACGTCTGGAAACCATCCGGAAGATCCTGCCCGATGGTCTGCTTGATGACGCGCTGGCCCGCAAACCCGATGAGCGCGCCAGGCTCGGCCAGAATGACGTCGCCCTGCATGGCGAACGACGCCGAGACGCCGCCAGTGGTCGGATCGGTGAGGATGGAGATGAATGGCACCGACTCGCGGTACATCCCTGCGATAGCGGCCGACGTCTTGGCCATCTGCATGAGGGAGAGCGTGCCCTCCTGCATGCGCGCCCCACCGGAGGCGCACACCAGCACCAGCGGAATCTTCCGCTCGGCGGAGCGCCGGGCGAGACGAGCCACCTTCTCCCCGACCACCGATCCCATGGACCCGCCCATGAACCCGAAGTTCATCACCCCGAGATGAAACGGCAGCTCATCGAGCCGCCCGATGCCGGCATACAGCGCATCGGAGTCGCCCGCCTTCTTGCGGGCCCGGTCGAGCCGTTCCGGATAATGTTCGAAGTGAAGCGGATCCTCGGAGCGGAGACCCGGCCAGAGCTCGCGCCAGGTGCCTTCATCCGTGAGAAGCTGCACGTACTCTTCCGCCGAAAAGCGCTTGTGCTTGCCGCACTCGGGGCAGACATTGAGCGCCTTCTCGAATTTCTCGCGGATGTCAATATGACCGCAGCTTTCACACTTCTCCCAAGCGTCGGCGGGGATCTCGAGCCGTTCGCGCTGGGACGAGCGCGGTTTCCGTTCTTTCTTGAACCAGGCCATTACTGCCATGAGAAGAGAGGCCGCCGCGGTTGCAGACTATGACGGGCGTACGTCAACCCATGAATGTCGCGGATTCGAGCCGCCAGCGCCAGACCTTGACTCGCAACTTATTGTCACCCATCGAGATACCCTGCCAGTCGAGCGTCCCATGAGGCGCGCAGTGCGAGCGCCAGGCAGATGCAGCAGATCACGAAGAACGACCCGCCATAGGAGAAGAAGGGCAGCGGAATGCCGGTGACGGGCATCAGGTTGACCGTCATGCCCACATTTTCAAAGACGTGCGTGAACCAGAGCCCGAGGATGCCGAAAACCACCAGGCTGCTGAACGGATCGGCGGCCCGCCGCGCCACGCGAATCAGCGAGGTGAAGAGCAGGATGAAGAGGCCAAGCGCGAGCAGCACGCCGAGGAAGCCCAGCTCTTCACCCACCACGGAAAAAACGAAGTCGGTGTGCTGCTCCGGCAGGAAGGCCAGTCGCTTCTGCGGGCCTTGCGTCAGGCCGGACCCGAACCAGCCGCCGGACCCGATCGCTGTCTTCGACTGCAACAGGTGGTAGCCAGCCCCTCGGGGGTCCGCCTCGGGATTGAGGAATGAGAGCAGCCGGTTCTTCTGGTAGTCCGCCAGTTTGTTCCACAGCACCAATGCGGCCACGCCCGTCGCCACGTTGAGCCCCACCACCGTCACCGACTCCCACACGTACGGCCGCCAGGCCACCATCAGCACGATGACCAGCACGATCCAGATGCCCCAGCTCCAGGTGCTCACCGCCAGGAGCAGGCTGACGGCCGGGCTGGCCACCATGAACAGCAGCCGAGGGCGGACGCCCGCCCAGTACAGCATCGCGAAGAAAATCCCGATGAAGACCAGCGCGCTGCCCAGGTCGGGCTGCTTCATGACCAGGAGGAACGGCAACCCGACGATGAGGCTCGGCATCCACAGGCTCCGCAGCGAACGCGGCGCTTCCTTGAGCGATGACAGATGGCGAGCGAGCATGAGGACGGTGGCCAGCTTCGCGAGTTCGGCCGGCTGGCCGATCCGGTGTCCCCCGATGGCGAGCCAGCTTTTGGTGCCCGCGGCGGTCCCGGCCCCGGTCCCGACGAAGAGCACCGCCATGAGCAGCAGGAGTCCGAACACGTAGATGGCGGGCGTCAACCATTCGATGAGGCGGAACGAGGTCCGGAATACGATGAACCCCGCAACGAGCCCCACGCCGCACCACATGAGCTGACGGATCCAGACCCCCTCGGCCGCCGTGACGACGTCGGTCTGTCCCGCGGAATAGAGGATGACCACACCGTAAATGATGAGCCCGACGGCTGCGACGGTCAGCGGCCGGTCGATCCGGGCCATGCTCAACGCGGTGGCTCCGGAGGAACGGTGTCCGGTGCTGGCGCGGTGGGTGCCACCACGCGCCTGCCACTGTCGGTGATCTCGACCGGCAGCGGTGCGCTGTCACGCGGGAAGGCCTGGGGCAACGGCGTATTGACCTGCGCCTTGGTGGTATCAGGTCCGAGGATGTAGCGGGCCAGCACCTTGGTGACGTACGGTCCCACCACCGAACCGTGCTCCGCGGCCTCCATGATGGCTCCGACAACCAGCACCGGCTTCTCCGCCGGCGCGAATCCGATGAACCAGCCATGGTCCTTGCCATGTGAATTCTGCGCCGTGCCGGTCTTGCCGGCGATCAGGATTCCTTCCTGACGCGACCTGCCGCCGGTGCCCCGCTCCAGTACCGCGATGAGCGCCCGGCGCAGTCCGTCCAGTTGCTCCGGAGTCAGCCCCATGTCCTGCGCCGGAACTCCCGCTCTCGGCTGCACCACGTACGGCGGACGCTCGATCCCGTCCCCCGCCAGGCCCTGATAGAACTGCACCATGTTGATCAGGGTCTGGGTGTTCTCGCCCTGGCCGATCGAGAAATTGAGCACAGTCGCAGGCGGGCTCCAGTTGCGGGGCCCGTAGTGCTTGTCGAAGTACGCGTTGCTCGCGGGATAGAGCGAGGCCTGTTCACTGGGCAGGTCCACGCCGGTGCGCCCGGAAAAGCCCAGGGCGACGCCGTCGGCCAGCATGTTGTCGAGCCCCAGCTTCTGGCCCAATTGATAGAAGTAGACGTCGCAACTCTGCGCCACGGCACCGATCAGGTCCAGCGAGCCGTGGCCGTCCTTCTTCCAGCACCGGAAGATGCGATTGCCGAGACGATAACCACCGGTGCACGGCAACGGCATGTGGGAATGCAGGTCAATCAGCCCGCGCTTGAGTCCCATCGCGGCGGTGGCCAGCTTGAACGGCGATGCCGGCGGATAACCGCCGTTGATGGCGCGGTTGAGCAGCGGTTTGTCGGCGTTGTCGTTCAGCGCGCGCCAGTCGGCCGTGGCGATGCCGCCGACAAACAGGTTGGGATCGTACGACGGCGCCGAATAGAGGGCCCGGATTTCGCCCTTGGGCGTCATGGCGATCATCGCGCCGCGCATGCCCGCGGGCCAGATGCTGTCAATGAACCGCTGGAGCGGGAGATCGATCGTCGTCAGCAATGGCGCGCCCGGATCGGGCGGCAGCATCGCCGATCCCACATTGTCGCGCACCAGGCGTCCCCGGGCGTTCACTTCCACGTAACGGACGCCGGCGCGACCGCGAAGCACGGAATCGTATTGCCGCTCGAGCCCTGACTTGCCGACGATGGAGCCCGCATCGGCGCCGGGATAGCGTGCGGTTTCGAGATCGTGCTCGGTGACCTCGCCCACGTAGCCCACCAGATGGGCCACGGCCTTGCCATAGGGGTAGAAGCGCTTGGGCTCGGACTGGATGATGAGGCCCGGCAGCAAGGCACGCCGCTCCTCCAGGCGGGAGATGGTCTCGAAGGTCGCGTCACCATACACCACGACCGGCTGATAGCGCGCCGCCCGCCAGCGGCGTTCGATGTCATCCATCGTGGCGCTGTCGAGCGGCTCGACCGCGGCGAAGCGCTCCAGCACCGCGCGCAGGCTGTCACGCGAAGCCGCGAAGAGCTTGACCGCGAATCCCGGGAGGTTCTCGGCGATGGTCTCGCCGTTGCGGTCGAGAATGGCGCCGCGGGGCGGCTCCAGCGGGATGGCACGGAGCCGGTTGGTTTCGGCGCGCAACTGGTACTTGTCGTGCTGGAGGATCTGGGTCCGGAAGAACGCGCCAATGAGCAGCGCGAAGGCGAGCGAGAGCACCCAGCGCGCACCTGTGGCGCGCCCGCGAACGTGGTAGGAATCGAATCCGTTCATGGACTCAGGCCTCCAACCGGACGTCGAACCATTCGCGGGTGATGAAGACGACCACCGTCCCCGCAATGGCCGTGGTCAGTGCCTGCAGCAAGCCGGTGGTAATGGCCTCGTGCACCAGCTCGGCGAATGACGTCCCGGAGAGTGTCAGCACCAGCAGATTCCGTAACCAGCAGCCCGCGAAGAACAGCGCCGCGTGGACCAGGTAGTTCTCCGCAAAAAATACCGCGCGTGCCCACGACGCAACATAGCCCACCAGCGTGTGCGCCAGCATTCCCGCGCCCACGGCCGCGGGCGTGAACGAATCGACGAGCAGCCCGGTGGCAAGCCCCGCCAGCGCCCCCGCAGCGGGGCGGGAGGATGACGCCAGCATGATTAGCAGGATCAGCAGGAAATCCGGCGCGGCGGCGCCACCCCAGAACCGGGGCCGCACGAAATACTGCAGGAGCAGCATCGCCGTGGCCAACACCACGATGGCCAGCCGGTTGGCGCGGGAGAACGTCATGGCGTGGCGGACGTGTCGCGGGTGGAGGGCCGCGAGGCAGGAGGCATGCCGGCCGCGGGCGGTGTGGCGCCCGAGGGCGATGGCAGTGCCGCGGGATGCGTCGCCGAGTCGCGGAGCCACGCGCGGACCGAGTCACCGATCCGGATGCGCAGGAGCGAGTCCTGCTGCTGCGCCTGGCGGACTGAATCCGCGCGCACCGCAGCCAGGATGGAGTCCGATGGGAAGGCTTCCATGATGGTGCTGTCCGCCGTGGCCGTGAGGACCATGACATGCGCCACGGCACTGGGATTGGCCGACGGCCGGAGCGAGTAGATCCGCTCCCATCCGAGCTGCTCGCGCGCCACGCCGGTCACCGTCCCCACTGGAATCCCCTTGGGATACACGCCACCCAGTCCCGACGACAGAATCAGGGTTCCCGACGGAAGTGTGTCACGATAGCTGGCCGCCCGGAACTCGAGTGACGCCTCGCTCGCGGTCCCGGCGCTCGACGGGGCCACCATGCCCACGACGCGGCCGTTCGCCGCGTACGCGCTCACCCGGAAATCCGGGTGCGCCCAGGTCATGACGGTGGATGTTGCCGGGGTGACGCTCGCTACCACGCCGAGCAGTCCTTCCGGCGACACCACCGGCTGGAAGGCACCCACCCCTTCCGCTGATCCGGCATTGAGGAGCAGCATCCGGTCGTCGCTCGAGACCGACTGGTGCAGCACCTCAGCGGCGGTGAACCGTGAGTGGACTCGCCGGGACAGTGCCAGCAGCTGGCGCAGGCGCTCGTTCTCGGCGCGCAGCACCGGCACCGTCTGCGCCGTGAGCGCAGCCGAATCCCGCTGGGCAGCGACGGCCCGAAAGCGGACCCGGCCGGTGCGGCCCAGTTCTGCCTGCGACTGCAGCCACGTGAGGGGCGAGAAAACGGATTGACGGAGACTGGCAGCCACGGCCTGGCCTGCCTGATCGGAGAGCATCAGGAAAACGACGGAAATCACGACGCAGACGATAAGCGCCGCGGTGTCGCGCCGGGAGTGCGACCGGTCCGACGCGCTCAGCATCCCCTAGACCTGCAGAACGCTCTTATACTTGTCGTGCTCGTCCAGGATGCGGCCGGTGCCACGCACCACGCAGGTCAGCGGGTCTTCGTCCACGTGGATGGGCAGGCCGGTTTCCTGCGCCAGGAGAATGTCGAGGCCGCGGATCAGCGCCCCGCCGCCGGTCATGACGATGCCCCGGTCAACGATGTCGCTCGCCAGCTCCGGCGGCGTGATCTCAAGCGCGCGACGCACCGCATCGACGATTTGCTGGACCGGCTCCTGCACCGCCTCGCGGATCTCGGTGGAATGCACCCGGACCGTCTTGGGGATACCGGAGACGAGATCCCTGCCCTTCACTTCCATTTCCCGCTCGTCCCCCGTCGGCGCGGCGGACCCGATCTTGATCTTGATCTGCTCCGCCGTGGGCTCACCCACCAGCAGATTGTAGTTCTTCCGCATGAACTGGACGATGGCCTGGTCCAGCTCGTCGCCTCCGACCCGGATGCTCGTGTCGGAAACGATGCCCGACAGCGCGATGACGGCAATCTCGGTCGTCCCGCCACCGATGTCGATCACCATGTTGCCGGTGGGCGTCTCGACCGGAAGCCCCACACCGATGGCGGCAGCCATCGGCTCCGCGACCATGTACACCTGCTTGGCACCCGCGGTCTCGGCGGAGTCGCGCACTGCGCGGCGCTCCACCTCCGTGATGCCCGACGGCACACAGACGATGACCTTGGGCTTCACCCGGAAGAAATGCTTGTCGATGATGAGCTTCAGGAAGTACCGGAGCATCTTCTCGGTGACGTCGAAATCCGCGATGACGCCATCTTTCAGCGGCCGCACGGCGATGATGCCCTCCGGCGTGCGGCCGAGCATCCGCTTGGCTTCGAGTCCGATGCCGCGGATCCGCCCGGTGGCCTTCTCGATGGCCACCACGGACGGCTCGTTCAGCACGATCCCTTCGCCTTTGACGTATACCAGCGTATTGGCCGTGCCGAGATCGACCGCGATCTCGTTGGCAGGCAGCAGCGAGGACAGCTTCAGGGAGCCAAAATTCATCGAGGTAACGCCGGGTCAGAGGCCGGGGAGGAGCCGAACCGACCTAAGCTAAGGGGCTATCGAAGAGCGAACAAGGTAATCGCCTAGCGCGGGCCCAGACCGGTGCTGCCGAACCCGCCCTGACCCCGGGGAGAATCGGGCAGGTCCGGCTGTTCCGCCAGCGCCACCTGGGCGACCGGCGCCACCACCAGCTGCGCGATCCGCATTCCACGCTCGATCCGGAACGGTTCGGCGCCCAGGTTGACCAGCGCGACCGTGAGCTCGCCCCGGTAGTCGCTGTCGATCGTGGCGGGGCTGTTGGGCAGGGTGATGCCGTGGCGGTAGGCCAGCCCGGATCGGGGCCGGATCTGCGCCTCGTACCCGGCGGGCAAGGCAATGGCGAAGCCGGTAGGAAACAGGCGACGCTCGAACGGGGCCAGCGACGCATCCTCCGCGCTGGCCAGATCCATGCCGGCGGCCCCTGCCGTCGCGTAGGACGGCAGGGGCAGGCCCTCCCCGTGGGGAAGGCGCCGGATGGCGACTGTCACCGCCATTCAGGCAAGCATCGAGGCAGCATCCGTCAATTCGAGGCCGAATGCTTCGGCCACGCCCGGATAGACCACCTTGCCACGCACCACGTTGAGGCCGAGCCGGAGCGCGCTGTCCTCGGCGCAGGCCTTCCGCCAGCCATCCCGCGCCAGCTTGAGGGCGTAGGGCAGCGTCGCGTTGGTGAGTGCCAGGGTCGAGGTGCGGGGCACGCCGCCGGGCATGTTGGCGACGGCGTAGTGGAGGATGCCGTCCACAAAGTAGGTGGGTTGCTCGTGGGTGGTCGGCTTGATTGTCTCGACGCAGCCGCCCTGATCCACCGCCACGTCGACGATGACCGAGCCCGGCTTCATGACCTTGAGGTCGGCGCGGGTGACCAGGCGAGGGGCCTTGGCTCCCGGCAGCAGCACCGCACCGATGACCAGATCCGCCCGGCGGAGGCAATCCAGAATGTTATGCCGGTTGGAGTAGAGGGTGTCCACATTGGCCGGAAGCACGTCCGCGAGGTAGCGGAGCCGGTGCAGCGAGACGTCGAGGATGGTCACATGGGCGCCGAGGCCGGCCGCCATCTTGGCTGAATTGATGCCGACCACGCCGCCACCGATGACCGCCACTTCGGCCGGTGCCACGCCCGGGACACCGCCCAGCAGCACACCGCTGCCCCCAAAGTGCTTCTCGAGATACTTGGCGCCTTCCTGCACCGCCATGCGCCCGGCGACTTCGGACATCGGCGTGAGGAGCGGCAGCTCGCCCGACGGCAGCTTGACCGTCTCATACGCCAGGCCGATGGCACCCGAGTCCATGACCGCGTGCGTCAGCTGCTCCGCCGCCGCAAAATGGAAATAGGTGTAGATCAGCTGGTCCTTCCGCATGCGGGGCCACTCGACGGCGATCGGCTCCTTCACCTTCATAATCATGTCGGCCCGCTTCCAGACTGCGTCCGCATCGGGCAGGATGGTTGCCCCTGCCTCGGAATAACCACTGTCAAGGAAGCCGCTGCCCTCACCCGCGCCGGCTTCGACCACCACCGTATGGCCCGCACCCACCAGCGCGTGTGCGCCGGCCGGCACCAGGGCAACCCGGTTCTCGTTCGTCTTGATTTCCTTCGGCACGCCGATGATCATCGCAAACCCGTAACTGGTTGAAGAAGTGCTGACATTCCGGAACCGCCGTCAGGCGGCCGGACCGAGTCGAAGTACTGTCTGCCGCGCGCTCGGGAAGAACTCCGCCGCCACCTGCGCGGCCTGGTCCAGCGTCACCGCTTCCACGAGTCCGAGCACCTCGTCGAGCGGGCGGTACCGACCTTCCATGAGCTCATCACCCACCAGCCGGCTCATCCGGCTCACCGGGCTTTCCAGCGCCAGCGTGATCTGTCCCTTGAGCTGCCGCTTGCCGTCCTCCAGCTCCACCGCGGTCAGCCCGGCACCGGCGATGCGGTCGAGTTCGGCGCGGATGGCCTCGGCGGCGGCGTCGGCCGACGCGGGCTGGGTGCCGACATAGACCCCGACCTGGCCACCGCTCTGGAACAGCTGGTTATAGGCATACACCGCGTACGCCAGCCCCAGCTCCTCCCGCACCCGCTGGAACAGCCGGCTGGACATCCCGCCACCCAGCGTGTTGCAGAGGATGGCGAGCGCATACCGGCGCGGGTCGCGGGCTGGAAAAGCGTCGGTGCCGAACACGATGTGGCACTGCGACGTGTCCCGCTCTTCGCGTCGTTCCACCCCCGTGCCAGCCGGCGCCGGGTGTACCGCCGGCAACGGCGTGCGCGCGTCCTGATCCGCAAACCAGCCCTCCCGATCCAGCGCCGCCAGCAGGGCCGCGTGCTCCAGATTCCCGGCCGCTGCGACCACGCAGTTGCCGGGATAATAGGCGCCGCCGTGCAGCGCACGCAGATCAACAGTCTCGAGGGCGGAAACCGACTCGCGGGAGCCGAGGATGGTGAAGCCGTACGGATGGCTGGGCCAGAGGGCGCCGGAATGCAGGTCGAAGACGATGTCATCGGGGGTATCTTCGACCCCGCTGATCTCCTCGATCACCACACGGCGCTCCGACACGAGGTCGGGCGTGCGGAGGAGCGGGCGCCGCACGAGGTCCGTGAGAATATCCACGGCCAGCGGCAGGTCCTCGTCCAGCACATGCGCCTGGAAGCTGGTGTTGTCCCGGCCGGTGTAGGCGTCGAGGCTGCCCCCCCGCACCTCCAGCTCCAGCGCGATCTGGCGGGCACTGCGGCGCTCGGTACCCTTGAACACCATGTGCTCCAGCAGATGGGAGACGCCCATCTTGCCACGGGGTTCGTGGGCGCTCGCGGTACGCACCCAGATCCCCATGGCGACGGAGCGAAGTGCAGGCATCCGCTCCGACAGGACTACCAGTCCGTTCGGCGCGACGCTCCGATAGAGCCCCTCGTCGAGGCGAACGCTTTCCACGCCGGCCTACTCCTTCGGCAACAGCGCCTTCCGGGAGAGCTTCATTCGGCCACGCTCGTCCACCGAGAGCAGCTTGACCTGCACGACGTCGCCGGCCTTCACCACGTCCTCGGTCTTCTCGGTCCGGCCGTGCTGCAGCTCGCTGATGTGGAGCAGCCCTTCGACGCCCGGCAGAATCTCGACGAACGCGCCGAACGGCGTGGTGCTCTTGACCGGACCCTCGTACACCTTGCCGACTTCGGGCTCGGTGGTGATGGCGGCGATCATCTCGCGCGCCTTCTCGATGGTCTCGGCGCCGACACCGGCGATCGTGATGACACCGCTGTCCTCGATGGAGATCCGGGCGCCGGTGGCGTCCTGGATGCCACGGACCGTCTTGCCCTTGGGGCCGATCACGTCGCCGATCTTGTCGGGCTTGATCTGCATCGTGACAATGCGCGGGGCATACGGAGAGAGATCCTGCCGCGGGGCGGCCAGGGCCTTCTTCATCTCGCCAAGGATATGGAGCCGGCCGATCCGTGCCTTCTCGAGCGCCTCGCCCATGATGGCGAGATCCAGGCCCGCAATCTTGATGTCCATCTGGATCGAGGTGATGCCCTTGTCGGTCCCGGCAACCTTGAAGTCCATGTCGCCGAGGTGATCTTCGGAGCCCAGAATGTCGGTGAGGATGGCGACCTTCTTGCCCTCCTTGATCAGCCCCATCGCCACACCGGCGCAGGCGGCCTTCATCGGCACGCCGGCATCCATGAGGGCCAGGGACCCGCCGCACACCGTCGCCATCGAGGACGATCCGTTGGACTCGAGGATTTCCGAGACCACGCGGAGGGTGTAGGGGAAGTTGTCGTAATCGGGAAGCAGGGGCTGGAGCGCGCGCTCCGCCAGGGCGCCATGCCCGATCTCGCGGCGGCTGGTGCCGCGGATCATCTTGACCTCGCCCGTGGAATAGGGCGGGAAGTTGTAGTGCAGCATGAACGACTTGGTGGTCTCGCCGGCGACGTCAATGTTGTCGAGGCGCTGCTCGTCATCCGCGGTGCCGAGCGTGACGCTCACCAGCGCCTGGGTCTCGCCCCGGGTGAACAGGGCCGAACCATGGGGGCGGGGCAGCACGCTGGTATCGATGGTGATGGGGCGGATCGTGTCGGTGTCCCGGCCGTCCACCCGCTCGCCCTTGTCGAGCACCTGCGCGCGCATGACGCGATACTCGATATCCTCGAGCTGGTTGACGACATCCTTCTGCCGATCAGGCCAGGTCTCGGCCAGAGCCGCCAGGACGTCGTTCCGCACGGTGCGCAGGTTGCCGGCACGCGCGCCCTTGTCCTTGGCGTTCATGGCGCTGGTGACCTTCTTCTCCGCGAGCTTCCGGACGGCCGCCACCAGCTCGGCGTCAACCTCGGGCGCCTGCCACTCCATCTTTGCCGGCGCGGCCTTGCCGACCAGCTGCTTCTCGATCCCGACCAGTTCCGCGATGCCCTTCTGCGCGACCCCGAGCGCCTCGAGCATTTCCTGCTCGGAGACTTCGAGCGAGCCGCCCTCGACCATCATGATGGACTCGGCCGAGCCGCTCACCACGAGATCGATGTCGGAGAACTCGAGCTGCTGGAAGGTGGGGTTGAGGATCCAGTTGCCTTCCACCCGGCCCACCCGCACCGCAGCCAGCGGCCCGTTCCAGGGCACCGTGCTGAGGCTCAGCGCCGTCGACGCTGCGACCAGGCCGACGATGTCCGCATCATTTTCCTGATCGGCCGACAGGACGGTCACGAAAACCTGGACTTCGTTCTTGAAGCCTTCCGGGAAGAGCGGACGGATGGAGCGGTCGATCAGCCGGGCAGCGAGAATTTCCTCATCCGACGGCCGTCCTTCGCGCTTGAGGAACCCGCCGGGAATCTTGCCCGCGGCGTAGGTCTTCTCGCGATATTCGACAGTCAGGGGAAAGAACGGGAGGGTGGAGACATTGGCCGACACCGTCACGGCGGCCAGTACCTGCGTGTCCCCGAACTGCACCAGCGCGGCGCCGGCGGCCTGCTTGGCCATGCGCCCGGTTTCGAGCTTGAGCGGGCGTCCCGCGAATTCGGTATCAATCTTCTGTACGGTCACGTCTTTGTCCTGTTTCTTTCGGTGTCGGCGGCCCGTCAAATGCGCAGAGGGCGTCCCGGTCCCAGTGACCGAGACGCCCTGGCCATCACTGACTGCCTAGTGGCGGAGACCCAATTCCTCGATCAGCGCGCGGTATCCGTCGAGGTTCGTGCGTCGGAGATAGGTCAGGAGTCGACGGCGGGTACCGACCATCTTGAGCAGGCCCTGCCGGCTGTGATGGTCCTTGGGGTGGGTGCGGAAGTGCCCGGTCAGCGAGTTGATGCGCTCCGTGAGCAGCGCCACCTGAAGCCGGGTCGAGCCGGTGTCCGTCTCGTGGGCCCGGTGCTTTTCCATCACCGGCTGCTTGTCAAACGTCATGCGTGTGATGTCCCCTGTGTCAGCCGCAGAAGTCTCTAAATCCTCAAAGCTCAGAAAGATAACCCGAGGTTCGGGGGGTCGGCAAGGGGACGAGGGACGAGGGACGAGGGACGAGGGACGAGGGACGAGGGACGAGGGACGAGGGACGAGGGACGCGAAGCTCACCCTTTCGTCACCTTCGCGAAAGCGGGAATGACGACGCGGTCAGAACCTGCCCGTCCTGTCCGTCTTGCCCGTCTTGCCCGTCCTGCCCACCTCCCGGAGCCGCATGGGCAGTGGGCGCCGGAGAATCCCTTCCGCCAGCAGGAAGACGAACTGGCCGCCGTCCAGCAGCGGGATCGGCAGCAGGTTGAGCACCGCCAGGTTCACCGAAATGAGCGCCATGAAGGCCAGGAAGGCCACCATTCCCAGCCTGGCGCTCTGTCCCGCGAGCTGGCCGATGAGGATCGGGCCCCCGAGCTCCCGGCCGGCCACTTCGCCGGTCAGCATTCCCTGAACTGACCGCCCGATCTGCACCACCGCGTCCCAGGTCTGGTCCGCCCCGGCGCCCAGCGAGCCCACCAGGCCGAGCGCCTCATGCCGGACCGGCAGCTGGCTCCCCACGCCCAGCCGGCCAACGGTCCTCGTCGCCTTGCCGGTATCGGCCACGACCTGCGAATCGGTGACGACCCGGAACTGCTGCTCTTGCCCCTGACGCACGGCACTCAGCGCGATCGAGGCATTGGGGAGGGCTTCGATGATGCGATGGAGGTCGTACCACTGCTCCACCGGCTCGCCGTTGATGACGGTGACCGAGTCTCCCGGCAAGAGACCCGCCAGGCCCGCAGGCCCGGTGGAATCCACCGTGGCCAGCACCGGCGCTCGCCAAGGCTGAAGCGCAGCCGTTGCCTTGAGCCGTTCTCCCACCGCCTCCACGGGAATGACCAGCACGACCTCGTGACCGCTGGCCATCGCGAGGCGCAAGGTGTCGGCGCTGCCGTTCTGCAGCTCGTCCACCACGTCGTTCCAGCTGTAAACCGAATCGGCGTTGATGGCCAGGATGCGATCGCCCGGGACCAGGTCCCGCAAGGCGTCGCCGCCCCGGGGGATGTAGGTCGAGTCCACCATGCCGACGCGGGTCTCCAGCGTGATATTCCGCCCCGCATGGAGCGCGATGCCGCTGTAGACCAGCCACGCGAAGAGCATGTTCATGGTGACGCCAGCGAGGATCACGATGATGCGTTTCCAGAGCGGCTTGGCTTCGAACATCCGGTCGGGCGGCACGGGCGTCTCCACCTGGCCACCCTCCAGCTTGGCAAGCGCTTCCTCCTCGGCGCTCGCCATCTTGACATAGCCGCCCAGCGGGAGCCAGGAGACCGAGTACTCCGTCTCCCCGCGCCTGAAGCTCAGCGCCTTGATGGGCGAGCCCAGTCCCAGCGAGAAGCGGTGCACATAGATGCCGGCCCACTTGGCGGCCAGGAAATGCCCCAGTTCGTGCACGAAGATCAGCACGCCAAGGACAACGATCAGTGCCAGGACAGCCATCATGTCGAGTTCCGCAGAATCAGTTTACGCGCCTGTGAGCGCGCCACGCGGTCCGCGTGCAGCACCGAGTCGAGGTCCGTGGCAGCACCCGCATCCCATGTTTCCAGCACCGCACGGATCACGCGCACAATCTGGCCGAAGGGAATCTGGCCGTCCAGAAACGCGGCCACCGCCACTTCGTTGGCCGCGTTGAATGCGGCCGGCGCCGTACCGCCCGCCCTGCCGGCCTCGACGCCGGCGTGAAAGGCGCCGAAGACGTCGCGCCGCACCGGTTCAAAGGTCAGCGGACTCGCCCGGACCGGGTCGAAACGCGGCACGCCGCTGTCGGGCAGGCGGTCGGGCCACGTGAGGGCGTAGAGGATCGGCAGCTCCATGGTGGGGAAGCCGATCTGTGCCATCACGCTGCCATCGCAGAATTCGACCAGCGCATGGATGATACTCTGTGGATGCACCACGGCATCGAGCGCGTCGTAGGGCAGGCCGAACAGAAAATGTGCCTCGATGATCTCAAGCGCCTTGTTGGCCAGCGTGGCGCTGTCCACCGAGATCTTGCGCCCCATCTGCCACGTCGGATGGGCCAGCGCCTGCGTCACCGTGGCGGTCTCGACCGCGTCCGCGTCCCATTGGCGGAACGGCCCTCCCGATGCGGTCAGCGTGAGCCGGCATGCAGCCGATCGCTGTCCCGCCAGGCATTGCAGCACGGCGCTATGTTCGCTGTCGACCGGGATGAGCTCACCCTGCCCCGTCCGCGCCGCCTCGAGGACGAGCTCGCCCGCCATCACCAGCGACTCCTTGTTGGCGAGGGCCACGCGCTTGCCGGCGTGCAGCGCCGCCAGCGTCGCCGCCAACCCGGCGGCGCCCACCACGGCGTTCACCACGATATCCACATCAGGATGGGTGGCAGCTTCGACCAGGACGTCCGGTCCGACGGGAAACCGCTGGCCGTTGCCGTTCCGAACAAAGGCGAGGCCGGCGTAGGCAGGCCGCCAGTCTTCCACCTGGGCTGCGAGCAGCTCGGCGTTGGTCCCGCCGGTGAGCGCCACCAGCCGGAAATGCTCCTGCTGCCGCCGCAGGACGTCCAGTGTGGTCCGGCCGATGGAGCCGGTGGATCCGAGAATGGCCACGCCGCGCACCGGTCGCATCATCCGATACCCAGCGCCCGGTAGAGAAACGCGCAGGCCGGCAGCGCAAAGTAGAGCGAGTCGAACCGGTCGAGGATGCCGCCGTGCCCCGGAATAAGGGTACCGGAATCCTTAACGCCGGCGCCCCGCTTGAAGAGCGACTCGAGCAGGTCGCCGAGCTGGCCCACGATGGAAAGCACGAACGCGATCAGCAGTACATCCAGAGGCTTCGCGTCGACACTTGCCGCCGGGAACACCCACCAGCCGAAGACGGCGCCAACGATAAGCGCCCCCACGATGCCTGCGACGCCGCCCGAGCGCGTCTTGCCCGGGCTCACCACCGGCGCAAGCTTCGGCCCGCCGATCAGCATGCCGCCGAACATGGCAAAGCTGTCGCAGATCCAGATGACCACGAGCGGGAAGAAGACCAGCCACGTGCCGGGCCACGACGCCATGCCGTGCCCGGCGTGGCGCAGCACGATGAGGAATGCCGGCAAGGCGGCCGCATAGAGCACGGCCAGCAACGTGATCGCAGCCGCCTCCATCGGATGGCCATCCGGCGGCCGGACTGCGAGCACCCAGATCAGGATGGCCATCAGCCACAGCGCACCGAGATAGGGCCACCATGCCGCCCAGAAGGGACCGGAGCCCGGCACCATGAGCGCGACATAGGCCAGGGGCGCAATGCTTGCGGCGGAGAGGTATGCCGGCATTCTCATGGGCGCGACATCCCGGGCGGGCACGAAGGCAAGCAGTTCCTTGACACCGAGCACGCTGATGATCGCGACCAGCGTAGCCAGCACCCAGCCGCCCAGGTAGACCAGCCCGAGGGCAGCGGGGATCGCCACCGCGGCGAATCCGATCCGCCGCCCGAGATTGGCGGCCATCAGAGGGAAACGCGGCCGAAGCGGCGGTCGCGACGCTGGAAATCGAGGATGGCCTCGAAGAGATGTTCCCGCGTGAAGTCGGGCCACAGCACCGGGGTCACGTAGAACTCAGCGTAGGCCAGCTGCCAGAGCAGGAAATTCGAGATGCGCATTTCACCCGAGGTCCGGATCAGCAGATCCGGGTCAGGAAAGGCCGCCGTGTAGAGCCGGCCGGCGACGGCATCCTCGTCAATCTCGTCGGGGCGCATCCGCCCCTGGGCCACGCTCTCCGCCAGAAGCCGCGCGGCCCGGGTGATCTCGGCACGCGAGCTGTAGGAAATGCACAGGTTGAGCGACAGCGCTCGAGCAGTCCCATCAGCGCTTCGATCTCGCTGGGCGGGCGCTGCCAGTTCTCGGTGCTGAAGGCAAAGAGACTGAGTACCTCGACGCCGGCATCGAGGCAGCCGGCGACGACTTCCCGCACCGCTTCCATGCCGGCATGGTGCCCCAGCGGGCGCGGCAGCGAGCGCCCGCGGGCCCAGCGGCCATTGCCGTCCATGATGATGGCAACGTGCTGCGGCACCGCCCCGTTGAGGCGGACCTGCTCGAGTGCCCCGTCAGCCATGGTTCAGACTTCCATGATCTCGGCTTCCTTCACCGAGGTCATTTCGTCAATCTGCTTCGTATGTTCATCGGTAAACTTCTGGATGTCCTTCTCGGCCCGGCTCTTGTCATCGTCCGAGACGTGCTCGACTTTCTTGACGCGGCCGAGCGTGTCCGTGCGCACGTGGCGCACGGCGACCTTGCCTTCTTCCGCCAGTTTCCGCACCACCTTCACGAGGTCCTTGCGGCGCTCCTCGGAAAGCGCCGGGAGCGGTACCCGGATCAGCGTGCCCTGGCTCGCCGGATTGAGGCCCAGCCCACTGTCCCGTATGGCTTTTTCAATGGCCTGCGACAGGCCCTTGTCGAAGGGCTGGACCGTGAGCATGCGGGGCTCGGGAGCCGATACCATCGCCACCTGGTTGAGGGGCACCATGCTGCCGTAGGCCTCCACCCGCACCACATCGAGCAACTGGGGCGAGGACTTGCCACTGCGGATGCCCTGCAGGTCGCGGCGGGTGGCATCGACCGCCTTGGCCATCTGCTCCCTGGCCTGCCGGGTGACTTCCGGAATCGAACTCATCGAACGATCGTCCCGACCCGGTCTCCCTGCAGCACGCGCGAGATGGCCCCGGGTCTGTTCATGTTGAAAACGACGATGGGGAGGTTGTTCGCCTTGCAGAGCCCGAAGGCATTGGCATCCATGACCGCGTAGTTCTTGACAATCGCTTCCTGGAACGAAAGCTCCGGAATGAATTCCGCATCCGCATGGATCTGCGGATCGGCGGTGTACACGCCGTCCACGTTGGTGGCCTTGAGGATGACCTCGGCTTCGATCTCCAGGGCCCGCAGCACACCAGCCGTATCAGTGGAGAAGAACGGGTTCCCGGTTCCACCCGCGAAGATGATGAGGCGGCCTTTCTCGAGGTGCCGGATGGCGCGACGGCGGATGTAGGGCTCCGCCAGCGACTCCATGCGGATCGCGGTCATGACCCGCGTATCCACGCCGGTCTTTTCCAGTACGTCCTGCAGCGCCAGCGCATTGATGACGGTGGCGAGCATTCCCATGTAGTCGGCGGAGACGCGGTCCAGCCCTTCGCGGCTGGCCACGGCCCCGCGGATGATGTTGCCACCCCCGACCACCACGCACAGGTGCACGCCCAGGGCGTGCACCGTCTTCAATTCATCAGCGAGGGCCTCGACCACCGAGTAGTCGAGACCCTGTCCCTTGTCGCCTGCCAGCGCTTCGCCTGAAACCTTCAGCAGCGCGCGACGGTAGGCCAGCGGCATCAGGCGCCGACCTGGAACCGGACGAACCGCGTCACGGAGAACTCCTTGCCTGCGCGGGTCACCAGCTGGCCCACGGTGACGGTGTCATCGCGGACGAATGGCTGCTCCAGCAGGGTGCGCTCCGCCACGAACTTCCGCAGCTTTCCCTCCACGATCTTGCCGCGGATCTGCTCCGGCTTGCCCTCCTGGCTCACCTGCTCCTCGGCGATCCGGCGCTCCCGGTCCAGCAGCTCGCCCGGAATGTCCTCCGGACGCACGCCGATCGGATCAGCCGATGCGATGTGCAGGGCGACATCCTTGGCGACGGTGCCGGCCGCCTCATTGGCAGACCCGCTCACGGCCACGAGTACGCCGACCATGCCGTTGTGGTGGAGGTACTGCCCCACGACACCGTCAGGTTGCTCGAGCTTGGCGTAGCGCCGGAAGGCCATGGCTTCGCCGGTCTTGCCGGAGACTTCCTTGACCACCTGGCCGACCGTCTTGGACGCGTCGCTGGTCCAGGCCATGCCGTCGAGTGCCGATCCCTCGCCGAGGCCGGCCGGCGCGGTCTCGAGCACCTGCCCGGCCAGCTGGCGTGCCAGCTGCTGGAAGTCCGCCGTACGCGCCACGAAGTCGGTCTCGCAGTTGAGCTCCACCATGGCGCCCGAGCGGGCGTCCGGCGCGATCTCGATCACGACGATACCTTGCGTCGCGCTGCGGCCGGCGCGCTTCTCCGCCTTGGCAATACCCTTGGCACGGAGCAGCTCGACGGCCTTTTCCATGTCGCCGCCCGCTTCCTCGAGTGCCTTCCGGCAATCGAGAATGCCGGCTCCGGTCCGGGCCCTGAGTTCGCCGACTTCCTTCGCTGTGATCGTTACACTGGTCATGTTCGTAACCTGCAAAAGTTTGGGAATTCCGGGTGAATACTAGTCAAAACCGCCGCCCTTGGCCCGTCGGGCCGAAGGCGGCGGTCGGGCGTCCGGGAAGGCCCGGCGCGCCTAGGCGTCGGTGCCCGGTGCCGTGCCGGCCTCGGCCGCGCCTTCACCCTCGGTCCGGAGCCGGGCCGCGATGGCTTCCGGCTTGGGCCGCCGCTTCCGGCGCCCCGGACGGCGGCGCTTCCGGTCTTCGGTGCCGTCGTCTGCTGCGAGATCACTGGTGTAGATCTCGCCATCTGCGTCTTCGGCGCCATCACGGACCGGCGCGCTGGCGCGGGCTTCCTTGATGGTGTCGCACAGCGCGGCCGTAATCAGCGACACGGAGCGGATCGCGTCGTCGTTGCCGGGGATCGGGACGGTGATGATGTCCGGATCGGCGTTGGTGTCCACGATGGCCACCACCGGAATGCCGAGCTTGTTGGCCTCGGCCACGGCGATCTTTTCCTTCTTGGCGTCCACCACGAAGAGCGCGCCCGGCAGGCGGTTCATGTTCTTCACGCCCTCCAGGTTGCGCGACAGCTTCACCCGCTCACGCTCGAACAGCAGCTTTTCCTTCTTGGTGTAGTTGCTGCCGAACTCGCCGTCGGTGCTGCCCTGATCCAGCTCACGAAGGCGCCGGATCTGCTTCTTGAGCGTCTGGAAGTTGGTCAGCATGCCGCCCAGCCACCGCTCGGTGACGTAGAGCGCACCGGCCTCGGCGGCCTCCGCCTGCACGATGGCCTTGAGCTGCCGCTTGGTGCATACGAACAGCACGTTTTCACCGCGACCCACGACGCCCCGCAGCGTTTCCTGGGCCTTGGTGATCTGCCGCAGGGTCTTCTGCAGGTCGATGATGTAGATGCCGGAGCGCTCCGCAAAAATGAAGCGCCGCATCTTGGGGTTCCACCGGCGGGTCTGGTGGCCGAAATGGACACCGGCCTCGAGGAGATCCTGGAGCTGGGGCTGCGACATGCGTGTACTGCGTTCCTTTCGTCAGGGTTATGCGTCCACCGCGTTCATCTTCCGGCCCGACCCGAAGGCACCCAGACCGGAATCCCGCGGTGTGCGAGATGTCCTGCTGGTTACCGCTTGCTGAACTGGAAGCGCTTCCGGGCGCCGGGGCGGCCGGGCTTTTTGCGTTCGACCGCGCGCGCGTCGCGGGTCAGCAGCCCGCCAGCCCGCAGCTTGGCACGGTGCGCTTCATCAGCTGCCACCAGCGCGCGGGCGATGCCGAGCCGGAGTGCCCCGGCCTGGCCGGTCTGGCCGCCACCGTTCACGTGCGCCTTCACGTCATACGCGCCCAGGGTATCGGTGGCGGTAAACGACTGCTGGATGTGCTGCACGAGCGATGGCCGCGGGAAGTAATCTCCCAGGGTGCGGCCGTTCACGTCCCACTTGCCGGTGCCGGGCGTGATGTACACGCGGGCGACACTGGTCTTGCGGCGGCCGGTGGCCTGCCAGCGATTCTCGGGAGCCGGGCTCATGCTTTCACCTTGTCAGTCGTCAGTTCATAGGGCCGTGGCTGCTGCGCCGCATGGGGGTGCTCAGCGCCGGCATAGACCTTGAGCTTGGTCCGGAGCTTCTGCCGGGCCAGCGAATTCTTGGGCAGCATGCCGAAGACCGCCTTCTCGATCACGCGGTCCGGATGCTTCTCGAGCATGTTCCGCGCAGGCGTATGGCTCTCGTGGCCCATGTAGCCGGTGTGCTTGAAGTAGGTCTTCTGATCCAGCTTCCGGCCGGTCAGGCGTACCTGGCTCGCGTTCACCACCACGACGAAATCTCCGCCGTCCATGTGGGGCGTGAACGTGGGCTTGTGCTTGCCACGAATGAGCTGGGCTACATGGCTGGCGAGCCGCCCCAGGGGAATCCCCTTGGCGTCCACGACGAACCAGTCATGGGTGATGTCATCCGGCGTGGCCGAAAAAGTCTTCATTGGCGTCCCGTGCAGCCTGCGTAGAAAGTCCCTAAATCAAGACAGACTCCTAAAATAGCTCCCCGCTCCGAGCCCGGTCAAGTGGAAACCGTGCCAGAGGCCAGGGTGATCAATATGTGCCCCTTCTCCACGGCCGCCCCCGGCGCCACCCGGATCTCGGTCACGGTGCCGTCCGCGGGAGCCTTGAGCTGGTTCTCCATCTTCATGGCCTCGAGGACGATCAGCGGCATGCCGGCGGTCACCCGCTGGCCCGTCTCAACCTGGACCCGGACCACCAGCCCCGGCATGGGGGCCTTGAGGACCCCGCCAGCCGATCGGCCAGCGCTGTTCCCCGTCAGGCTCCGGATGTGGCGGGTCCGCTCGTCCAGCACCTCGGCCTCGAACCGACGGCCGGCCAGTGCCAGCGACCAGAGCCCCCGCCCCGCCCCCTCCACCCCCAGCGCCTGCGCGCGCCCGTCCACGGTCAGGATGCTGAGGGGCGTCCCCGGCACGGACTCCAGCGATGCCGCGTAACGGGTACCGGCCACGAGCACCCTGTCGCCGTCCACCTCAACGTCGAGGTCCCGCCCTTCGATGGAAACCCGATATTTCATGCGCGCTCCATGACGGCGACCGTTTCGACATGGGCCGTCTGGGGAAAGAGATCGTAGGCCCTGAGGCCGGCCAGTACATATCCATGGAGCCGGCCGAGATCACGCGCCAGCGTGGCGGGATCGCAGGAGATGTAGACCACCCGGCTGGGACCGGCCGCGGCCAGGTGCGCCACTGCCCGGTCGTCCATCCCGGTCCTCGGTGGGTTGGTGATCACCCGGGCAGGACGTACCAGCGTGGGGAGGATCTGTTCCACGCTCGCGGCATACCGGCGGGCGGGTGGCCCATGGCGGTCAGCCCACTCCACCGCCGGCTCATCTGATTCGACGCTGGACACCCGCGCCCCAAGGCCGACCAGCAAGGCAGTCGTTTCGCCAATGCCAGCATACAGATCCCAGACATCGTCGCCCGGCTGGGGAGCCAGTGCCTGGACCGCGTCGCGCCGGATCCTCGCTCCCATGGCAGGATTCACCTGCTCGAAGCTGGCCGCGGGGTATCCGTCAGCGTCACCCGCCACACGGGTCGGTGCGACACCAGCGGATCCAGCCCACAGCATGACCCGGAGCCCCTGACGCTCGAGCTCGGTGGCGAGAGCTGGCGCAGCGCTCCATGCACTGCCCGCCGGGAGTTCAGCGAGGAGATGGAGGATGTCGGTCCCCGACCGCCGGAGCGAGAGCCGGACGAGTCCAGCCGGCAGCAGGTCCGGCAGACGGCGCACGCGGCTCCAGAGATCCTGCAGCGCCACGTCGGCGATGAGGCAGCGATCCAGCTCGAACGCATCGGCAGGACGGTCGAGCGGACGCAGCCCGATTCTGCCGTTCACCGCGTGCAGCGAGAGCCGGGTGCGGTAGGCCCAATCGTCCGGCGCCGGCTCGATCGGCGGATCTTCGACATCGAACTTGCCGATCCGGCGGAGGGCATCGCCCACGGCGCGGCGGCGCGCCTCACGTTGCGCGGCGGCGGTGAGGTGCTGCAACTGGCATCCGCCGCAGGAATCCGCGGTGTAGTGCGGGCAAGGGGCCTCGATCCGGTCCGGGCCAGCCTCGACGAGATCGGCGATGCGCGCGCGCGCGAATCCGCGCTTCTTCCGGACATCGCGAAGGGTGACGAGGTCGCCCGGGGCGCTGCGGGGCACGAATACCGTCATCCCGTCGTCCAGCCGGGCCACGCCATCCCCACCGCCCGCGATCCGCAGGATCCTTACTGCAGCGCGTCGAGGCGGCTCAGTCTCGCCCATTCGGATTCCGAGGTGCTGGCGGCACCGTTGAGGGGAACGCGCTTCCGTCGGCGCGCTTCATCTTCAGCCAGCACGGCAGCGATGGCCAGGCGCGTCGCTTCGTCCTCACCGAGCGGGGCCTCCAGCAGATCGGGGCGCCGGTCGAGCAACTGGATGTCGATATCTCCCGAAACGAAAGCAGGATCGGCAAAGAGCCTGGCGTGGAAGTGCTGGTTCGTGCCGACACCCATGAGCACCAGCTCGTCCAGCGCCCGGCGCATCCGCCCGATCGCCTGCTCGCGCGTCGGCGCCCAGACGATGAGCTTGGCGAGCATGGAATCGTAGTAGAGGGTCACGTCGCTGCCGGCTTCGACGCCGGCGTCCCAGCGCACACCGGGCCCGGCGGGCGGGCGGAGCCAGGAAATCCTGCCGGTCGTGGGCAGAAACCCGGTGGCCGGATCCTCGCTGGTAATGCGGCATTCCATGGCCCAGCCGCGAGGATGGAGCGGCCCCGTGTGCACCCGCATCCGTTCGCCGCCGGCGATGCGTAACTGCTCGCGAACCAGGTCCACGCCGTAGACCAGTTCGGTGACGGGGTGCTCGACCTGTATCCGGGTGTTCATCTCCAGGAAATAGAAACGACCGCCCGCGCCAAGCAGGAACTCGCAGGTCCCGGCACTCCGGTACCCGACGGCCTCGGCGGCGGCTACGGCCGCCTTGCCCATCGCGTCACGCAGCGCGGCGGAGACCGCCACCGAAGGCGCCTCCTCCACCAGCTTCTGGTGGCGCCGCTGAATGGAGCATTCGCGCTCGCCGAGATGCACGGTGCGTTCGTGGTCCGCAAGAACCTGGATTTCGACGTGGCGGGGCCGCTCGATGAACTTCTCGAGGTAGACCGATGCGTCCCCGAACGCCTTGAGCGCTTCGGACGCCGCGGTCTCCAGCGCCGGCGCCAGCCCGGCCTCGTCCGCGACCACGCGCATGCCCTTGCCACCACCGCCGGCTGCCGCCTTGACCATGACGGGAAAGCCGATCTCCCGGGCCAGCTCCAGCGCCACCTTCGCATCGGTGACCGGCGCCGACCCGCCCGGTACGATCGGTACGCCTGCGTCCCGCATCCGGCGCCGCGCCTCGGTCTTGTCGCCCATGGCAGCGATGGCCGAGGCCGGCGGGCCGATCCAGATGAGGCCGGCCTGCTCGACGGCGGACGCAAACGCGGCGCGTTCCGCGAGGAACCCATAGCCCGGGTGCACGGCATCCGCGCCACTGGCCCGGGCCGCCTCGAGCAGTTTCTCGATGTCCAGGTAAGTCTCGCTCGGCGCATTGCCGCCCAGGGGCACGGCGATGTCGGCCGCGCGCACATGCGGACTGCCGCGATCGGCCTCACTGTAGACGGCCACGGACTCGATGCCCTCTTCACGACAGGCGCGCACGATGCGCAGGGCGATTTCGCCGCGGTTAGCAATGAGGACTCGGTGGATCATCGGATGAACAGAAGGGATTCGGGTTGGACGCGAGACGCGTGACGCGGGACGTGAGGCCCGAGTCCCGCGTCCGGTGTCACTCTAAGGAGTGCAGGCGTTGGCCGGCAGGCTGGCGGCCACCGACGCGAGGCTCTGACAGAGAAGTTGGTTGTGGCGCGCGGCCGCGCCGTAGATGCCCAGGACATCGGGGGTCCACACGCTGCCGTCGTCGGTGACGTCCACGATGAGTGAGGTGAGCGACAACGGCGTCGTGGGGGCCGCGTCATCAGGGCTGCTGACACGGACCAGGCGGATGGGCGACCAGTTCATGGCCGGCATGCCGCCCTGCCCGACCGTCGGGGCCAGGCAGAGCGGGCGACTGGCGGCGATTTCGGTGAGCGCGCCGCTGAGCGACTTCGACGCAGGCACGCCGAGCGCGTCGGCCATGCGCTCACGGTACAGCGAGTCGGTTACGAAGAGATCCACGCGCAACGGGACCAGGTCGCGCCGCCCGTCTGTCGCCAGTACGCCATACCAAGCCGCGAGCCATTCCACTTCGGAACCGGTGATGAGCACGCCGTTGGCGGGACAGGATGCCGCCAGGTTCCGTCCCAGTTCGGCCACGACCGGTGGCAATGGCGGGAGGGTGGTCCGCGACTGCCGGACGGCAACCCAGCCCGAATCTTCCAGGGTCAGCAGGGAACGGTCGAGATAGACCAGCGCCCGATAGAGTGGCGCGGAATCCACGTGCAGGCGGATGGATTCATCCACCGCGACCGACGCGAGCGAGAGGTATACATCGGCGGAGGGGTCGCCCCGGTGTCCGGTGTGGTGCCAGTCGCGGGCGTCCATGCGGTAGAACTGCGACAGCAGGAACCAGGCGCGGCCGTCACTCTGCGCGACGGCCAGGTACCGGCCCAGCATCTCGATGCCCAGGCCTCGCTCCCCCTGGCGGTTCAGCTCGGAGGCGCGCGGAGCCACATTGGGATCTACCGCCCCCTGCCCGGCAACCTGAGCCGGGGCGAGGGTCAGCAGGGTGCCGAGCGTGAGCATGCCCGTGCGCCTGAGCCAGAAGCTGCCTGCCACTGTTCGCATCTCACCTAACATGCGACGGCACCGGGATTTCCGCCAGTCGCACGGGATCAGAGCGGGATGTTCCCGTGCTTCCGGGGCGGGTTACGGTCCCGCTTGCCTGTCAGCGTCTGCAGTGCGTCAATGAGCCGCGGCCTCGTGTCGCGGGGATCAATGACGTCGTCCACGTACCCCCGCTCCGCCGCCGAGTAGGGATTGGCAAAGCGTGCGGTGTATTCGTCGGTGAGCCGCGCCGCCTCGGCCGCCGGGTCGCTGGCATCGCCGATGTCCTGCCGGAAGAGGATCTCCACGGCGCCCTTGGGGCCCATCACGGCGATTTCGGCGGTAGGCCAGGCAAAGTTGATGTCGCCGCGGATGTGCTTGCTGCTCATGACGTCGTATGCACCGCCGTACGCCTTGCGGGTGATGACGGTGAGCTTGGGCACCGTGGCCTCGCAGTAGGCGAAGAGCAGCTTGGCGCCGTGACGGATGATGCCGCCATGCTCCTGCACCACCCCGGGCAGGAAGCCCGGTACGTCAACGAAGGTGACGACCGGGATGTTGAAGCAGTCACAGAACCGGATGAAGCGGGCGGCCTTGGTGCTCGCGCTGATGTCCAGTACGCCGGCGAGGACCGCCGGCTGGTTGGCCACGATACCCACCGGCCGGCCGCCGAGGCGACCGAATCCCACCACCATGTTGTCGGCATAGCCCGCGTGCACCTGGAGGAACTGCCCATCATCCACGACATGGTGGATGACGTCGAGCATGTCGTAGGGCTGCGCCGCGGCGGCGGGTATGATGTCCAGCAGCGCCTCGTCGCGCCGGTCGGCCGGATCATCGGTGTGCCGGATGGGCGGCGCGTCCACGTTGTTGGCAGGCAGGAACCCGATCAGTTCGCGAATGGACTGCAGCGCGGCGGGTTCGCTCTCGCAGGTGAAGTGCGAGACTCCGGAGACGGTGCCGTGCACCTCGGCCCCGCCCAGCTCCTCGAATGTGACTTCCTCGTGGGTGACGGTCCGGACGACGCTGGGGCCGGTCACGAACATGTAGCTCACCTGGCGCACCATGAACACGAAGTCGGTGATGGCAGGACTGTACACCGCCCCGCCGGCGCAGGGGCCGAGAATGGCGCTGATCTGGGGAATGACCCCCGAGGCCAGCGTGTTCCGGAGAAAAATGTTGGCATAGCCGCCCAGGGAGGCCACGCCCTCCTGGATCCGCGCCCCGCCGGAATCGTTGAGCCCGATGATCGGCGCCCCGTTCCGGATGGCCAGATCCATCACCTTGCAGATCTTCTCCGCGTGGGCCTCCGAGAGGGAGCCGCCGAAGACGGTAAAGTCCTGGGAGAAGACGTAGACCAGCCGGCCCTCGATCCTGCCATAGCCGGTGACGACGCCATCGCCCGGATATTTCTCCGCGTCCAGCCCGAACTCGGTGGCCCGGTGGGTGACGAACCGGTCCAGTTCCACGAACGAGTCGTCGTCCAGCAGTAGGTCCAGCCGCTCGCGGGCGGTGAGCTTGCCCTTCTTGTGCTGCTGGGCGATGCGGCGCGGTCCGCCCCCCTGCTCGGAGGCAGTCTGGCGGCGATGCAGTTCCTCGAGCAGAGTTCTGGATCGGGTCATGGGCAGAATGTAGGCGGAACTGTCCGGGGGCGGGAGGCCCGGCGTCCGGCGCGTCCGGATTCCGCGCAGCGCCGCAGCGCCTGGATGATGCGTGCCGCGTGCTTCAACCACAGAGACACGGAGGCACCGAGACTGCACGGAGGCTAATAACCGTCAAGTACCCGCTTGATGCCTTGCCGGAGTACTGGCACATCGAAGTTGATGAGCAGGCCGAAGCGGAGATGGAGCAGCTTGAGATAAGTGAGCAGCTGCGCCGAATGAACCGGCTGGAGCGTCTTGACCGCCTTCAGTTCAACGACGATCACTTCCTCCACGATCAGGTCCACCCGATACGCTGCCTGGTAGAGCCGATGCCCCTTGTATTCAATTGCGAGTGGAACCTCGGAGCGGAACGGAACACCCCGCAGCCGGAGTTCCAGGTCCATGCAGGTCTGGTACGCCGATTCAAGCAGGCCCGGCCCCAGCTGTCGGTGCACTTCGATCGCGGCTCCGATGATGCCGCGCGTAAGGCCATTTTCCGTGTCGCAATCGGGCATGATCCGACACTACGCCGTCAGTTCGCGAACCTATCACCAATTCACCGCACGCGAGGTGATTCTTACGCGTCTCTGTGTCGCTGTGGTTGAATCAGGAGAAGCGGAGCCTGGGGCCACTACGAGAGAAGCCCCCGATTGCTCAGGGGCTCCCGTTGGTCCGGAACTGCGCCGACGCTATTCCGCGGCTGGGGCTGCCGGAGTGGCCGGCTCGTGGCTGGTTTCCTCGCCCTCATCGGATTCGACCGGCACGGGCCGTGCGGCCTTGGCCCGGTTGGCCGCCATCTCTTCTTCGGTGGTCTCGGGGTAACCCACGATCGCGAGCACGATGCGATGGTGGATGGGATCCACCTCGAGTACCGACATGTCGACCGGCTGGCCTTCCTGCACTGCGTCGCCCGGATTCTGGATGTCCGGCTTGCCCAGCTGCGACACCGGGACAAAGCCTTCGATGTCGTTGCCGACATCCACCACCACGCCCTTGTCCATCAGGCGGAGGACGGTGCCGCGCAGCTCCATCCCGATCGGGTAGGTCTCGCCGATGCGCAGCCACGGATCTTCCTGCGCCTGCTTGAGGCCCAGGCTGATCCGCTTGTTCTCCGCGTCGATATTCAGGATCAGCACCTCGACCGAGTCGCCCTTCTTGACCACCTCGGACGGATGCTGGACCCGCTTGGTCCAGGACATGTCGGAGATGTGGATCAGGCCGTCGATGCCGGGTTCGATCTCGACGAAGGCACCGAAGCTGGTGAGGTTCCGCACCTTGCCCTCGAGGCGGGTGCCCACCGGGTACTTGAGCGGCAGCACCATCCAGGGATCCTGCTCGGTCTGCTTCATGCCGAGGGAGATCTTCTCCTCGTTTTCATCGACCTTGAGCACCACGGCGTCGATGGTCTCGCCGATGGACACGATCTTGGACGGGTGGCGTACGTTCCGGGTCCAGCTCATCTCGCTGATGTGCACCAGGCCCTCGATCCCCGGCTCCAGCTCCACGAAGGCGCCGTAGTTGGTGATCGACACCACCTTGCCCTGTACCCGCGAGCCCACCGGGTACTTCTGAGCCACGTCCTTCCACGGATACGACTGGAGCTGCTTCATGCCCAGCGAGATGCGCTCCCGCTGCCAGTCGATGTCCAGGATCTTGACCTCGACTTCGTGGCCGATCTGCACCATCTCGCTCGGGTGCGACACCCGGCCGTAGGACATGTCGGTGATGTGGAGCAGGCCGTCCACGCCGCCCAGATCGATGAAGGCACCAAAGTCGGTGACGTTCTTGACGACGCCCTTCCGGACCTGGCCCACCTCGAGCTCCTTCATCAGGTGCTCGCGCTTGTGGGCGCGCTCGTGCTCCAGAATGACCCGGCGGCTGACGACGATGTTGCGGCGGCGCTTGTTGAGCTTGATGATCTTGAACTCGTAGGTCTGGCCCAGGAGATCATCGATGTTGGGGACCCGGCGGAGCGCGATCTGCGACCCCGGCAGGAATGCGTCCACGCCCATGAGGTTCACCACCACGCCACCCTTGATCTTCTTGGTCAGGGTGCCTTCGACCGGCTGGTCGCTCTCGTAGGCCACGCGGATCTTTTCCCAGACCCGCATGAAGTCGGCCTTCTTCTTGGAGAGGACGACCGCGCCCTCGTGGTCCTCGAGGTGCTCGAGGAACACCTCGACTTCGTCGCCTTCCTTGAGCGAGCCGGGGTCCTTGAATTCGTCGAGAGGGACCGAGCCCTCGGACTTGAAGCCGACATCCAGGATGACGGCGTTATCGGTGACACGCAGCACCTTGGACTTGACGATCTCGCCTTCGACGATCTGCGACATCGTCCCCTCATACATCGAGAGGAGCTGTTCGTATTCGTCGTCACTATACTCTTCGTCGTACAGGTCGGCGCGGACGCGAAGGCCGGTGTTGGTGGTCTTGTCAGCGAGGAGGGGGGTTTCAGCCATGAGGAACGCCACTTTCACATTCGGACCGCGGGCGTGGGGCCGCGGGCTGGGGTAGTTCCCGGAGCGCCGAAGTGCGGTCGCGGGAAGCCCGGAAAGCTAGCAGCTCCGCCGGCAGAGTGCAATCAGCTACTGCAAGCGGACGCCCGAGCCGCCGTCAAACCAGAGCGCGTGTCCCGGCTCGAACACCAGCCCGACCACGTCCTCCACCCCCGGCAATATCGCTCCCTCCAGGCGAGCCACCACGTCGTGCCCGGCCATGTCGAGGTAGACCAGCGCCTCCGCGCCGAGCGGCTCGACCAGCGTCACCCGGGCCGGCAGGCCGGCGCTCGCCCCACCGATGCGAACGGCCTCGGGCCGGACGCCCAGCACCAGCTCGCCGGCCCCCGCGACGGGGGCGCCTTCGACCGGAATCAGGATCCCGCCGCCGGTGGGATCGAAGATGGAAGCTCCC
>SMFG01000009.1_pt1 | contig 30550 bp, 28 predicted proteins | sample 2456131 | NCBI WGS metagenome assembly SMFG01 (sample SAMN10132612, study PRJNA489261) | soil metagenome | isolation source: day120 antibiotic-silt loam soil ammended with raw manure from dairy cow... | place: USA | collected 2015-05-01
ACTCCGGTGAGGACGAAGATGCCGGCGCCGATGATGGCGCCGATGCCAAGCATGGTGAGGTTGAGTGCGCCGAGACTGCGGTTCAGCGACCGTTCCCCGGTCTCCTCCGCTTCCGCTCGGAGAACCGAGATGGATTTCGTGGCCCAGAGGCTCATGCACGAGCTCGCTGTGTGAGAGGTGAGAAGGGGGTCTTCTGTCTCGGGTCATGGGTCGCGAGCCACGGGTGTCGTACTTACGACCCGCGACGCGTGACCCGCGGCCGTCCTACAATGACGTTCCCGGAGGCGGCAGCTTCTCCTCCTGGGGCGTGCGCATCAGCTTCCAGAAGCACCAGACCGTCAGGCCCAGCACGAACACCCACGCGGAAAGCATGAACAGCAGGGATCCCGCGCTCATGCGACCTTCCTGGTCGCCGGCCCGGCCCGCTGTTTCCGGACCCAGGCGGCCCGAATCAGGAGGAGCTGCAGCATGAGCAGCCCCAGCATCACCAGCCGGGATGCCGTACGCGTCGCATGCTCACCCTCGGGAACGCCCCGGTACAGCAGGGTCGGGATGGCGTCCTGCACGGTCCACCAGGCCAGCATGACGAGGAGGAAGGCCGGCGTCACATAAGTCATGATGAACTTGAAGACGCGCGGGATGCGAATGGACGCACCCTCATGCAACTCCCGCCAGGCGTTCTCCGGCCCGAACACCCACATGAACAGGATGGTCTCGATCAGCGCCAGGACCACCAGCCCGAACGTCCCTGCCCAGTAGTCCCACTCGGCCAGGAATCCGCCAGTGTACCAGACGATGTGGCAGAGGCCGAACAGTACCGCGATCGCGCCGATGATCCACGCGGAGCGGCGGCGGGTCCAGCCGAAGTGCTCCTCCATGAACGACAGGGTCGGGGTGGCCATCGCCACGGACGACGTGATGCCGGCGAAGAACAGGAGGCCGAACCACATCACGCCGGCCAGCATCGTCATGACGGCTCCACCAGGCAACTGGTTGAAGACCAGCGGCATGGCCACGAAACCCAGGTCAAAGGTACCACCCTTGGCAATGGCCACGGCACCGGTGACGCCAAAGAACGTGACGATCGCCGGAATCGCGAGCGAACCGCCGAGCACCACCTCGGCGGTTTCGTTGGTGGCGGCGGTGGCCAGCCCGGACAGCACGATGTCGTCCTTCTTCTTCAGGTACGACGCGTAGGCCACGAGCGAACCCGTCCCCACCGACAGCGTGAAGAAGATCTGGCCGGCCGCCGCAAGCCAGACGCTCGGCTTGTGGAGCGCGGACCAGTCGGGGCTGTACATCCAGTCCAGCCCCTGCCACGGCCCGACCATCCGACCGGTGGCGATGCCGTTCACGATTTCAGGCCGCGCATCCAGCGTGAGCACCCGGATCACCAGGATGGCGGCAAAGACAAACAGGATGGGCATGCCGATCTTGGCCAGCCGCTCGATCCCGGCGCTCAATCCCCGGCTCACGACCCAGAAATTCACGAAAATCGTGATGAAAAAGAAAACGAACGGGGTCCAGAACCCGTGGATCGTGCCGTTGGCCAGATCCTGGTATGAGGCCAGGAAGTGCCGCATGCCTGCCTGGTCGAGCCCGCGCGTGGCGCCGGTGACCGAAAAGAAGGTCCACGCCAGCGTCCACGATTCGATGTAGCAATAATAGATCAGCACCACCATGGGCAGGAACACGCCCAGCACACCCAGATACTTGGCGAGCGGATTGTTCCAGAGCCGGTCGAACATCCCCGGCGTGGATCCCTCGCCGTACTGCCCGCCATGCCGTCCCACGCCCCACTCGATCCACATGAGCGGGATCCCCACGAGGATGAACGCAATGAAGTACGGGATCATGAACGTCCCGCCGCCATTCTGCGTCAGCTGATTGGGAAACCGCAGGAAGTTCCCCAGGCCCACGGCGTTGCCGGCCATGGCCAGGATCAGGCCGATACGGGAGCCCCATTGCTCGCGGGGGGCGGCAGCGTCGGTCATGGAAGTCCGGGTAGATGGTGGTCTGGACTCGGGACGCGTGACTCGGGACACGCGTCCCGCGTCTCATGCACTGTAATTCGGTGCTTCCCTCGTGATCGTCACATCATGCGGGTGCGACTCGCGCAGCCCGGCCGCGGTGATCTGCACGAACTCGACGTCCTGCTGCAGTTGGCCGATGTCCGCCACACCGCAGTAGCCCATGCCGCTGCGGAGTCCACCCACCATCTGGAACAGGACGTCCGCCACCGGGCCCTTGTAGGGCACCCGGCCCTCGATGCCCTCGGGCACCATCTTGGACGGCCCCAGTTCGCCTTCCTGGAAATAGCGGTCCGCCGAGCCATCCTGCATCGCCGCCAGGCTGCCCATGCCGCGGATCATCTTGAAGCGCCGCCCCTCGGCGAGCACGCTTTCGCCGGGGCTCTCTTCGGTGCCGGCCAGCATGGAGCCCATCATGGCGCACGCCGCGCCCGACGCCAGCGCCTTGACGACGTCGCCGGAATACTTGATCCCGCCGTCGGCGATCACCGGGACGTCGCCCGCACCGCGCAGCGCGTCCATGATCGCGGTGAGCTGCGGTACGCCGACGCCCGTCACCACGCGGGTGGTACAGATGCTGCCCGGCCCGATGCCCACCTTCACCCCGTCCACACCCCGGCGCACCAGCTCGCGCGCGCCTTCTTCCGTCGCCACGTTGCCGGCAATGAGCTGCGCGTCCGGAAACGCATCGCGCAGGAGCGACAGCGTCTCGAGTACCCCCTCGCTGTGGCCATGCGCCGAATCGATGACGATGACATCCGCACCGGCATCCAGCAAGGCCGCCGCCCGCGCCCGGTCCCGCGGCGTGCCACCCACCGCGGCCGCAACCCGGAGACGACCGTGCTGATCCTTGTTGGCGTCGGGAAAATCCCGCCGCTTGAAGATGTCCTTGACGGTGATCAGGCCCTTGAGGACGCCGTCCTCATCCACCACCGGCAGTTTCTCGATGCGATGCCGGGCCAGGATCCGCTCGGCCTCCTCGAGACTGGTCCCCACCGGCGCGGTGACCAGGTTCTCCCGGGTCATCGCATCCTTGATCGGCTGGTCCAGGTTGTGCTCGAACTGGAGATCGCGATTGGTGATGATGCCGACCAGCCGGCCGCTCCCATCCACGATCGGCACGCCCGAGATCCGGAAGCGGCGCATCAGCGCCGCCGCCTCCCGCACCGGTCGTTCGGGACCCAGCGTGATCGGGTTCAGGATCATCCCGCTCTCACTCCGCTTGACCCGGTCCACCTCGGCTGCCTGGCGTTCCACGGACATGTTCTTGTGGATGACGCCGATGCCGCCGGCGCGCGCCATGGCGATCGCCATGTCGGCCTCGGTGACGGTGTCCATGGCGGCGGAAATGAGGGGAATGTTGAGCGGAATCTTGCGAGTCAGGCGAGTGACGACAGACACGTCCCGGGGATGGACGGTCGAGCGCCTCGGCAGCAGCAGGACGTCGTCAAATGTAAGCCCGGGAGCAGGACGGATGCGGCTCACAGGGTGAGCCCTCGATGCGCGACGGCCCCCCGGCGCCCGGGTGGGGCCGCGAGAGGGCCGAAAATCATGGATGCCATCCCCAAGACTAGAGAACGGGCCGTCCGAAATCAAGCGCGGCGGTTGGTGCGCCGCCAGACGAAGTAGACGGGAACCCCCAGCGCGACGATCGCCAGCCCGGCCGTGGTGTAGAGCGGCTTCTCCACCAGGAGCACCACCGCGAGGAACAGCAACGCCACGAGGTAGAGACCGGGGACGACTGGATACCCGAAGGCCCGGACCGGCCGTGCGAGGTCTGCCCGCACCCGCCGCAACCGGAACAGCGCCAGGATGGTCAGCGCATAGAAGATGAGCTGCGCAAAGATCACGTAGTCCAGCAGCTGGTTGTACGTCCCGCTCAGGCACAGGACCGATGCCCAGACCGCCTGGGTCCAGAGACTGAAGGCCGGCGTCCGATACGGTTCGTTGAGCACGCCGGCGCGGCGGAAGAACAGCTTGTCCTCGGCCATGGCGAAGAAGACCCGTGGCCCGGCCAGCACCAGGCCGGCGTTGCAGCCGAGCGTCGAGATGACGATGGCGATGGCCATCGCCGCGGCGCCGGTGGAACCGAACATCGCGGCGACCGCCGCGGAGCCGACCCGGTCCTGCGATGCGTACTGGATGCCGCGCGCGAGCGTGGTGGTGCCGTCCGGATTTCCATGAAATGGCAGGACGCTGAGGTAGCTCAGGTTGGCCAGGATGTAGAGCAGGGTGACCAGGATCGTTCCCAGGGCCAGCGCGCGCGGCAAGTTCCGGGTGGGGTCACGCACCTCCGCGGCGGCAAAGGTCACATTGTTCCACGCATCGCTCGAAAAGAGCGAACCCACCATGGCGGCACCGACTGCCGTCGCCATGGCGACGCTCCAGTTGCCGGTGCCCCAGAAATGGCCGAAATTGGCCGCGATCACATCGGCGTTCCGGAAGACGGCGATGCCGAGCACCACCAGCAGGACCAGCACGCCGACCTTGATGATCGTCAGGAACGACTGGATGCCGGCGCCCAGCCGCACACCGCGCACGTTGATCCAGGTGAGGACGACGATGCTCAGGATCGCCAGAATCCGCTGCGGCGAGACGCCGATGGCGATGGCCTGCGAGGAGCCCGGCAGGTGAAGCGTACCGAGCTGGAGCAGCACCGTGTCGGTCAGGGAGGGGACGAGCACCGCGAAATATTTGGCAAAGGCGACCGCCACCGCGGCAATGGTGCCGGTCTGCACCACCGTGAAGAGCGTCCAGCCATAGAGAAAGCCGGCGGCAGGGGTGAGCCCATCGCGGAGGAAGACATACTGCCCTCCGGCGCGCACGACACGATGAAGATGCCGGAGCCGATCATCGTGCCCACAACCAGGGAGATGGCCTGGAGCGGGCCGATGCCGCGGATGAATTTCCCCTCCTGCGGCGGGGCTTCGATGGTGCTCGTCATGGGATTAGAGATTAGGGGTTAGGGATCAGGGGTCAGGGATCAGGGTTGAGAGACAGGCGCCCGTTCGTCCGCCCTGGCCCCTGATCCCTGGCCCCCAACCCCTACTGCTGCGCCTTCCGCGGCGCCGGCAGCACGGCCTGCGATCCGCCAGTACTACCATCGACGGCCTTCACCGCTTCATCCACCACCGCCTGGCCAGCGGCGGCCAGCCCCTTCATGACCTTGGCCGCCCCATCCACCAGGCCCATGGTCCCACTGATGGCCTTTACGGGGAGCTTGCCGGCCCGCATCGTATCCTCGACCGCATCGGAGAACCGGGCAAAAAACCCGGTGGGCTGCTGGCGTTCCGCGTACTTGCTCTCGAGAAACTCGACGTAATCGAGAATCTGGTAGGCGCGCTCATCGCTCAGCGTGTCGAGCGCGCGAAGAATGCGTTGCTTGAGCAGATCGTTCACAGCGCCCTCCCCGGAGATTCTCTCAATGTGGCGGATTTTGCCTGCCGGCGCTACCGGCGTCAGACCTCGCTCACCAACTCCCCGGGGCGGTCGGGGCCTGGCACGCCGGGCCGGGGCGCCTGGCCCAGGAGCGCCTTCAAGGCCGGTGGCGCGATGAACGTGGTCACCATGACCATGAGCGTGATGGCGCTGAACAGGCCGACATCCAGCACGCCGGCCGCGAGGCCGGTCTGCGCAAAGATGAGGCCCACTTCGCCTCTCGGCACCATCCCGACGCCCACCACCAGCTTCCGCCCCTTGAACCAGAACGGCGCAAACCCCGCGGCCACCTTGCCGACAATGGCCGCCAGGATGAGCACGCCACCGATGAGCAGAATTCTCGGATCCAGGAAACTCCGCACATCCACCGCGGCGCCCACCGAGACGAAGAAGATTGGCACGAAGAAATGGCCCAGACGCACCACTCCCCGTTCGATGGGCCTGGCGTGCGGAGTCGGCGCGAAGATGAGGCCGGCCGTGAAGGCGCCGATGATCAGCGCCGATCCAACCGCATCCGCGATCGTCGCGAGCAGAAAGGCAGACACCAGTCCCATCGTGGCCAGCGTCTGCTCATTCCCGATCCGGGCCAGGAAGCGGAAGAGTCCCGGTACGAGGAGGCGGCCGGCGATCAGGGCCGCAGCGACAAAGCCGAACGCAATGAGGGTCGTGATGGCGACACTGCCGACGCTCAGACTCGCTCCCGCCACCAGCCGCGCCACCACGGCCAGGATGATCAGTCCGACGATGTCATCGATCACCGCGGCGCCGAGCACCACCTGGCTCTCCCTGTCCTGGAGGTGCCCCAGATCGCTCAGTACCCGTGCGGTGATGCCGACCGACGTGGCGGTGAGCGCCGCGGCGGCGACCAGCGCCGGCAACGGCTCCAGACCGAGGAGCCGTTCCGCCCACAGGCCGAGCAGGAAAGGCAGCGCCACGCCCACCAGGGCCACCGTGGCGGCGACTCCGCCTACCGACATGAGCCGCCGGAGATCCGTTTCGAGCCCGATCTGGAACAGGAGAATGACGACGCCGATCTCCGCCATGATGTGGATGACGGGGAGATCGGGACTGACGACGGCGAGCACCGAAGGCCCGAGCACTACGCCGGCGAGGAGTTCGCCCAGCACAGCGGGCTGGCCCACGCGCTCGGCCAGTTCCCCCAGCAGCTTGGCGCCGGCGAGGAGGCCGGCCAGCATGAGGAGGACGGCGGGAACGGACATGGCGCCGTCAGTGATGGCGGCGGACAGGTACATGGTCAGTGCGAAGTGGCGGGCGACAGGATGGAGACGAGTTCGACAACCGGTGTAGAAAGAAAACGGCTTCGCGCGGCCCGCACCCGGGCGCGGATGGTGAGCTCCGCGAGCGCCGGCAGGCTGGCCACCTGGGTGGAATCCTCGCGGGAAAGCATCACGTACACGAAGCCCGGCTCGGGCAACGGGCCGCGCGCCAGCATGTAGGGCTGGCCCGGCGGCATTTCCGGCCGGAGCTCATCGGCGCTGGCGGTGGAGATGTACTGGATCCGCCACTCCACTTCCTTCCCGATGAAACGCCCGGGGTCGGCGCGCACTTCCGCAGCGGTCACTCCCTGAGACGCGCTGTCCGACGGCACGAGATCATCGGTGCGGACCCACCCTTCCAGCTGCACGCGGGACCATTCACCCGCGCTGCTCAGCACCCGGACCGGCGCACCGGGCCGGAGCGTGCCGACCTGCCCCGCATCGGGTGATGCCAGCAGCCCGGTATTGCGGGCGGCTGCCATCTGGCGCGCCGGCGTGCGTGCGGAATCCCTGACCGGAGCGGACGTCGTCGACACCGGGCCGCCGCCAGGCGACTGATAGGCCTGTGGCGTCTCCGCGGGCGCTGGCCGCGTCGCGACGGCGGAGGCCGGTGCGGAGCCAACCGCGCTCGCGGGCACCCAGACTGCCCGCTCCACCTGGGTCCATGTCCCGCGCGACCCGACCCGCTTGACCAGCATCCCCTCTTCGAGGCGCGCAACTTCGCTCCCCGCGGGCGCGGCCCGGAGCCGCACATTGTCCGCCGTCACCACGAGGTCGAAGCCATCGCGGGCATCACGCTTGAGCAGCGACGTGGAAACCCAGCCACGGAGGCGCACCTCCCGCCAGCCGCTCCTGGTGGACGTGACCCGGAGTTCGGCGGGAACGGTGATCCGCGCGAGCAGGACACCACGCGGCTCGCTGCGGACCTCCGTTGCGCTGACGCGCTGGGTCTTCTGCGCGTGCAGCGGAGCGGCCCAGGCGAGCAGCGCCAGCATCAGGAAGGCTGGTAGCCGGCAGAGGGTGAAAGTAGATTGCGGCGCATTCGACATTGTCCGTCATTGTAATCGCCCGGAGAATCATGTCCAAATCGAGCGGACCCGTGGTGCTGATCGTACTCGATGGCTGGGGTTACCGCCCCGAGCGCGAGGGCAACGCGATCGAGCTCGCGCGCACCCCGGTGTGGCACCATCTCTGGGAGCACTCACCCCGGACGCTGCTCAACGCGAGCGGCCTCGCGGTTGGCCTGCCCGCCGGGCAGATGGGCAACAGCGAGGTGGGCCACCTCAATCTCGGCGCGGGCCGGGTGGTGCCGCAGGACATCGTCCGGATTTCCGAGAGCATCGCACGCGGAGACTTCTTCCGCCTGCCGCCGTTCCAGGCACTGGGCGAGCGGCTCCGGGAGACGGGCGGCACGCTCCACCTCGCGGGGCTCCTCGGGCCGGGCGGCGTTCACGCCATCGACACCCACCTGCTGGGCTGCATCGAACTGGGCATGCGCCTCGATGTGCCGCGCATCGCCATCCAGGGATTCCTCGATGGCAGGGATACCCTGCCCAGGCTCGGCGCGGAAGTGGTCCAGCGGCTGCTCGACGACATGGGCCGCATTGCCGGTGAACGCGCCGTGCTGGCCTCGCTCACCGGTCGCTACTACGCGATGGATCGCGACAAGCGCTGGGACCGGACCAGACTCGCCTACGACGCAATGGTGAATGGGCAAGGCCGCATGACGACCGATCCGGTCGGAGCGGTGCGGGAGAGTTACGAGCAGGGGATTACCGACGAATTCGTGAAACCCATCGTGATGGCCGGGGCGGATGGGCGGCCGGTCTGCCCGATGCGCGATGGCGATGCGATGCTGTGCTTCAATTTCCGCAGCGACCGCATGCGCCAGATCGTGGGCGCGCTCATGATCGACGGATTCGGCGGCTTCCCGGTGCCGGACCGGCCGGCGCTCGCCGCGGTCACCATGACGCAATACGACCAGACGTTTCCCATCCCGCAGGCCTTCCCGCCGTTCAGCATGGCGCGGATCATGGCTCAGGTGCTGGCCGACCACGGCCGGACCCAGCTTCGCACCGCCGAGACCGAGAAGTATGCGCACGTGACGTACTTCTTCAACGGCGGCTACGAGCCGCCCTACCAGGGCGAGGAGCGGATCCTGATTCCGTCCCCCAAGGTGGCAACCTACGATCTCGATCCGGAGATGAGCGCGGCCGGCATCACCGAAACGCTGTGCAGCGCACTGGAACGCCACACCCACGACTTCATCCTCTGCAATTTTGCCAACGCCGACATGGTGGGGCACACCGGGGTGATGCCGGCCGTCATCACGGCGGTGGAGACAATCGATGCGTGCCTCGGCCGCATCCTGGCGACGGCGGAAGCGGCAGGCGCTCCCGTGTTCGTAACCGCGGACCACGGCAATGCCGAACTCATGATCGATCCAGGCACCGGCGGTCCGCATACCGCCCATACGACCAACCCGGTACCCTTCGTGGCGGTGCGGAGCGGTGCTGCCGCGCTCCGGAACGGCGGCGCGCTGGGAGACGTCGCACCCACGATCCTCAACCTGATGGGGATCGAACCGTCGCCCGAGATGACCGGCCGCGACCTTCGCGAGGGCTGATGCGCGCTTTCTCCCTTTCCCTGCTCTTTCTCTCTGCCGTCGCAGCCACAGCCGCGGCCCAGGTGGGACATCCACCGGACGAGAGCCCCTTCCGCGACGTGGCGGCCGGTCACATCATCACTCCGGAGGCAGGGTTCCTGGGCGGAAGCGGCGGCCCCCTGGGTATCGGCCCGCATAACGGCGTGACCTTCGGCGGGCGCTATGACGTGCGCGCCAATCGCACCATGGGGCTCGGCCTCTCCGTGATGCACGGGCGGATGGACCGGCTGATCGTCAATCCATTCGTGAAGCTGGCCAACCGCACCACCGGCCCGATCCAGCAGCCGGTCACCTTTGCCGACCTGAACATCCAGTTCAACGTGACGGGCGGCAAGTCATGGCACGGGCTCGCGCCCTTCGTCGGACTGGGCGGTGGAATGGCGTTCGCGGGCAACACGGCCGCCGACACCAGTGGCTACAAGTTCGGCAGCAAGTTCTACGTGGCACCGCACCTTGGGACACGGGTCTTCATCAGCAGCCACCTGATGCTTCGGGCCGAGGCACGAGGCATGTTCTGGAAACTCGCCTATCCGCAGACCTTCGCCGCCGAACCGCTCGAAGAACCTGGCACCGCCGACAACCCCAACGCTGTCCGGCCAAGTGGCGACCTGAGCGACTGGGTGCTCACGCCGTGGCTGCAGATCGGGGTGGGCTATCTGGTCCGGTGGTGATGCATGACGTCCGGCCATCCGCCTGTCCGGCCTGAAAAACGTGGCGGCCGCATGTCCGATGAGGCCGCCGTCGAGGAGGTGCCGGTCTGGCTCGAGGTGAACGGCACAGCCGCCGTCACCTGGATGTGCACCCCGGACCTGCTGGAGGAACTGGCGGTGGGATGGCTGCACGGCGAGGGCTACATCCACTCCGCCGCCGATGTGCAGCTGCGGCCCTGCGCCAGCGACCTCGGCTTCTGGGCCACGGTGCCGGCCACGCTCGCTGCCGCAGTTCACGACGAGCGCCGTCGCCCGGTTCTGGCCTCGGGTTGCGGTGCCGTTTCCACCTTCCTCGCTGACCCGGCCACCGTCCAGCCCGAGGCCCCCCGTGGTGTCCCGCCTGACGGCGAGGTGCTGCGGCAGCGATTCAAGGAGCTGTTCGCACTCGGTGAGCGGTACAAGGACACCGGAGGCATCCACGCTGCCGCGTTGACTGACGCGGCCACGCTCTTTGCGCACGCCGAGGACATCGGGCGACACAATGCGGTGGACAAGGCGATCGGGATTGCACTCCTGGCCGGGCGCTCCATCGAAGGACTGGGGTTGCTGGTCACTGGCCGCATTTCGGCCGAACTCGCCTTCAAGGCCGCACGCGCCCGGCTCGCGTGGGTTGCCACACCGTCGGTACCATCCACACTGGCAATCGAGATCGCGCGGCGGTCCGGCATGACGCTGGTCGGCCGCGCGGTGAGCGCGTCGCCGGCCTGGCACCCGAAAGCATCCGGGTGACACCGTCGGACGAGGAACTGCGCCGCATCCTGCTCGCGGCCCGGCGCATCGCCGTGGTCGGATTGGGCGACAATCCGGCGCGCCCGGCGTACGGTGTCGCCCGCTACCTCCAGCAGCACGGCTATGCCATTGCGCCGATTCATCCCCGGGTGACCGAGACGCTGGGAGAACCGGTGTACCGTTCCCTGGAAGAGGCGGCAGCGGCGGGGCCGGTGGACATCGTGGACGTGTTCCGCCGGCCCGACGCGGTGCCCGATCTCGTCGCCCCATGTGTGGCGATTCGTCCTCGTATCGTCTGGCTACAGGTAGGCATCCGGCACGATGCGGCCGTGCGCCAGCTTGAGGCTGCCGGCATCCCCGCCGTACAGGATCGCTGCCTGGCGGTCGAACACAATTACCTGGTGGGACCACAATGAGATCACTGGCCCTGTTCCTCATGGCTGCCCTGCTCCTGGCAACTCCGGCGGTGGCTCAGACCCGTGACCAGGCCCGCCTCATTATCAATGTGTCCGCCGGATTCATGGGGGGCCGGACACTCTGGCAGGTGGACAACCAGCCGCTCTACGACGACTTCGGTGGCGAGACGCTGATCGACACGCTCCGGATCAGTCGCAGGAGCCGGCCGACGCTCACGCTTGGCGCACGCGGCATCTACTTCAAGGGCGACAATCTGGGATTTTTCGGCGAGGCCTTCCTGCTGGGCCTGGGATACGCCGACGGCTGCAGCCGCAGGCACGCCACCTCCTCAACCCGCAATGCCGAAGTGTGCAGCACGCTGGACCAGGCCGAGTCGGCCTCGTCCGCCGTGGAAGTCGGTGCGGGCACCATGTATCGCGTCGCCAGCCGCAAGACGATCTCCCCGTATGCGCGCGCCAGCATTGGCATTACGGTGGCAAGCCGCAGTCCCTTGTCCGTCAGCGGCTTCTTCAGCAGCGCGGGCGCCAATAGCGAGCTGGTGGAAGTTCCGGTCTTTACCGATGAGGGACTGTCGCAGCTCTACCTCAGCGGAACGCTCGGGGCTGGATTCACCGCCCAGCTTTCGCCCGGCTACCAGCTGCGCTGGGAAGTACGGGACAACATGGTGCGTCTCCCCACCGTGGCCGGCGCCACCGTGAAGGATGGAAACCCGCCTCCGACCACCAACTCGGTGCGCCACCTTCTGTCCATGGAAATCGGATTCGACGTGGTGCTGGAGCGGCGGCATGGGCGGAGATACTAGACGAGAGACGAGCGACGCGGGACGAGCGCTCGTCTCTCGTCGCTCGTCCCTCGTCCCATGAACGGCGCCATCCTCGCCGGCGGCGCAGCGTCCCGCTTTGGCGGCCGTCCCAAGGGATTGGCCACCGTCGGTGGGCAGCGCGTGGTGGACCGGCTCGCCACAACCCTGAACGACGCCCTCGGCTCCCCGCCCATTCTCATTGCGAACGACCCCGCCGCCATCGGCTGGCATACGGGCCTCGACGTCATTGCCGACCTGCTGCCCGGTGCCGGCGCGCTGGGCGGCATCTACACGGCGGTCTGCACTGCGCCGGCACCCGTCGTCGCGGTCGCATGGGACATGCCGTTCGTGAATGCGGCGCTGGTGCGCTTGCTGGCGGACGCGCTGGCCCGGGGCGTCGATGCGGTGCTTCCGGCCAGCGACGGCCGGCGCGGAGTCGAGCCACTCTGCGCCGCGTACGGCCCCGCCTGCGAACCGGCCATCCGCGACGCACTCGCGCGCGGCGACCGTCGGGCCATCGCCTTTCACGATGCGGTACACGTCGAGGTCCTTCCGCTGGCGGATGTGGCCCGTGCGGGGGATCCCGCGCTGCTTTTCTTCAACATCAACACGGCCGACGATCTGGCCCAGGCGGAATCCCGGTGGCAACACGCCTCGTTGCAGTCGTAGGGCGGAAGAATGCCGGCAAGACGACGCTGACCGTGGCGCTGTGCCGGGCGTTCGCCAGCAAGGGGCGCCGGGTCATGACGCTGAAGCATGGCCACCACCCGGCGCTGGTGGACCGTGAGGGCACCGACACCTGGCGCCACTTCCACGAGGGCGGCGCCGAGCGGACCCTGATCGCCGCACCCGACATGCGTGTGCTGTTCGAGCGAACACCGGATGACTACGACCCCGCAGGGCTGGCCCGCCAGTACATGCGTGGAGCGGACATCGTGATCGCCGAAGGGTTCTCCCGGAGCAGCCTGCCCCGGCTGGAGATCTGGCGGAGCACCCTGCCGGCACCGCCGCTGCTGACTGATCACCCCGCGCCCTCGCTCTGGCTCGGTGTTGTCAGCGACGTCCGGCTCGAACTGCCCTGCCCGGTGGTATGCATGGATGAGCCCGATTGGGCGCGGCGCGCAGCGGCGCTGGCCTGGCAGGGCGCCGTGGAGCTCGACGCGTGACCGAATCCATGCTTTCCGCACGCGAGGCGGCGCTGCTGATCCTGCGGCACGTGGAGCCGCAGCCCGAGTTGCGCGTACCGCTGGACGATGCGCTCGACTCCGTGCTGGCCCAGGATATCCTCAGTCCCATCAACGTACCGTTCTGGACCAACTCTGCCATGGACGGTTACGCGACGCGCGCGGCGGATGTCCGGGGAGCGAGCAAGCAGGAGCCAGTCCGTCTTCGCGTGGTGGACAGCATCGCGGCCGGCGCGTTTCCCGCCCGCCCGATCGGCCCGGGTGAGTGCGCCCGCATCTTCACTGGTGCGCCGCTCCCCGAGGGCGCGGATGGCGTCATCCGGCAGGAGGACACCGACCAGGGTCGCGAGACTGTGACGATCACGAGCGACCGCGATGCCGGCGTAAACTACCGGGCGGCCGGGGAGGATATCCGGAGAGGCGACGTGGTGCTCCGGGCCGGGCACTCGCTGGGCCCGGCCGAACTGGGCGTGCTGGCGTCGCTCGCGGTGGCGCACCCGCTGGTGTATCGCCGCCCTCGCGTCGCCATTCTCGGCGGTGGCGACGAGGTGGTGGATGTGGATCAGCCGGAGCAGATCCTGAGCGGCCGGAAGGTGGCGAGCAGTAACAGCCACACGCTCGCCGCACTGGTCCGCCGTGCCGGCGGTGAGCCGGTGAATCTCGGCATCGCACGCGACACCCCGGAGAGTCTCCGGGCCCACCTCGCGCCGGCACTCGACTGCGACCTCCTGATCACCAGCGCGGGTATCAGCGTGGGTGAGCATGATCACCTGCGGGCGGTGCTGGACGCCCTCGGGACCGACCTCAAGTTCTGGCGGCTCCGCATGCGCCCGGGTGCACCAGTGGGGTTCGGCATGCTGGGCGAAATCCCGTGGCTCGGGCTTCCCGGCAATCCGGTCAGCACCATGGTCACCTTCGAGCTCTTTGCCCGGCCGGCCATCCGGCGGATGTGCGGTCACGCGCTTCCGTTCCGCCGGGGCGTCGAGGTGACCGTGGCTGAGCCCGTGTCGCTGCGGCCCCGGCTGCAGCATTTTCTGCGGGCGGTGGTGACTGATACCGACGGCGCCCTCGAGGCGCGGCTCACCGGTCCGCAGGGATCCGGCATCCTGACCTCGATGATCAAGGCCAATGCGCTGCTGGTGATTCCCGAGGGGCAGCACGAGACGCCGCCGGGCACCATCGCCACCGCGCTTCGGCTGGACGATCCGGTGCACGAGACGAAACCCGCCTTCTGATGGATGCGCGCGGTCTTTTCCAGCACGCATGGCGCACGGTGGGTGCCACGGGCGACGGTACCGGGGCGTTCGAGGGGCTGCGAGCTCGGTATGCCGCTCCGTCTCGCCACTATCACACCATGGCGCACGTCCTCGAGACGATCGAGGCCCTGCGGGCCTCCGGTGGAAGCCTGGCCAATCCCGCGGCGGCCGAGCTGGCGCTGTGGTACCATGATGCGGTGTACGATCCGGCAAGGAATGACAACGAGGAGGCCAGCGCGGAGCTGGCAACCCATGAGCTCCGCCGCGCGGGGGTGAAGGAGCCGGTGGTCGAGCGCATCAGCGCCATGATCCTCGACACCCGGCACTCCGTACCGGCGACCACCGCGGACGGTGCTCTCGTCGCCGACGCAGACCTCGCCACACTGGGCGCGCCCGAGGATGTGTTTGATGCGTACGACGCCGCGATCCGGCAGGAGTACGCCTTCGTGCCGGAGCCGGTGTATCGCGCGGCGCGCGCCGAAGTCCTCCGGAAATTCCTGGATCGGCCTGCCGTCTATCAGACCGGGGTGTTCCGGCGCACCCACGAAGCCCGGGCCCGGTCCAACCTCACCCGGGCGCTTGCCCGGCTGCAGGCCGCTACCGATTGACCGTACACGCTGCCATAGGGTAACTTTCGCCCCATCGAAGGGGAGTAGCTCGTCCGCCCGCAGGCGGAAGGCCGGATCGTCAGGACTGCCCGAGAGGGTACGGTCCGGCCAGGAGGCGGGAAGATCCCGTACTCAGAGCGAGACCTTCGTCCTCCGCGGCCAGCGCCGGGGGACGAGGGTCTCGCTTTTTCGTGCTGGCAGCCGCAACCGGAGTGGGTCCGATGGGCGGATATACCAAGACGTTTATCCTGATGGCAGGGCTCCTTGCCCTGTTCCTCATCGCGGGACAGCTCCTGGGCGGCGCCCAGGGACTGGTCATGGCGGCCGTATTCGGCGGCGTCATGAACTTCGTGATGTTCTTCTTCTCCGACCGGATCGTGCTTCGCATGTACCGGGCACAGGTGGTGTCCGCGAACGAGGCACCAGACCTCTACCGCATGGTGGACCGCCTGCGCCAGCGCGCCGGGCTCCCGATGCCGGTGCTGGCCATCGCGCCACACGAGCAGCCCAATGCGTTCGCCACCGGCCGGAATCCCGAGCATGCGGTGGTGTGCGTCACCAGCGGAATCCTCAAGTACGTGCCGCCGGAGGAACTCGAAGGCGTCCTGGCGCATGAGCTGGCGCACGTGAAGAACCACGACATGCTGACCACCACGATCGCAGCGGGCATCGCCGGCACGCTGTCGTATCTCCCGTACATGCTCATGTTCGGCGGCGGGAACGATCGCGAGGGGGGGCATCCGGCGCTGCAGCTGGTGTTCATCCTGCTCGCGCCGATCGCGGCGATGCTGATGCAGTTCGCCGTCTCCCGCCAGCGCGAGTTCGAGGCGGATCGCGTGGGCGCCGAGATCGCCGGCAACCCGATCCCGCTGGCGCACGCACTGGCCCGGCTCGACAATCTGGCCCACCAGATCCCCATGAAAGTGGCACCGGCCGCCGCGCCGCTGGCGCAGGTCAACCCGCTGGCGGCCACCAGTGGCGGTGTCGGCCGACTGTTCAGCACCCACCCACCCACGGCGGAGCGGATTGCCCGGCTCGAAGCCCAGGCCCGGGGACGCTGAGTGGGACATCACGGGCCGTACGTCTGGATCGGGTTCACGGCGCTCATCGCAGCGCTGCTGTTTCTCGACCTCGCGGTCGTCCATCGCCGTTCGCACCGGCCCTCCGCCGGCGAGGCGGCCCGATGGAGCCTGGTGGTCATTTCCATCGCCCTGGCCTTCGGGCTCTTCATCTACTGGCGCGAGGGCAGCATCTCCGCCCTCGAGTACTATACCGGCTACATCATCGAGCTGAGCCTCAGCGTGGACAACCTGTTTGTCTTCCTGCTGGTGTTCCAATTCTTCAATGTGCCGGAACGGCTCCGCCCCATCGTACTCAACTGGGGGATTCTCGGCGCCATCGCCATGCGGCTGGTCATGATCGTGGCGGGGGCGTACCTCATCAGCCGGTTCGAGTGGATCATCTACGTGTTCGGCGGGTTCCTGGTGTACACCGGGTTCAAGATGTTCCGGTCCGGTGGCGCCACCGTGGACATCGAACACAACCGGGTGGTCCGCTGGGCGCGGAAAGTGCTGCCGGTCAGCGACCAGTACGCTGACTCGAAATTCTTCGTGCGGTCTGCCACCGGCCTCATGGCGACACCGCTCCTGCTGGTACTGATCACCATCGAGTGGACCGACCTCATCTTCGCGGTGGACTCCATCCCGGCGGTGTTCGCCGTCACGCGGGACCCGTTCCTGGTCTACAGTTCCAACATCTTTGCCGTGATCGGGCTGCGGGCGCTGTTCTTCGTCCTGGCGGACATGATCGACAAGTTCGACTACCTCAAGTACGGCGTGGCACTCGTGCTGGTGTTCGTGGGGCTCAAGATGCTGGTGTCGTACTGGTTTCACCCCCATATCGCCGTCTCGCTGGGGGCGATCATCGTCATCCTCGCGGCGTCCATGGTGCTGTCGATCAAGCGGAACCCGAAGGAGGCTGAGGGCGTAGGGTTCAGGGATTAAGGCCAAGGAACTGAAACTCCTCATCCTGAGGGAGCAAAGCGACCGAAGGATCTTGCCGCGAGGATGAGGAGTCAGGGGTTCGGATCGTGCGGGCAGAGCCATGGCCCTGCCCCGACCCGACCCTCGTCCCTCGTCCCTCGACTCCCCGCTCCGCCCATTGCCCTCCCGCCCAGCCGGGTCCCATATTGGCAAATGCCCCCATCATCTGACGTGATCCGCCGCCGCGGCCTGCTGGCGCGCGTTGGTCTCGATCGCCCGGAGCTCCGCGCCTGGGCCATGTACGACTGGGCCAACTCCGCGTTCATGACGGTGGTCGTGACGGCGGTGTTTCCGACGTACTACGCAGCCGTCCTCGCCGAGGGGCTGACGCGGACCCAGGCGACGTACTATTACGCCAATGCGACCACGATCTCGCTGGCATTCATCGCCGTCCTGTCACCGATCCTCGGCGCGGTCGCCGACTACCGGGCGTCGAAAAAGCGTCTGCTGCTGGCATTCCTCACGCTCGGCGTAACCACGACCGCCCTGCTGTTCTTCGTGCGCCAGGGCAACTGGCTGCCAGGGCTGCTGCTCTTCGGCGTCGCCAACGTGGGCGTGAACGGCTCCTACGTGTTCTACGATTCACTGCTCCCGCATATCGCGTCGGATGACGAGATGGACCGGGTCTCCAGCGCGGGGTACGCACTGGGATACCTGGGTGGCGGGCTGCTGCTGCTGGCTTCCCTCATCATCATTCTCCGGCCGTCGCTCATCGGCATCGCCGCCGAGCCCGGGAGCAGCACGCTGCCCGCCCGGATCTCGTTTCTTGCCACCGCGGTCTGGTGGGCCGTGTTCTCCATCCCGCTCTTCCGGCGGGTGCCCGAACCGCCGCTCACCCGCGAGCGGGACGAGCGCCTGGGCACCGCGGCGGCCATCCGGGCGAGCGTCCGCCGCCTGGCCGAGACACTGCGTGAACTCCGGGGCTACCGCCACGCGTTCCTGCTGCTGATCGCCGCGCTGGTCTACAGCGACGGCATCAATACCATCATCCGCATGGCGGCGGTCTACGGCACCGAGATCGGCATCCCGCAGCAGGCGCAGATCGCGGCAATCGTCATGGTGCAGTTCGTGGGCATCCCGTTCGCGTTCCTGTTCGGCGCCGTTGCGTCGCGGATCGGCGCCAAACGGGCCATCTTCATCGGCCTCGCCGTGTATGCCGGGATCAGCATCCTGGGCTACTTCATGCACACCACGCTGCACTTCTTCCTGCTGGCGTTCCTCGTCGGCACCGTGCAGGGCGGAACGCAGGCCCTGAGCCGGTCGCTGTTCGCGAGCATGGTCCCCAGGCACAAATCGGGCGAGTTCTTCGGCTTCTATGCCGTCTTCGAGCGCTTTGGCGCCATCCTCGGCCCGCTGCTGTTCGGCGCCGTCGTGGCCGCGACCGGATCGAGCCGGAACGCCATCCTGTCGATCATCTCGTTCTTCATCGTGGGAGCGCTGCTCCTGCTTTTCGTCAACGTGCAGGAAGGCCAGCGCGCCGCCCGGCTGGCCGATGAAGGGGTGGTGCGACTGTGATGGATGTCGTTGAACTGACCCGGCGACTGGTGGAGATCGAGTCACCCACCTTTTCGGAAGGGCGGGTGGTGGAGTATATGCACGGGCTGCTGCACAAGGCCGGCTTTCAGGTGGTGCGCCAGCCGGTGTCGGATGGCCGGGACAATCTGTATGCCTTCCGCGAACCGCCCGTCGTAGTGTTGTCGACCCACCTGGACTGCGTTCCCCCCTATGTGCGCTGGCGTGAAGCGGACGGCATGCTGCATGGCCGCGGCGTCTGCGATGCCAAGGGCCTCGCCGCGGCGATGTTCGTCGCGGCCGAGCAGCTGGCTGCGGAGGGCGAACGGCGAGTGGGACTGCTCTTCGTGGTGGGAGAGGAGCGCGGGTCGGATGGCGCGCGTGCCGCGGCGGCGCTCGAGCCCAAGGGGAAATTCCTGGTCAATGGCGAACCCACCGAGGGACTGCTCTGCATCGCGCAGAAGGGGTCGCTGCTCGTCCGGGTGGAGGCTCAGGGTGTGCCGGCTCACTCGGCGTATCCGGAAGAAGGCTCGTCCGCCATACTCAAGCTGCTCACGACCCTCGACCGGCTTCGCCGCATGACACTGCCGTTCGACCCGGTACTGGGGCCGGCCACGCTCAACATCGGCGTGATTGCAGGCGGCAACGCGCCGAACGTGATCGCCGAGCACGCCAGCGCCGAGGTACTCATCCGCACGGTCGGCCCGACGGAACGGCTGCGGGAGCAGGTGCTCGGCGTGGGAGAGGCCGGCGTCACGATGACGTTCCCGGCCGAGCTGGCGTACTTTCTTGGAGACCGACTGGAGGGCTGGGAGACCACCGCGGTGCGCTTTGCCAGCGACCTGCCGCTGCATGACGCGTGGGGCCGTCGATTCCAGCTGGGACCCGGCACCATCCGGGTAGCCCATACCCTGGACGAGCGGATCAGCCGGCGTGAACTGGAGGACGGAGTGGCGGCCTATGTGCGAGTCTGCCGCCAGTTGCTCGTCACCCAACTTGACACAGCTGGCGGCGCGGGATAGACTCTCGCGCTCCAAAACGGCGGTCGTTTTATGGCCACTTGTTCCCGCCGCACCCCACCGGGCGAAAACAAAGAACTAAACAGTCGAGTAAACGCTCCTCGCGCTCCACGTGGCCGAGGGGCGTTTCTCGTTGATGAGGCGGGACACGTCCCCTGTCTCGCCGCGCCGCCGTCTACCCGCGCGCCCGTCTTCCTTTCGTCCACGCTACCCCATACCCCACCGCGACCGTCACGATCGCGATGACCGTCAGCTGCATCGCCGTGAGCGGCAGCTTCTGCCCCAGCCACGCGAGAAAGAAGAACTTGGGCAACCGGCCCAGCCAGAAGGCGAGCACGTATTTCGATACCGGATACCCCGCCACCACTCCCATGATCCGCGCGGCCCAGTCCGGCAGCGGCGACCACGCGAAGATCCAGACCACCAGGAACGGCTGCTTCCGGAAGAGCCGCACGAAGCGTCCGCTGGTGGCCTTCTCCTTGAGCCGCTCCAGCCGCTTGAGATCCGAAAACCAGTCATAGACCCGGTAGTTGATCCACTCGACCAGGCAGCTGAGCGTGGCGCCGGTCACCGCGATGAGCCAGGGCGGATACAGCTTGCCGAACAGCATGAGGACCGGCTCGTATGCCGCCGGGAGGAGTGGCGACCACGGCCCGTGCACCCAGAGCGTGGTCACCACGAACGTCCCGAACTTGCCGGCTTCGGCAGCCTCCTGGATCACGCCTGCGGCGGAAAGACGATGCTCGGCATCACTTGCTGGTGCCGGGAGACCGCCACCACGTACGCCGCGATGACGCCAAGCCAGACGGCGATGTAGAGCGGCACGAAGAACTGCCGCAGCTTGAGCCACTCAGGGAAGATCACCGGCTTGTTGGCGAACTTGCCCCTCGGCTTGCTGGGAAAGAAGAAGGTCTTGTACGTCTCCGTGGTGGCGATCACGAAGCCTTCGGCGGCAAGCGTGATGAACACCAGGTCATCGGTGAGGCGCGACATGAGCAGCGCGTAGGTGCCCGCCATGAGCGGGCTCCGGAAGAACTTGAGGAGCTGGAACCCCTCGATGGGCGCATCCTTCCAGGCCCCGCCGAACGCCGAGATCCAACCGCCGGCAGCGCCGATGATGAAAATGGCCCAGAGCGGCGGCGGACCGCCGATGGTGCGCTGGAAGAGCGTGATGAGCCAGACCGTGACCAGCATGATGCCCAGATAGCAGAGCCCCAGCAGCATCCGGAGGCCGCGGTTGGTCACCACCTTACCGAAGACCGCGAACTGCATCGGGATGGTGTACTTGGACTGGTCCGCCTCGCGGAAGAAGGTCTTGTACGCTTCCATGATCGCGCGCTCGACCACGTAGACCACGCCGAAGAAGACCACCGCGGACGCCGCGTCGGCCGGCCAGAGCCCCGTCACCCGCCAGAGCAGCGCGCCGATCACCGCGGCGAAGAGCATGCTGCGCATGAAGGTGCGCACGGTGAAGCCCTCGTGCGGCGCATCCTTGTACATCCCCCAGATGGAGGAATGGGCGCCGGCCACGAAACCGACGATGGCGGCGGTGAGCCATGGGGTCATGCAGAGGTCTCCCGATCGGGGGCAAGGGCGGTACGGTACGCGGCTTCCACCAGCTCGAGGTCCCGCCGCGCACGTGCGAGCGTCAGCTGGGCCGCGCGTCCGATGCGGAGGCAGTCCAGGATATCGGTGAACATCGCGCCGAATCCGCTGATGTCGCGAAAGCCGGGAAAGATAAGCCGGCGACGCCGGCCGAACACCATGACGCCAAGGCCATTCGACTCGAACGCGATGGAGCCCTCGGACCCGTAGATCCGGGAGAGCCGCAGCCCCTTGAGCAGCGACGGCGTATCCCACGAATGGAACAACGTGCCCACCGCCCCCTCCGCGTAGCGAAACACGGCCAGCATGCTCCGCTCGGGCCCGGCCGGCTGCCGGCCGGGCCGGTAGCCGTGCACGTCCTGTGCGTGCAGGCCGATACCGGCCATGAAGTTGACCCAGTGGATGCCACCCTCGAAGAGCGCGCCACCGCCGGCCATCTCCTCGCTCTCGCGCCAGCCGCGGACATGCTGCTCCTTGAGTGCCTTCACGATGAGATAGCGCACGTCGCCGATGGCCCCGTCAGAGATCAGCTGCCGCAGCGTCCGCGCCAGCGGGCGATAGTAATAGTTCTCCGCCACGAACACCCGGCCGCCGTGCTCCGCCTGCGCCCGCTCCACCGCATCGAAATCGGTGCTGCGCAGGAAGGGCGGCTTCTCCACGATCACGTGCTTCCCCGCCGCCAGCGCCGCGAGCGTCAGCTCCAGATGCTGTTTCGTGGGCGTGGTGATCATGGCGACGTCAATGGCCGGATCGGCGAGCGCCGCCTCATAGCTGCCGAACGCGCCGACGCCATTGAGCTCGCGCTGGAAGAGGGCCGCCTTGGCGGCGTCCCGGCTCGCGAAGTAGCAGCGGACTTCGTCGCGCCGGCCGGCCAGGAGCCGCGCGTGCCGCCGGGCGATATTGCCCGCGCCGAGAAAGACGAGCCGGATGGGACGGTCACCGGGCACCGTGCGTGCGTTGCCCGTCATGCGGCGGAGGCGTCCGCGTTCCGGCGGGTCTCGCGCAGCTCGTCGGCGAGGAGCGTCCCCGCGCGGAGTGCGGTCGCGGCAACGGTCAGACTGGGATTGACGCTCGCCGAGGTCGGCAGTGCGCTGGCATCAGTAACGGTGAGATTGGCAAGCCCGCGAAACCGCCCGCGCGGATCGAGCGGCGCCTGCCGGGTATCCTGCCCCATCCGTACCGTGCCGAGCGCGTGGGAAAAAGTCCAGATCCGGTGCCGGTAGAAGGCGACGGCGCCGGCCGCGCGGAGGATCCGTTTGCCGGCTCCCGCCAGCAGGTCGACCGCATACTCGTCACGATCACAGTAGTGATGGGTAATGGTCGCGACCGGCATGCCCAGCCGGTCCCGCCGGGCAGCGTCAATCCGGATGCGATTCCCCGCCTGGGGCCGGTCTTCCGCGATGGCGAGGAAGCCGGTGATGTGCGGCACCAGCCGCGCCGCGAACGGCCCGACGATACGCGGGATCTGGGCTCGCACCAGCGAGACCGGCGGCGTGACCAGCTGCTGCAGTCCGCCGGCCTCGCGGTAATGGTCGTGGATGCCGATCTGCTTGTGATGGCGGCCCTCGGGGTCAGGCCGCCGGAGGAACAGCCCGAACACGATACGGTTGCAGTGTCGCATGAGATAGCTCCCAACCGCCGCCTTGGCGGGGCTCAGTTCCTCCGCACCGGAGGAGAGCAGCAGGTGGGGCGTCGCGATCGCTCCGGCCGCGAGCACGACATGCCGGGCCCGCAGGACTTCACGCGCGCCCGTGGCCATGTCGGTGGTTTCGAGCCCGACAACCCGCCCGCCATCGATGCGGAGCCGGGTCACGGCGATGCCGGTCCGCACCTCGAGCCCCCGGTTCACCAGTGACGGCAGCACCGCCGTCGCCAGGTCATTCTTGGCTTCGATGGCACAGGGGAACCCGTCGCAGGTGGCGCACTCGATGCATGGATTGCGGCCGTCGCCGGCGTAGTTGATGGCGAGCGGCAGGCGGAAAGGATGGTAGCCGAGCCCCCGCGCCGCGCTGGCCAACCGCTCCGAGATGGGTGCGAGCGGCCGGGGCCCCGCGAGGTACGGTGCACTCCGATGCGGCTCGGTGGGATCCTCGCCCGGCAGCCCCGCGACGCCGATCATCTGCTCGGCGCGGGAGTACCACGGCTCCAGTTCACCATAGTCGAACGGCCAGGCTGCACCGGCACCGCCGGTGAGCTCCGGATGGGGTGCGAAGTCACGTTCCCGGTAGCGGAGTGATACCCCACCATAGAAGACCGATGGGCCGCCCAGACAGAAGAAGCCGCCCGTGCTGGAATGGCCGTGGTCGTCGGTGACTTCGTAGGGCGTGTCCTCCGAATAGTGTTCGGAAAGTTGGGCCGCCGCATCCGGTTCCCAGTTCTCGGGACCCCGAACCACCCGCCTCCCCCGCTCGAGCATGAGGACCCTGAGCCCGCGGTCCACCAGCCCTGCCGCGGCGAACGTCCCCCCGAAGCCGCTACCGATGATGATGACGTCGTGAATGGGTGAGGTCATGGGGGGCATAATAGACGACTGGACGGCTGGACGGCTAGACGGCTGGGCGGTTGGGCGGCTATTCCACCACCAGCGCGTCTTCCTCCACCGGCTTCACCGCCACCCCGCGCTTCCGCCTGATCAATCCGGTGAGTCCCTCGCGCCAGTCTTCAAGAATTTCGTACACGGTCGGGATCACCAGCAGCGTGAGCAACGTGGAGGTGATCACGCCGCCGATCACCGCGACACCGAGCGGTGCACGGAACTGCGCTCCCTCACCGGCGCCCAATGCCACCGGGATCATGCCGGCAATCAGCGCGAACGTGGTCATGAGAATGGGCCGAAGCCGGATGGCACCGGCTTCGATCAGTGCCTCACGCAACGGCACGCCATCCCGCTCGCGCGACCACTTGGCAAAGTCGATCAGCAGGATGGCGTTCTTGGCCACGATCCCGGCCAGCAGGATCACGCCGATCAGGCTCATGATGTTGATGGTCATGCCGGTGAAGGCGAGCGCCAGCATCACGCCGATGAGCGAGAGCGGCAGCGACATGAGGATCGCCAGCGGCGCCAGGAAGGACCCGAACTGGACCACCAGGATCAGGTACATCAGCATGAGCGCCGTGCCCAGCGCGAAGAAGATGCTGCCGAACACCTCGTTCTGCTGCTCCTGATCGCCGCCCACCGTCATGACCACGCCCGGCGGCAGCGGAATCTGGTCCACCCGGGCCTGCACATCGGTCATCACTTCGTTGGTGGAGCGCCCCGAGACGTTCCATTCGACGTTCACCACCAGGTTGCGGTTCAGGTGGTTGATGACCGCCGGCCCGAGGGCCGGCTCCACCCTGGCCACCTGCCCCAGCGGAATGGTGACCGGCGCGCCGTTGGCCCCCGGCACGATCAGGGGCAGCTGCCGGAGGTCCGACGCCCGCCTGCGGAATTCAGGCGCAAACCGCACCTCCACATCCCGCGTCTCACCGCTCGGGTCCACCCAATCACCCGCGTCAATGCCGGCGAATGCCGGCCGGAGCGACTGCGCCACCTGCCCCACCGTCACCCCCAGCGCGCCGGCCAGGCCGCGGTCCAACTCGACGTTGATCTCCGGCTTCTGGCCCTTGCTCGACAGCGCCGCGTCCACCGCGTTGGGTGTCGCCTGGACGACGGCCAGGACCGAATCGGCCACGGTGCTGATGGAGGCGATGTCCGGCCCCGTGATCTGCAGCGCGAGCTGTTTCCGTCCGCCGCCGAACCCGCTGGTGAAGACCGCCATGGTGGCGCCGGTGATCCGGGTAATCTCGCCGCGCACCACCGAGGCAAACTCCTCGGCGCTCAGGTCGCGTTCGTTCTTGGGCGTGAGGCGTACGTAGATCTGGCCCACATCCACGGCGCCCGAGCCCTGCCCGCCCAGCGTGGTATAGGTGTACTGCACCTCGGGGTGCGCCGAGATCATCCGGGCAGCTTCCGCGGCCTTGAGGCGGGTATAGGCGAGGTTGGAGCCGGGAGGAGTCTCCATCTTGATGTAGAACTCCGAGCGGTCATCTTCGGGAAAGAAGCCCACGCCGACCTTGTGCCAGTCCGGCACCACGCGATACAGCCCGACGGTCACCGCCAGGCCGGCCACGATGCTGGCCATGCGCAGCAGGGCGCTTCGTGAAAAATGGGTGAGCCCGAAGACCGTGATCACGAGCCCTACCACCACTGCAGCGAGCCCGGACAGCCCCTTCATCGGGAGCGTGAACGAGCCGAAGAACGCGCCCAGCGCCACCACCGATACCGCGAGCCGGTGATCCAGCGCCCACGCAATCACCCGCTTGTAGCCCGTCGCCAGCCGCCCGAACCACTGATTGAACCGGTCCAGCTTCCGGGTCAGCCAGTTCTTCTGCCCCTCTTCCAGCTGCGGGTCGGGCCAATAGGCCGAGAGCATCGGGTCGAGCGAGAACGACACGAAGAGCGACACCAGCACCGAGCAGGCGATAGTGAGGGCGAACGGCTTGAACCACTGGCCACCCACGCCCGACATGAAGGCGATCGGCGCGAACACCGCGAGGATGGAGAAGGTGGTCGCCGCCACCGCGAGCCCGATCTCGTCGGTGCCCTCGCGGGCCGCGGTGTAGTGGTCCTTGCCCATCTCCACGTGTCGCACGATGTTCTCGCGGACCACGATGGCGTCATCGATCAGGATGCCGATGGCGAGCGAGAGGCCCAGTAGCGACATGGTATTGAGGGTGAACCCGAACGCCCACACCGCCACGAATGACGCGAGGACCGAAACCGGCAGCGCCAGGCCGGTGATCACCGTGCTGCGCCACGAATTGAGGAAGAGAAAGACCACGAACACCGTGAGGATCGCGCCTTCGAGCAGCGCCTCCTGCACGTTGAGCACTGCCGCCTCCACCCGGGTGCCGGCGTTCACTACCACGTCGAGCTTGGCATCCTCGGGCAGTGTGGGCTCGATCTGCGCCACCCGATCGAGGATCCTGGCGCTGACCTCGGTGGTGCTGTAGCCGCGCGACTTCTTGACATCGATGCCGACGGCTTCCTTGTCATTGAACAGCGCGAGGCTCCGCTGTTCCTCGGTGCCGTCGTGCACGCTGGCGACCTGGCCCAGCCGGATGACGCTGCCATTCCGTTCGGCCACCACCAGCTGCTCGAACTGCGCCGGGCCCTCCAGCCGGCCCATCAGCCGGATGGAGCGCTCCTGCAGGTTGCCGCTCACCCGCCCCACCGGCGCCGCGAGGTTCTGCAGGTTGAGCGCCTGCACCACCTGGGCCACGCTCACGCCCGCCGCCTGCAGCGCCTCGGGCCGCAGTTCCACCGTGAGTTCGCGTTCGAGGTTGCCCACCACGTTCACTTCGGCCACGCCCGGAATGGAACGTAGCTCCCGCGTGATCCCCGGATCGGCGAGACGCGTGAGTTGGGCCGGCGACAGCGTGGGGGAACTCAGCGCCAGCGACACGATCGGCAGATCGGTGTCGTTCATCTTCTTGATGATCGGCTCTTCCAGCTCGTCCGGCAGGTCGGAGCGGATCTCCGAGATCGCGTCGCGGATGTCCTGGGTTGCCTCGGAGAGCGGCTTGTCGAACACGAACTCGATGAGGATGAACCCGTACCCGTCCTCGGCCGAGCCCATGATCTTCTTCACCCCGCTGATGGAGGAGATCGCCTCTTCGACTGGGTCGAGCACTTCGTTCTCGACGCCATCGGGGGAGCCGCCAGGATACACGAGCGCGACGGAAACGTACGGTGGGGCCACCTCGGGGAATTCATCCGTCTTGAGCCGCAGCAGCGAGAACAGCCCGAACACCACCAGCGCCAGCATGGTGACGATGGTGACGATGGGCCGCCGGATGGCAAAATCACTGATGAACATCGGAACCGTCCGGCGTCGCCGCCTCGCTCGCTGAGCGTACCCGCGTTACGGTGCCGGTCGTGAGCCCCTGGGCCGCGCCCATCAGCACCGTGTCGCCAGCAGCAAGCCCCGACACCACTTCGGTCCGCTCGTTCACCGCATCGTCGAGTCCCATTTCCACATCCACCTTCTCTACCCGGCCCCGCGTGAGCCGCACCACCACCGGGCGCACGCCGCGCCGGTCCACCGCCGAGCTGGGAACCACCACCGCCATGCGGGTCTCGGTCGCCACCCGGCCTTCCGCAAACAACCCGGCGACGAGCGAGCGCGACGCATTCGGCACCGTGACGATCACCCGCACCTGCCGGGTCGTCGGATCCACCACCGGATTCACCCGCTCGATTTTCCCGTCAAACTCGCGGCCGGGGTAGCCGCGGACCGAGAAGCGCACGGGAATGCCGGGCTTCACGTCGGACAGCTGTTCCACCGGCACGGTGGCTTCGAGTCGCATGGTGGATGGGTCCACCACCGAGAAGAGTTCCGTGCCCGATGAGACCACGTCGCCCTCACTCACCTTCGACTCGCTCACGATCCCGCCGAACGGTGCGCGGAGGGTGGCCTTGTCCCGCTGTCGCTGGGCCGTCGTGGTGCGCGACCGCGCATCCGCCGCCGCGCCCTCCGCGTCCTTGACGGTCAGCTGCGCCGTCTCCAGTTCGCGATCCGACACTGCACCGGCGGCATGCAGGCGCTGGGTGCGTTCCAGGTTCCGCCGCTGCAGCTGGAGGTTGCTCTCCGCGGTCCGGAGACCGGTGCGCGCGCTCAGGAACGCATCACGAAGAGCGGTGTCATCGATCCGGCCCAGCACCTGGCCCTTCCGGACGGCCATCCCCTGGTCCGCATCTACCTCGATGACGGATCCGGTGATCTCGGCGCGTACGGTGGCACCCAACTCCGGCGTCAGCGTACCGGAGATCACCGGGCCCGCCATCAGCGTCGCGGTGTCGGCCACCGCGATGTTTTCCGGTCCCAGGAGCGCCGGAGGTGGTGCGGCCGGAGTCTCCTCAGCCTTGCCGTTACAGCCGGCAAGGAGGAGTGTGGCGGCGAGCGCGATGTATGGTGCCTTCATGTGGTGCTCGTCGTGAGTCGTAAGTCGTAAGTCGTAAGTCGTAAGTCGGTGGCTCGGAAGCTCGCAATGACACGCGTTGGCGGTGGCGGCATCCCAACCCGCCTATCCTGCCCATCTCACCCATCATTACTCCACCGGCAAATCGCCCAGCAGAGCGCTCCGCACCCGTGCGACCTGCAGGTCGCGCGCACTCTGCGCCCGATTGGCCAGTGCCTGCTCGAGCTGCACCCGGACGTCGCCCAGTTCTGTCTGGGTCGAGAGGCCCTCGCGATACCGCAGCTCGGCGATGGCATACGCACGCTGCGCCTGCGACACCACACCGGCGCTCGCCTGCCAGGACGCTTCCGCCGCGGCCAGCGTGGCGTCGGCGCTCCGATTGTCGAGGGCCGCAAGCTCGCGCTCCTGCCTGAGGCGGAGCCTGGCCTCATCCACGTTGGCGCGTGCCACCTGCCGCTCACCGGCCAGGCGTCCGCCGGTGAAGAGCGGTACCGAGACGCCCAGTGATACCGTCCAGTCGCTCACGAAATCGCTCCACGACGGGAAGACATCATCGGGATAGCCCAGCCGGGCGTAGGAGGACGTGAGCTTGACCTGCGGGAGCGTGCTGCCCCGCACCGATCTGGCGGTACCCTCAGCCACGTGCACTGCTTCCACCGCCTGCCGCACGCTGGCGCGCCGCTCCACACCGGTGTCGGACGACAGCCGGTCCATCGGCGGTGGGGGCAGCGTCTCGGTGGAGTCACCCAACGAGGTCTCCAGTGCGAGCGTGTCGCTCAACGGGAATTCCAGCAACTGCTTGAGCCGGAGGTACGCCACGTCGCGCTGCGAGCTGCGCGAGATGACGGCGGGGCGAGCGTTGTCGCGGGCCACCCGAGCCCGCAGCAGGTCAAACTCGGCGATGTTGCCCACGTCGTACCCCAGCTTGGTGTTCGCATAGGTACGCTCGGCCTGGCGGAACGTCGAATCGGCGATGGAGAGGAGGCGATCGGCGAGTGCCGCGTCGTAATAGGCCTGGGTCACATCGAGCAGCGTCCGCGCCTTGGCGCTGGCCAGCGCAATCTCCGCCGAGTGGACCCCGGCCGCCGCCGCCGCCGCCTGCCCGGCGATACGACCGCCAGCGAACAGTGTCTGGGACGCCTGGAGACCCAGGTTGTACTGATTGACTCGGCCAAACGGCAGGTCCTTGAACGCGGCGAAGGGATTCTGCAGCGACTGACACTCGAGCGCGCTCTCCAGCGAGTCGAGGCGTTCCTCGATGGGGAGCGTCGGATCAGCGGTGAAGCTCCGGCACTCGGGGGCGGGCGCGCTGGTCGAATCGTCGTTCACCGCGCGGGAAAACTGCGAGGCGAGGGTCCGGGTGTAGCTGGCGCTGCCGGTGAGCTGGGGGAAAAATTCGCTCCGCGCCTGCTTGAGCTGACCCTCGGCGCGGAGGACACCAGCGCGGGCGATGCCGGTGCGTTCGCTCGTCTCGCTCCCCCGCGCCAGCGCTTCCGCCAGCGACAGCGACCGCACCGCCGGCACCTGCGCCATGGAGGGACGGACGACGAGCGGGATGAGCAGCAACGGAAGCGCATGGCGCAGCCGCATCATTCCCCCGCCCCGATGCCGCGCAGAAAGATCCGCACATAGCCACGCACGTCATCCTCGGCGCTGTCGCCGTACATGTCCCGCAGGCCTTCTCGCGTCACGGCGTCGGCGAACAGCGCGCCGATGAGCATGGCCGCTGCCCGCCTGGGTTGGATATCAGGCCGCATCCGCCCGGACACCTTGAGCCGGGTGAGATAAGCGGCCACCAGCGCCGCGGTCCGCGCCGGAGGCGAGCCTGCCGGGGGAATGAGCTCAGGATGCTCCTGGAATTCGCCGAGCCGGGTGCGGATGAACGGGGCGCACTCGGAGTGGAGCGCATAGTACTGGAGCGCCCAGTCGGTCAGTTCTGCTTCGGGATTGGCGGGATGCTCCGGCAAGGCCGGCAGCTCGATCCGCTTCCAGCCCAGGCTGATGACTTCACGGAGCAGCGCCTCCTTCGAGCCGAAATGCCGGAAGACACTGACCTCGTTGACCCCGGCTTCGGTGGCGATGCGCCGGGTGGTAGTACCGTGGAACCCGTTGGTACCGTAAATGGCAGCCGCCGCTTCGAGAATTCGTGTCCGCACGTCCATAGGGTCGGGGAAGGTAAGAAGCCCGATCCGAAATGCAAGTGAGTGCTTGCTGGCAGGACGGGCAGGACGGGCAGGACGGGCAGGACGGGCAGGACGGGCAGGACGGGCAGGACGGGCAGGACGGGCAGGAC
>SMFG01000029.1_pt1 | contig 30401 bp, 24 predicted proteins | sample 2456131 | NCBI WGS metagenome assembly SMFG01 (sample SAMN10132612, study PRJNA489261) | soil metagenome | isolation source: day120 antibiotic-silt loam soil ammended with raw manure from dairy cow... | place: USA | collected 2015-05-01
CGGTCGGTGCTGGTCACGCCAGCAACACGCTCCCGCACCTCCCGGTATGCCAGCCGCGTGTCGTGCAGCAGGAGTTCGCCGCCGAACAACGGGCCGATCACCGACCTGGTCTGCCTGGCGGTGGGTGCACCGGGCAAGGACTGCGTCTGCACTGGAGAGTCGAGCGTGACGGAGAGGGCGCCCTGTGCACCGGCGTAGAGGCGGATGGCGCCGGCATGCAGCTCGGCGACTGGCGCCGCCGACACTGCCCCGATGCGGGTGTGATAGGAGGAGAGCGCGCCGGCGGCGCCCGCGTCGAGCCCCAGGCCGAAATGCCTGGCGTTCCCGCCGTGCATGCTCAGCCCCAGCCCCGCGCCCATCACCCAGCGACCCGCGCCGAAAGAGGTACCGGTGGCGTGGAGCGTGAGCACGGTGGACGGATTGGGAGCGAACACCAGCATCGGCGTGAGCGAGAGCGCCGAGGCGCGGACGCCGCGTTCGTCAGTCGCCGTGCCAGCCGACGCGTCAAGGATTGCGCGCGACTGCTGCCCGAACAGGTGGGCTGGCCGGGCCATGGACCCGACAAGCCCGGCAGCCAGCAGGAGCTGGCCGAGCTTCAGAGGACGGGAAACTGTGAGCGATGGCTTCATGGCCTGCTGAATGGCAAGGCCGATACCGGGGAGTAGCTACCAACTAAATTATTGACAGGAAATCACTTACATGAGTACTTCAGGCCAGGAAACGGATCACACTATAACAATATGTGCCACTGGTATATCACCACGATATGAGTGGATCGACGCCTTGGTCATGCTCGAGCGACCTGTCCGTCCGTCCATCTGTCCATCTGCCCGTCCGTCCTATCGTCTCCGCTCCCCCAGCAGTACTGCGAACCGCTCCGCCAGTTCCCGCTGTCGGCGACGGAGTTCCCGTATATGGCCCGGGTGGCGGCGAAGGACCATGTACCGCCTCACGTCGCGCCATGCGTTACGCCACCGCTCACGGATTTGTAGGTGGACCGGATGTCGCGCTCGCCATGAATCCCCTCCGCCACGATACCGGTGAGCCAGTACGGCAACCACCAGAGCACGAATCCCAGTACCGCGATCGCGAACACTGGCAGCAGCAGCAGTGGCAGCCGTTCGATGCTCCAGCGTACCGCGGTCTCCACACTGAGATCCGACTCGAGGTCCGCGGGATGGAGGTCGAGCTGCTCCAGTGACCGCGCATGGTGCCGGACCGCGCGCGCCAGCGGAGCCCAGCGGCTGCCGGGGTTGGTGCGGATATCGCCAAGCAGTTCGGATGCGACCCGGAGTCGCTCCAGCCGGTCATGCGCGTCGTCCGGACTGCCTTGTTCGGCGCGCCACACCGCTTCGGCACACTCCACGACCGGCGTATCCTCCCAACGTTCCACGTTCAGCGTGACGCTTCGAAGCGCAGAGTCCATCCGGCTGGTGAGTTCCCGCACGGCGTCCACGTCCGTTGCGCTGCACGACGCCAGGTCGTCCCACGCGAGCGGCGCGCCGACCAATACCATTGCCTCGGAACGGAAGGTTTCCTTCTGCCGCATGTTGAGCCCCACCGGAATGATGGGGATGGCCGAGCCCGCTGTGCCGGCGGCGAGCAGCGCGATGCGCGCGGCGCCGGTCTTGAGCGGCGCGAGTGATGGTTCGTTGTGGCTCTTGCCCTCGGGGAACACCGCGATGGCAGCGCCGGCCGCCAGTGCTTCGCTCGCAGCGGCCAGTACTTCCGCGTTCTTCGAGAGCTGCGCCGGATCATCCTGGGGACGGTGCACCGGGACGGCGCCGACCGCGCGCAGGAGCCAGGCGATACGGTAATCCTCGAAGAGCGGCGCCTTGGCGAGGAAGCGGACCGGACGCCCGGCGGCGGCCAGCACCAGAATCGGATCCACCAGCGCATTGGGATGGTTGGCAATCACCAGGGCGGGCCCGTGCCGAGGCAACTGGCCCTCGCACGAGAGGTGATAGAAGAGCGATCCCGCGAACCGGGCAAGGCGAGGCGCCAGGCTCATCCACGCATCAACTCGTTCAGCCGTTCGCGCAGCGGCTCGATGATGCTGTCGGCCGAGGGTGTCGGGACCCTGGCCAGCGCCCGGCGGTCGCTGCCATAAACGTCCTCGCGAAACTGGATCTTCCCGTCCATGGGAAAGGCGGTGAGATAGAGCAGATAAACCGGAAGGCCATGCGCAAGGTGTACCGATTGCTGCGCGGTGTCCGCGAGGGCCCCGTGGATCCGGTCGGCGTCCCACCCCTTTTCCGGTGCCAGCACATAGTTCGCGAACGCTTCCGGCTTCTCCAGCCGGACACACCCGTGGCTGGCGGCCCGGTCCCGCTCCTTGAACAGCGCCTGCGCCGGCGTGGCGTGCATGTACACCGCGAAGCGGTTGGGAAAGAGAAACTTGATGTTGCCGAGCGCATTGCGTTCGCCCGGTCCCTGGCGGATGAGATAGTGAAAGTCGGCGGAATCCGCATCCCAATCCACGTCATCCGGATCGAGGGGCGTGCCGGGGTGATCCCGGTCTACCACTTCGTAGCCGTGCTCGGCCAGGTAATCCTTGTCCTTGCGTACTTCCGGAACGATTTCGTTGAACGCGATGCTCCGGGGCACATTCCAGTCCGGATGGAACACGACCTCGCTCATGGTATCGGCAAAGACCGGCGTCGCGTGATCGTAGTCCTTCCCCACCACCACGCGCATCGTGAGTACTTCCTTCCCGCCGTCGAACGCATGGAGCTGGTACTCCGGAATGTTCACGAGGACGTAACGGTCAGGAAACCGGTTGGGCACCCAGCGCAGGCGGTCGAGGTTGAGTTCGATCTGCTCGATCCGCCGCTTCACCGGCACGTTGAGCGCAGCCAGCGTCGCCTTGTCCACGCCGCGCGCCGCGGGCAGGTTGAACCGGGACCGGAAGTGATCCACTCCCCGCTGCAGCCCGCCATCGAACACCGGCTCACCATCCGCGGTGTCGAGATCCCCTGTGGCCGCCAGCCGCTGGCGCAGCGCCAGGATCCGCTCGCTCTTTTCCCCCGGCCTGATGGCGCCGCCAGGAATCGCCTTCCATCCCCCTTTTTCGGCGATGGTCCGATACCGGGTCAGGCCATCGAGCAGCAACTGGTACTGTTCCGAGCGAGGACGCAGCTCGCCAATCATGCGGCCGAACTCCTGCTCGGCTGCCGCAGCCGCAAGGATACTGTCGGCTGTCTTGCGCCGGGTCTTGGCCAGGAAGCCATCATTGATGACGGCGGGGTCCACCCGCCCCACCAGCATGTCCGATCCGTAGGCCAGATAAAGTCCGGTCAGCCGAAGGTCGAGACTGGCGAGTTCGGCGGCCGTGGTCCTGCCCGAGTCATACGTCTCACGCAGGGCGCCCCGCAGGCCGGCCAGGTCGTAATCCGACGCGCGGAGCCCCTCCCGGTCAGATGTGGCGATGGCATCCACCAGATTCCGGGCGCTCGCGTTGGGTTTGTTCCCACTCAGCCAGAGCGGCTGGCCCTGCCGAGCCTTGTAGATCTGCCGGGCAGTCTCCCAGTGGTCCCTGGCAACGACCGGAGGCGCCTGCTTCTGTGCCAACAGCCCATCGAGCTCTCCGGCCACCTTCCCGGCTGGAATGCCGCCGCACGCAACTGCGGCCAGCATCAGCCCGCCGAACCATGAATGTTGGAGTCGCATGGTACTCCTCATGTATGGACACGGCGCACCGAAGCGCCGGTGTCTGCTATTTTCGTCGCATGTCTCGATCAGTCCTGCATCCGTGAACATTCGCGCCGCCCGGCGAATCCTGCAAATCGGCGCCCTGCTCGTCGTACTGGCGGTCATCAGCGGCCCGCTCTTCGATCTGGACCGGTTCCAGGTGCCCAAGGAGCTGGTCCTGCATCTGGCCGCGTTCGGTGCGCTGGCGCTGGTGCTGCATGCCACACGCACGCTCTCGCTTGGCGTGGCCGACTGCCTGCTGGTCGCGTACGCGCTCCTCAGTACGATCTCCGCCTTCGCTGCGCCCAATGGATGGGTCGCGTTCCGGGCGGTCGGTATCACGTGGGCGGGGCTCGCCTGCTTCTGGAGCGGCCGGGCCATCAGCGAGGCCGGCCTTGCCCGGCCCCTGCTGGCGGTCCTGGCTGGCGCGACCGTCATCGGCTCTGCCGTGGCGCTGCTGGAGGCGTATGGCGTGGCGGTCCCGCTCATCGCTTCGATCCGTGCACCAGGTGGCACATTCGGCAATCGCAATTTCATGGCGCACGCCGCGGCCATCGGCCTGCCGATCATCCTCTATCTCACGCTCACCAGCCGATCCCGCGCTGGCACCGTGTGGGGCGCTGCTGGCACCATCATCTCCGCGGGCGCGTTGCTGCTGTCGCGGACACGGGCGGCGTGGGTCGCCGTGGCGGTCGGGCTCGCCTTCCTCGCGGTGGAAGGTGTCTGGATCAGCGGGCTCTGGCGCGAACGCGTCACCCGCGCCCGGCTGGCCGCGCTCGGCGTTGCCGGTCTCGCCGGCGTCGTCGCCGCGCTGCTGCTGCCGAACGCACTGGAGTGGAGGTCGGATTCTCCCTATCTCGACTCATTGGTGGGGGTCGCCAATTTCCGGGAGGGGAGCGGCCACGGGCGGCTGGTGCAATGGGAGAATACGCTCCGCATGGCGCGGGATCATGCGGTGCTGGGAGTTGGGCCGGGCAACTGGCAGGTGTACTACCCGCTCTACACGACGCCCGGCGATCCAGCATACGACTGGGGCGACCCGATTCCCACCAACCCGTGGCCATCGAGTGACTGGATGGCGCTGCTGGCGGAGCGCGGTGTGCTCGCCACCCTCTGTCTCGCGGCAGCGCTGGGCGGGCTCATGTTTGTGGGGTGGAGACGGTCGCGGAAACACCACACGGGCGCGGAGGGGCTTGCCGGACTGGCGATGGTGTCCGTAGTGCTCGTGACGATCGTGGCCGGAGCATTCGATGCGGTCATGCTCCTGGCCGCACCGACCATCATCCTGTGGACGGCGGCGGGTGCGCTCCAGCCGACGCCACGGCGTGTCATCACCGTGCCCGAAGGTGCCGCGCGCGGCATCATGTGGGGTGCGGTTGGCCTGGGGTCACTGTTCGCCGCGCGGAGCGTGCTCACCGCGCTCGCCATTCTGGTGGCGGGTAGCGGAACCAGTCGCACGGGGCTGGTGTGGGCCAGCCGGCTGGACCCGGGGGATTACCGCCTGCACATGCTGCTGGCCCGGAAGCCAGGCGGGCGAGGCGCCTGTGCAGCCGTGCGCGAACACGCCGCTGATGCCAACGAACTGTTTCCGTATCACGAGGCGCCGAGGCGGGCGCTCAGGGCGTGCGGAGTGAGGGTGAAGCGGGTGAGGCGGTGAGGCGGAAGACGGGAAGACGAGAAGACGGGAAGACGGGAAGACGGACAGGAACATCGCACCTGCCACCCGTAGGGGCACGGCATGCCGTGCCCCTACGGTTTCCCCACCGCCACCGGCAAGACGTCCGATGCCCCCCACTCGCTCCACGAGCCATCGTACACTGCGGTGGCATCGTTGCCCAGCAGATGAAGCGCATGAACCAGGGCGCAGGCAGTGACACCCGAGCCACAGGATGACGCGATGGGTGCCGTGGGATCGAGTCCGGCTTCGACGAACAGCCGGCGGAGCTCGTCGGGCGGCTTCATGGTACCGTCCGACTTGAGCAGCGACGCATAGGGCACGTTGCGCGCGCCGGGAATATGCCCGGAGCGCATCCCCGGCCTCGGCTCAGGGCTGGTGCCTTCGAATCGGCCGGCGGAACGCGCATCGACCATCTGCTCCACGGGGCGCCGAACATTCGCGAGCATGTCGCCGGCACCGCGAACGCGGGCGGCATCGAGCGTCGCCGAGAAGTCTCCGGCCCGCGGAACCGGCTGGCCCGATTCCACCGGCCGCCCTTCCCGCTGCCACGCGCCGAAGCCGCCATCCAGCAGCGCCACATCCTCATGCCCGAATACGCGGAACATCCACCAGACCCGCGGCGCGCTCAGGTTCACCCCAGAGGCGTCGTAGACCACGATCGTGTCGCGGTCGCGGAGGCCAAGCGTGGCCATGTCACGTGCGAACCGGTCTGCCGGCGGCAGCATGTGCGGCAGCGGCGACTGCTGGTCCGAGTGGGCTTCGAGATCGAAAAACCGGGCGCCTGGGATGTGCCCGGCCAGGAATTCGGCGTGCGGGTCACGCCCGGCGCTCGACAGGTACCAGGAGCAGTCCAGTGCCACGAGGCCCGGCTCATCGAGCCGCGCCGCGAGCCACTCGGTCGAGACCAGTGCCGGCAGGGCCAAGGCTCAGCCCTTCTGCTTCTCGAAGTCCTTCATGAAGGCCACCAGCGCCTCGACGCCGGCGCGCGGCATGGCGTTGTAGATGCTGGCCCGCATCCCGCCGACCGAGCGATGCCCCTTGAGCCCGCTCAGCTTTCGCTTCCCCGCTTCCTCGAGGAAGGATGTGTCGAGTTCCGCGTTCGGTGCCCGGAAGCAGACGTTCATCTGCGAGCGGCTGTCCTTGTCCGCGGTGCCATGATAGAAACTGCTGGCATCGAGATAGTCGTACAGCAGCGACGCCTTGGCGCGGTTGTGGTCCGCCATGGCCTTGAGCCCGCCGCCGTCCTTGATCCACTTGAAGACTTCGCCCATCACGTAAATGCCGAACGTCGCCGGTGTGTTGTACAGTGACCTGGCCTTGGCCTGGGTACGGTACTGGAGCATGGTGGGAAGGTCCGCGTTCCCGGCCTCCACCAGGTCCTTCCGGATGATCACGAGCACCACGCCCGACGGGCCGAGGTTCTTCTGGGCGCCAGCGTAGATGAGCCCGTACTTCGAGATATCGAGCGGCCGGCTGTAGATATCGCTCGAGGCGTCACAGATGAGCGGCACGCCGGACGGCGGCACTGGCTCACGCTGCCACTGGGTGCCGTAGATCGTGTTGTTGGACGTGAAATGCACATAGGCCGGCTTGTCCGAGTACCGGACGGCGTCGGCCGCGGGGATGTAGCTGTAGTGCCGGTCCGCACTCGAGACCGCCTCGTGCACCGTCCCCAGGCGCTTGGCCTCGACCACCGCCTTCTCCGACCAGACGCCGGTCACCAGGTAATCGGCGGTTCCAGCGCTGGGCAGCAGGTTCATCGGCACCATGGCGAACTGGAGCGATGCTCCACCCTGCAGGAAGAGCACGTGGTAGTCATCCGGAATGCCGGCCAGTTCGCGGCAATTGGCCTCGGCCTCATTGATGATGGCATCGAAGACCTTGCCCCGGTGGCTGTGCTCCATGATGCCGATCCCGCTGTCGCGCAGGTCCCAGATATCGCGCTGGGCATTCTTGAGCACGCTCTCGGGCAGCACCGCGGGCCCCGCGCTGAAATTGAAGATCCGGTCGCTCATTGCATCGTTCCCGTGTTCAGGCGCCATCTTCCAGGCGCGAGAGATCCACCTTGATCACGTCCGCATTGCCCGAAGCAATCGCGTCCATGGCCGCCTGGTCCGGCTGGGTGTCCAGGTGAATGCGCGCGAGTGTCGCCTGCGCACCGTGGTAAATGATGTTCTCGACTTCTTCCACATTGATGCTTCGCCGGGCCAGCACGTCGAACACGTGGGCCAGCACGCCCGGGCGGTTCCGGTGCCGTACCGACAGCACATGGGTCGCCGAACTCCTGGCCTGGCGGTTGACGCAATTGGCGACGCTGCCCCGCTCCACGAACCCCTGCACGATCCGGATGACCTCATGCGCGATGGCCACCTGGGCCTGCTCGGTGGAGGCGCCCACGTGGTGCGTGACGTACACGCCCGGCTCACGGACCAGCGGATTCTCCACCGTGCCGCTGCTGCCGGCCGGTTCCTGCTGGAAAACATCCAGCCCGGCACGGATGCCGCGCGTTCGCACGGCGTCCAGCAGCGCCGCCTCGTCCACCACCGACCCGCGCGAGGTATTGATGAAGTAGGAGCCGCGGTGCATCGCCGCAAAGAACTCGGCGTTGATGAGGCCCTTGGTATCGGCCGTCGCGGCCACGTTGACGCTCACCGCATCGCTGAGCCGCGCCACTTCGATGGGCGACTCGCAGTAGGTCACGTCCAGCTCCTCGGCCAGCTCCACCGTGAGGTTCCGCGACCAGGCGGCCACGTGCATCCCGAAGGCGCGCGCCCGCACCGCCACTTCCCGGCCGATCTGCCCCAGCCCCACGATACCGAGGGTCCGGCCGAAGAGGCCCCGCGCCTTGGAGTACTCGCCCTTCTTCCAGTTGCCGGCCCGGTCATCGGCGACCTGGTCCGGCACCCGCCGGTCGCAGCTGAGGAGGAGCGCCATGGCCAGTTCCGCCACCGCCACCGAATTCCGGCCCGGGCAGTTGGCGACGAACACGCCGTGCGCCGACGCGGCCGCCACGTCAATGGTGTCGATCCCGGCGCCGGCGCGGATGATGAGCCCGAGACTCTTGCCGGCCTGGATCGCGGCGGCCGAGACCTTGGTCCCGCGCACGACGAGGACGCCCGGATCCTCCGCCGCGATGGCGGCAGGCAATTCCTCCGCCGTCAGGTCCGGCCGGTGCACGATGGTACAGCCAAGTTCCTTGAGGCCGTCCACCCCGACGCGTTCGAATTTGTCTGCGATGAGGAGTTTCATGGATGGGACTGAGGGCGAGGGGGTAAGAGTTAAGAGTTAAGAGCTAAGAGTTCAGAGCCAAGAGTTAAGGCAAGATAACCACGAAGCCCCCAACTCTCGACTCTCGACTCTCAACTCTTAACTCTCAACTCTCAACTCAAAGTATGCACAAACAGCCCGCTCCTCAGCTTCGGCTCGAACCAGGTGCTCTTGGGCGGCATCACCTCACCGGCATCCGAGACCGCCATGAGCTGCTGCATGCTGGTGGGGTGGAGCAAGAAAGCTGCGGCGGCCCGACCCTCCTTGACCCGTCGCTCCAGCTCTTCGGCGCCGCGTGCGCCCCCGACGAAATCAATGCGGGGATCGGTCCGCGGGTCGCCCACGTTCAGCAGCGGCCCCAGCACGCGCTCGTGCAGCAGACTCACGTCGAGCGAACCGATCGGATCGGTGGCGTCGATCGAATCAGTGGGAAAGTCGAGCTGATACCACTGGTTCCCGACAAAGATGCCGAGCGAGCCGGCGCCCGGAGTCGGCGCCGCATCAAGTTTCCGTACCGTGCCGATGGCGCCGAGCCGGGCCACAAACTCGGCGGGCGAGAGCCCGTTCAGGTCGCCCACCACGCGGTTGTACGGCAGGATTTCGAGCTGATCCGCCGGAAAGAGCACCGCCAGGAACCAGTTGTACTCCTCCGCGCCGTGGTGCCCGACATTGGCCGCGCGGCGTTCCTTGCCCGCCCGCCAGGCACTGGCCGAGCGATGGTGCCCGTCCGCCACATAGGCGACCGGCACGGTACCGAAGAGCGCGACCCAGGGATGGGTGTCCTCGATCTTCCAGACGATGTGGCGCACCCCGTCTTCAGCCGTGAAATCGTAGAGCGGCGCGCCTCGGGTGATCTGATCCGCCAGCCGGCTGAACTCATGCAGCGGCGGAATGGCCAGAAAGACCGGCTCGGCGTTGGCATCGAGGGTCAGGACGTGGCGGGTACGGTCGTCTTCCTTGTCCCGGCGGGTCTTTTCATGCTTCCGGATGATGTCATGCTCGTAGTCGTCCACGTGCACGCACCCGACCAGTCCGGTCTGGTGTCGCCCATTCCGGACCAGGCGATAGAGATAGAGCGCGGGCTCCGCTTCGCGCAGCAGCGTGCCGTCGCGCTGGAATCGCTCGAGCGCGGCACGGGCGCCGCTGTACACGCGCTCATCATGGGGATCGGTGCCAGGCGGCAGGTCGATGTCGGAGCGGCCGACATGGAGAAAACTGCGGGGTTTTCCGTCCGCCAGGCGAGCCGCTTCGGCGCGGTCCACCACGTCGTACGGTACCGCCGCGACCTCGGCCACATAGAGTGGATCAGGGCGGAGAGCCCGAAAGGGGTTCAGTCGCATCGCACCGCATCCTAGCCGGGGGCAGACAGGGATTCAACAGGACGGGCAGGACGGGCAGGACGGGCAGGACGGGCAGGACGGGCAGGACGGGCAGGACGGGCAGGACGGGCAGGCGACGATAACTCTCCGGTGTCATCCCGAGGCCGCAGAGCGGCCGTAGGGATCTACTCACCGGCGTCGGGAAGCAGCAGAGCAGATTCCTCGCTGCGCTCGGAATGACACACCTTTATGCGACCCGCGACCCGCGACCCACAGCCCTATGCCCCATGCCCCATGCCCTGTTATCGTATCCACGTCACCAACTCACGGCCCTGCCCTTTGTACCTGATCCGGCTCGCCTCGGGCGAGGAACGAACATTCGCCACGATCGAGGACCTTGCCACCGCAGTTCAGCGCGGCGAGGTGCAGCGTGACGCCCGGATCTTCCATCGGCGCTCCAAGCAGTGGCTCCCGCTCGAGCACCATCCGTATTTCGCCTTTGCCACCGGGGAGTACAAACCCACCCCGCCGCCCGAGGATGCCGCGCCGCCAGCACCGGAGACCCGCCAGCCGAAACCTGCAGCGGACGCCGAGCCGGCACTGCCCGGGTCGCTCCTCAAGGAAGAGGATCGTCTCACCGCCGCGCCATCCAACGTTGCGCCGCTGCGCCCCGGGGCGGCTGCTCCCCGGCAGGCACCCGAACCGCCCTTCCACGAGCCGATCGCACCGACACCGCTCAGGGTACCGAGGCCGGAGCCGACCCGGCCCGAGCTTTCCCGCCAGCGGGAGCCATTGTCGCGCCCGGAGCCGCTGGCACCCGCAGCCGCGCCGGAACCGTTCGCCGTGCGACCCCCGCGCGGTCGCCGCGTGGGCGTGATCATCGCCATCATCGTCGTGCTGGGATCGGCGATCGGCATTCTGGTGGGGCTCAGGCTGCGGGACGGCACCCGGGGCACCGCCGCCACCGACGCCCCGTCGTTCCGGCCTGCGCCGGCGCCGTCATCACTGCTGGCGGACAGCGGGGCCGTGGTGGAGAGCGCGACTCCGCGCCAGCCAGCCCCGGCGGGCCGGGTGGATCCCACCGCCCCGGTCACGGCACAGCAGCTCATGGTCCGGCGAGCGGCATCGTTCCTCGACGTCCAGGGGCAGCTTGGCCGTGACCTCGCGGCACTGGATTTCAATTCGATCTTCGGTGTGCGGGCGCTCAGTACCCCGGACGGCGCGCGGGCGGCGCGCCGCACCGTGGCGTCCGCGCTCAACGTCATGGGGCAGTTTCACCGGCGTGAAGTCATGGCGGACCGCGCCTATGAAGACACGGCCGCCTATCAGACCACCCGGGCGGGCTGGACCCGCGAGCAGATCGCCGCCTGGCAGCATCGGCCGACGCTCAAGGAGCCCTACCAGTCGGCCGACCTGGCGGAGTCGCTGCTCGCCGACGCCGACAGCCTGCTCAGCATCCTGGGGTCGAGCACCCAATGGACGGTCGAAGGCGACAGCCTCCGTTTCCCTGACGCCGCGCGTGCCTCGGCCTTCCGTGCCCAGCGTGCGCGCCTGATCCAGCGGGCAGGTGCCCCGATCAGCGACACCGCCGCCCGTCCATCGCTGGTCTTCGTCCGTGGCGCGGTGAATCCGGCCATCATCCCCTCCGCTGCCCAGTAGGCCTCATCCGGCCGGTACGTGGTCAATCAGCACCCGCGCCACATCCCGGCTCAGGCGGTGCCGGACGCGGAGCACCAGCAGCGACGCCACGGCGGCCAGCCCGGCCACCAATCCCCACCACAGTCCCTGCGGCCCCAGCCCCATGGGAAACGCCAGCCAGAGACTGGTCGGCAATCCCACCAGCCAGAACCCCACCAGGCCGATGAGCATCGGATAGCGCGTATCGGCGACCCCGCGCAGCACGCCAGCCGACACCGCCTGCAGTCCATCGAACACCTGAAAGACGCCGGCGATGGGCAGCAGCGTCGCGGCCAGCGCCACGACCCCCGCGTCATTCGAGTAGAGCCGGGCCAGCAACGTCGGCACCGAGGTGAACACCAGCGCGGTACAGCACATGAACGCCACACCCACGATCAGCGCCGCCGACGCCGCGGCGCGCACCTGGCGGGGGTGCCCCTGCCCAACGGCCCGGCCGACCAGCACCGTCGCGGCGGCCGACACGCCGAGCGGCACCATGAACGTGAGTGAAGCCAGGTTGAGGGCGATCTGGTGGGCCGCCACGGCGTCGGTGCCCAGTCGTCCCATCAACAGGCCGACGCCGCCGAAGACGCCGAACTCCAGCTGCATGTGGACCCCGATCGGCGCCCCGATGGCGAGCATCCGCCGGAGCGGTGCGGTGCGGAAGACTTCGGGATGCAGGGCGCGGAGGTGCCCGTGGAGATCCGGCCATGCTGCCGCGAGGAGGCCAAGCACCATGGCCCAGCGCGAAATAGTGGTAGCCCACGCTGCTCCGTTGGCGCCCATCACCGGCATGCCCCAGTGCCCGTACACCAGGGTCCAGTCCAGCAGTGTGTTCAGCAGATTGGCCAGTACCGTCAGCCAGACGATTGGCCGGAGGCGTCCCATCGCCTGGAGGGTCTGGCGAAAGACGATGAACGCAAAGAACGGAAAGACGCCCGGAATCATCCGGAGCACATAGCCGTGCGCGATCGGCACCGCGTCGGCGGGTTGGCCCAGCAGCGTCAGGAGCGGCCCCGCAAACAGCAGCGGCACCGACGCGGGCGCAGTCAGAAGCAGCGAAAGCAGCAGTCCGCGCTGGACGGCGCGGGCGATGGCCGGTTCGTCCCGGGCGCCCACCGCCTGCGCCACCACCGGATCCAGCGCCATCACCACGCCGACGCCGAAGATCGCAAACGCGAAGAAATAGACGTTGCCGAGCGCGACCCCGGCCAGGGCCGCCGCCGATACCCGGCCCACCATCACCGAGTCCACCACCCCCATGAGCATGAGGCCGACCTGCACCACCACGACTGGAAGCGCCAGATTCAGCAGCTCACTGAATTCGGCCTTCCGCGGCAGCGAGGGCAGCAGTCGTGGGCGTCGCATGGCGGCGGAATCTAGCGGGTGCAGAAGTCTGCAATAGCGCCCTCACCGGATGATGGCATGGAAATTGGAATCAGAGGCCGCCACGCCGGGATCGCGTCTGTTTCGCAGCCAGCGAGACGGTGAAACGCGACGCGGACGGAGTTTCTGCAACGTCTTCCAGCGACAAGGAATCCGAGCCGTGACCGCAGCCCTCGAGCCCGAAGTCATTCTGCCAGCAGCCGCCGTTGCCGAAACGCCTGCCACCCGGAGCCGTACCTGGAAACCGGCGCGCCAGATCGCTGTCGACCTTGGTACCGCGAACACGCTGGTGCTGGTCAAGGGTGAAGGCGTCGTCCTCGATGAACCGTCGGTCGCCGCCATGGACCTGGCCACCGGCCGCATCCTGAGCGTGGGGCAGGAGGCCAAGCTCATGCTGGGACGCACGCCGGACGGCATCCGCGCCGTCCGCCCGATGCAGGATGGCGTGATCGCCGACTTCAGCGTGGCCGAGCAGATGCTCCGGCTTTTTCTGAAGAAGGTGATGGACCGCCACATCCTGCGCGTGAAGCCGACCGTGCTGGTGTGCGTCCCGTCCAGCATCACCGAGGTGGAGCGCCGGGCCGTGCGTGATTCGGCTGAAGGCGCCGGCGCCAAGCGCATGTTCATGATTTCCGAGCCGATGGCCGCGGCGATCGGGGCCGGCCTGCCAGTCGATGACCCGACCGGGTGCATGATCGTGGATATCGGCGGCGGCACGACCGACATCGCGGTGATCGCACTCAACGGCATCGTCTGCGACGCCAGCGTGCGCACCGCCGGCGACGAACTGGACCAGTCCATCGTCCAGTTCATGCGGAAGGCGTACAATGTCCTGATCGGCGAACCCACGGCGGAACTCATCAAGCTGCGGATCGGCAGCGCGATGCCGCTGGAGGAGGAGCTGTCGATGGGGGTGAAGGGACGGGACCTGGTGTCCGGCCTGCCTCGCACCGTCGTGGTCGACTCGGCCGGCATCCGCGACGCCATGCAGGAATCGCTGCAGAAGATCGTGAACGGTATCCGGCAGGCGCTCGAGGTCACCCCGCCCGAACTGGCGAGTGATATCCTCGATCGTGGCATCACCCTCACTGGCGGCGGCGCCTACATCCGCCGGATGTCGGAGCTGATCACCTTCGAGACCGGGCTCCCCGTCCACGTCGACGCCAATCCGCTCACCTGCGTCGTCCGCGGCACCGGGCTGGTGCTGGACGACCTGGAACGGTGGAAGACGGTGCTTGCTGTGTAGATGGTTGGACGGTCAGACGGCGAGACGGTTGGACGGTTGGGTCTCGCCTTGGAGAACTCGCCGTCCTACCGTCCAACCGTCTAGTTTTCCCCCATGCAGTATCCTGATGACGAATCCCGCGGCCCCGCCTGGTGGCCGCTTGTCCGGCTGGGCGACATCACCCGCGATCGCGGCGCACGCGAAGTCGTCGTGGCCTGGCTCGCTGCGTCCCTCCTGGCGGTGTTCATGGCCGTCCTCGAAGCCCGGCTCGACTGGAGCGGGCTCCCGGTCACCATCGGCACCATCACCATCCCGGTCTCCATCTATCCCCCGCTCGCGATCACGCTGCTGCTGGCACTCTGGCTCGGTCCGGCCTGGGGCGCCGTGCCAGCGTGGATCGCCACGACCACGAGCGCGCTCGTGGCCGGTGTTGGCCTTCCGTCGGCCCTGCTCTTCGGCCTGGCGACACCGATCGAGCTGGTGATCGTATGGGGGGCCATGGTTGTCTTCAATGGCCATCCGGACCTGGAGGACGGGGCCGATGCCGGCAAGTTCCTCGTGGGCGGGATCATCGCCGCGACCGCCTCGTCACTTGCGGGGCTGATCTGGATCTCGGCCCGGCAGCTCGAGATGCTGGAAGCCCAGCGGATCTGGCGCGGGTGGATCGTGGGAGACGTCTTGCAGCTGCTGCTGCTGGTGCCGGTGCTGCACTATCTCGGATACACGGCCCGCGGCTGGATTGACCGTCGGGTGTCTGCGCCTCCACGGCGCGCCTTCCGGTTTTCGCGTGCCGTAGTGCTTGTCGCAACCATCGTCACCCTGCTGGCCGCCCTGGTGCTCGAGGGCGTGCGGCTCGCGGTGCAGGGCCTCGACCTCGCGCCCGGCACCCTGACGGCGACCGGCCAGGCGCTGGTGCCGCGCCTGCGCGAGCTGGGCCTCTTCCTGGGGCTGCTCTTTGCCGTAAGCGCCCTGACCACCACGACCTTCGCGGCGGCGCTGGCCCGGATCGGCGAGCGCGAGCGGGGAGCCGCCCAGCGGGACCCCGTTACCGGCTGCTTCAACCGCCGGGCCTTCGCGACGCTCTTCGAGCGCGAGGCCGAGCGCAGCAAGCGGCTGGGACGGGGCCTGTCGCTCATCTACTTCGATATCGACCGGTTCAAGCGGATCAACGACACCCACGGTCACGACCTGGGCGACGCCATGCTGCAACACCTGGTGCGGGTGGCGAACGGCGAGAGCCGGGAACACGACATCCTGTTCCGCTGGGGCGGCGACGAGTTCGTGCTGCTGCTGCCCCACACGCCACCGGATGAGGCGCTGGGCCTCGCCGAGCGACTTCGGCAGCGGGTCGCACTGTCGCCGCTGCCTCGCAGCGCCGGCGCCGCGATCGGGGCCACCATCAGCGCGGGTACCGCCGGCACGCAGCAGTTTCCCGTCGAAGCGGAGCAGATGATCACCCTGGCGGACGCGGCCTGCTACCTGGCCAAGCGCGGCGGGAGGAACCGGGTGGAAGATGGCTCCCTCCTGCTGGCAGACACCGCCGAGCTGCCGGCACTGGAGCAGGCGTGACCGCCCGGCAGTTCCTCGCCCAGGCCCGGTCAGCACTCGAATGGCTGCTGATGCGCACCCGGGCGCTGGCTGATCGCGCCCGGACCACACCGCAGGGCCGCTGGCTGCGCGCCCATTGGCTCGCCTCGACCATCATCGTGCTGCTCTTCGGCCTGACGCTGACAGCCGGGTACGCGTTCTCATGCGGTTTCCGCGGCTGCCCCTCGGCGGCCAGCATCCAGGCGTTCCAACCGCCGGAGGGCAGCAAGGTGCTCGACCGTTCGGGCGCCCTGATCGGCCGGCTCACGTATGTGCGCCGGGTCAACCTGTCGCTTGACAGCGTCCCCCAGCAGCTGCGTGAGGCGTTCATCGCGGTGGAGGACCGCCGCTTCTACCAGCATCGCGGGGTAGACTGGCGCGGCGTCTTCCGCGCGGCGTTCCGCAACGTGCGGGACTTCGGCGTCTCCGAGGGCTTCAGCACCATCACGATGCAGGTGGTACGCAATGCGTTCCTGAGCGATATCGCGCAGGAACGCACGCTCCGGCGCAAGCTGATCGAGGTGGTGCTCGCACGGCGGCTGGAGCACAGTCTCTCGAAAGACCAGATCCTCCAGCTGTACCTCAACATCATCTACCTGGGCAACGGGGTGTATGGCGTCGAGGCGGCCAGCCGGGACTTCTTCGGCAAACATGCGGGTGACCTTTCGCTGCCGGAGATGGCGACGCTGGCGGCGCTTCCCAAGGGGCCCAGTGCGTACGATCCCCGGCGTCATCCCGACCGGGCGCGCGAGCGGCGGAACCTCGTGCTCGAACTGATGGCGCAGGAGGGGTACATCTCCGACTCCGCCGCGGCGAACGCAGCGGCAGCGCCGCTCACGGTCGAGAAGAAGGGCTGGTACCCGAAGGTGGCACAGATGGACGCGCTCGACCCCGTCCGGCTGGTGGTGGATTCGGTGCTGGGCGACAGCGCCGACACTTATGGCGACCTGGTGGTCCACACCACGCTCGATGCGCGCGCCCAGGGCGCCGCCGAAAAGGCGGTGCGGCGCCATGCGGCAGCCATCGAGCGCCAGACCGAATCGGGAGGACAGAAGAACGAAGAAGAGGTTGAAGGCGCGATGGTGGCGCTGGACCCGTCCACCGGCGACATCCTGGCGCTGGTCAACGGCAACCATTATGAACGGGGCGGCTTCATGCGGGCGTATGCCGCGCGCCGCCAGCCGGGCTCCGCCTTCAAGCCGTTCGTCTACGGCGCCGCGCTCGCCGCGGGGTTCTCTCCCGCGACCGTACTGGATGATTCGCCGGTCGAGCTGGAACTCGCGTCAGGCGAGACCTGGGAGCCGGACAACTACGGTGGCGAGTATTCGGGCCAGCTCACCATGCGGCGCGCCCTGATGCTCTCGGCCAACGCCGCGGCGGTCCGGATGGCGGACATGGCGGGGCGGCCCAACGTGATCGCCTTCGCGCACAACCTCGGCATCACCAGTCCGTTGCCGGATGTGCCATCCCTCGCGCTGGGACCAGCCGAGGTCACGCCGATCGAGCTGGTCCGGGCGTATGCGCCGTTTGCCAATGGGGGCTTCCGCATCACGCCAACGCTGGTCACCTCCATCAACCGGCGTGACGGCAAGGTGCTATGGCAGCGCGACTCGACCCGGCGCGCGCCGGTCATGGACCCGCGTGAGGCGTTTCAGCTCACATCCATGCTGCGCTCGGTGGTGGATCACGGCACCGGCTTCGAAATCCGGCGGGAGGGAGTGCGCGGGCCGATCGCAGGCAAGACCGGCACCACCAACGACGGGAAGGACGTCTGGTTCGTGGGCTTCACGCCCACCATCGTGGCGGGGTTCTGGTTCGGTTATGACACGCCGGTCTCGCTCGGCTATGGCGCCACCGGTGGCCACATGGCCGCGCCGGCGTTCGCCGACTTTTATCGGGACGGCTGGAGCAAGCGTGATACTGCGGACTGGGCAACACCACCCGGCATGGTGAGCCGGGTGATCGATTCCTACAACGGCCAGCTGGCCAACGAATATTGTCCCGTGACCAACCAGGAGTGGTTCCGGGCGGGCACCGAGCCGACCAGCATCTGCCAGGAACACAGCGGATCGTTCTGGGATGCGTTGGGCGACATGGGCGGCGCGATCGGCAAGGCGTTCAAGAAGATGCTGGGGTTTTGAGAGGCGTCATTTCGCCCTTTCCAGATATTGCCCTGAGCGGGGGTCCACCTTCACCCGCGAGCCCTCCTCCACGAACTCCGGCACCGTGATCGTGACACCGTTGCTCAGCTTGGCAGGCTTGCCACTCGACGTCTTGGTGGCGCCGCGCATGGAGGGCGTCGTCTCGACGATTTCAAGTTCGATCACGGCCGGCAGGCTGATGCCGATCGGCCGGCCTTCCAGCCACTCCGCCTGAAAGACCATCTCCGGCTCCATCCACGGACCGGCGTCACCCACGATCTCGTTGTCGAGCGTGTACTGGTCGTAGGTGGACGCGTCCATCACGTGCACGCCGTTGGCATCCCGATAGAGCACCTGGAGTTCCTTGGTGTCCAGCCGGGCCGTTTCGACGTTCTCGGTCGAGCTGAATCGGGTGTCGAAGGTATTGCCGGACAGCAGGTTACGGAGACGCACCTGAACGAACGCGCGCAGGTTGCCGGGGGTCCGGTGCTGAAAATCCATGACTCGGCAGGGCGCGCCATCCACGAACACGACATGACCCTTGCGGATCTCTGATGCCTTCATGCTGCACTGACTCCGGGCGGATGGCTTCAATTGCTGAAATTACGACTCGCGGGCAAGATAGTGCAGGATGGGCAGGATGGGCAGGATGGGCAGGACGGGCAGGACGGGCAGGACAGACTTCCCGTCTTCCCGTCTTCCCGACTTCCGCGAGGTCCCCATGTCCGACGACTCCAGTCGCACTGAAGAACACAAAGTCTCCGGCGAAGGCCTGGTGGCCAAGGTCAAGGAGTTGGTGCGTGAGGGCAATGTCCGGCGCATCAAGGTCAAGAACGATGAGGGACGGGTGCTGTTCGAGTTTCCACTCACGATAGGGGTCGTCGGTGTGGCGCTGATTCCCGTCTGGGTGGCCCTTGGCGCCATCGCTGCGCTCGCCGCGGACTACACGGTGGAAATTGAAAGACGGTCGTAAGTCGCAGGTCGTACGACTTACGACTTACGACTTACGACCTACGACTCATCGCAACTTCCGCAACAGCCTCAGTATCTCGGTGTAGAGCCAGATCAGCGTCACCACCAGCGCGAAGGCCGCATACCACTCGATGGACTCAGGGGCGTGGCCCACGTTGTTCTCGATGAAGTCGAAATCGAGCAGCAGGTTGAAGGCTGCCAGCGCCGTGACAAAGAGGCTGAATCCGATGCCGATCACGCCGCCTTCATGGAGCATGGGGATCAGCACCCCGAAGAGCGATGCCACGAAGGCAATGATGTAGAACGCAAAGATGGCGAGCGTGCAGGAAACCACGATGGTCTTGAGCCGTTCCGTCACCTTGATGGCACCGGTGCGGTAGGCCAGGAACATGACGCCGAGCGTCGCGACTGTCAGCACGGCCGCCTGTTTGGGCAGGCCGGGATATCGCTGGGCCACCATCAGGGTGAGCGCGCCCAGGACCAGACCCTGCACGGCGGCGTAGATCGGGCCGGTGATGCGGGCGACCTCCGGATCACGAGCGGTGTAGAGCAGGATCCCCACACCCAGTACGAACCCCACGATGAACAGGCCGTACATGATCTGCGGGCTGAAGCCGATGCCCGGCATTCCCTGCCAGACATAGAACATCGCCGCCGACATGATCGCCAGCAGGATGAAGGTCTTCCGCATCGTGCCGGCCAGCGTCATGACCGCGCCATCGGCGGCCTCGTGCACATGGCTGAAGTCGGCCCTGCGGAGGGCAGGATTGCGGGTGGCGGTCATGCTGGAGCTCCGGTGAAGGGAACGGACAGTCGTGGGTCGTGGGTCGTGGGTCGCGGGTCGTGGGTCGCGTAAAGGTGTGTCATTCCGCGGCTTCAGAGTGACAGTCTTGGCCTACAACTCTCGACCCGTAACATCATGCAACCCGGCCCATTCGTCCAGTATGCACCACGTTGCACGGTGTTCCAGCGCGCATGATCTCTGGGACTTCGCGAGAGTGGTCTGGACGCCGCCGCCATCGAACCGAACCCGCCCGCCCGGCTCCTCTCTGCAGGAGTGGGCACGAAAATCGCCATCCAGCCAGCAGAATACCCATCAGGCGGTTTGCCCCGAAGACTTCACGCAGCAACCGGGTTGTGCCCATGTATCGTATCGAGCTTCGAGCCGGCGAAGAGGCCATCTACAAGACCTTCGACGAACTCGTCAAGGCAGTCAGGACTGGCGTCATCACTTCGCATGCCCGTGTCTGGCACGGGGCTTCGGAGAAGTGGCTCCCCATCACCCTGCACCCTCACTACAAGCGCGCCCAGGAAGCACCGGCGCCAGCAGCGGCGGCGCCTCCTGCACCCCCGGCACCAGCTCCCGCAGACCACGCCCCGGCGGCGCCTGCCCCGCCCGAGCCCGCCGCCCTCAAACCCGGCGAACTCGAGTTCCTCGAGATCCCCGAGTTGCTGCCCCGTGCCCAACGCGCAGTGAGTGGTTCGCTCTTCGGACCGCCGGCCGTCACGCCACGCCACATCGAAGCGCTGGTCGCGGCCGCGGATCAGGCACCCGCCCTGGTGCCGGTCTCGATCGGCCGCGATGAAATTCTCATTGATATCAGCAAGCCAGGACTCCGCCTGTTCAGCCGGCGCACCGTTGGCATCGCCGCGGGCGTAGTACTCGTCGCCGGGGCGGTCACCGTCCTGATGTCGCGCGAGCCATCCACCCGGACCGATGCCGGTTCAGCCGATACCGCAGCCGTCATGGCCTCGACCTCACTGGCCGCGACTCCGAACAGCAGCTTCGAAGTATCCGCACCCCCCGAAGCGGGCGCTGGCGCTGCGCATGATCGAGGGAACGAGGCATCACCATCCACGATGTACATGCCGATGCCTGCCATCCCGGACGGTCCGGCACCTGATCGCCAGGCGGCACCGGACAGCGCCAAGGTGCTGCCCGCCGCGCCAAGCCTGGGCAAGCTCGGCGCTGAAAACGTCACCGCGACCGGCTCGTCACCGGCCGCCCTCGGCGCGCGGTATAACGCGGCACATGATGCCGCCACCACGGCGCTGGAAAACCGCCTGAGGGCGTCCGGCATCACCGCACTCTTCAGCGACACGCGGCTGAGCAGCGGAAGTGTCAGCGATGCCCGGATGGCCGTGGCGGGTATCGCCAATTTCATCCGCAGCTTCCGGACGCAGGACGCCGCCGTCGAGGCCACGTATCAGGACAGCGCCTCGCAGCACTACGATGAGTGGAGCACGGCGGAGAAGGCAGCCTGGCGGAAAATCATGACGCGGGGCGAGAGCGATGCGGCAGCCCGATCAGCCGACCAGCTCCTCTCGGACATCTCAGCCATGCTCGGCGTCCTGGAAGAACAGGCCGGCGTCTACACCCTGAGTGGCGGCAAGGTGACTTTCCGCGATGCCGGTGCGACGCTCCGCTATGGCACCCTCCGTCGCCGGGTGGCGAGCCGGCTGGCTGCCGGCGATTCGACGTCGGCCGTCACCAGCACCATCATCAAGGTGATCGGCTCCGCCCGGCCGCCGCTCGAGAATTACTCGGAGTAGCTCGCGACACTCTTGCGCATTTGCCGTCGCCTTCCTACGGTGTATCTGCATAAGTTCTTGTGTATCAACACGTTATGTTGACAACTCGGTGGAAAACCAACTCCGGTCGTGGATAAGGCCTGGGGTTGGTGGATAACCGGGATTCCTTCGTCACTCTCCGGGGACGATGCCGAGACGCACGCTCACCAGCCGGCCAAGGTACGCCTTGGGCGACGCACAACCCGAATGGATCGAACCGATGCGCGCGGTGTCGGCCAGGGCCGCTCGCACACCCGGCCGTTGGCTCTGGGAGCCGAGGCTCGCCGGCATCCGATGCCTCGCCTTCGTGGCCGACGGCGGCGTCCGGCTCCGATCCAGCCGGGGACTATCGCTCAACGAGGTGCTGCCGGCGCTGGCTGGCTTGCTGCCCACGATGGTGCGGGGCAATGCCGTGCTCGATGGCGTGTATTCAGGAGGAATGCTCCACCTGTTCGACTGCCTCCATTACGAAGGCGCTTCACTGCGCCCCCTCCCGCTCCTCGACCGGAAGGCGGTGCTGCGGGATGCCGTCTGGTTCGACGATCTGGTCTGCCTCACACCGTGGCGGACGTCCAGTAACGATGCCAGCTGCCAGACACCGTCAGCGGCGGGCGTCATCGCCAAGCGCGCCGACAGTGCATATGCCAGCGGGCCATCCCGCGACTGGCTCGCACTCACGAGCGCGCAGGCGCGCGAGTTCGTGATCGGGGGATACGTCCGGGCTCCCGATGCGGAGACCCCGGAAGCCCTGCTGGTCGGGATCTATGACGGGGGTCGGCTGCAGTACGCGGGGCGTGTCACCACGGCCTGCGAGCCCGGCGCGTTCGGCGCCCTCACCGGGCTGCTGAAGCGGCTGCGCCGGCGCACCACGCCGTTCGGCAGCGTGGCTCCCGATTGCAGCGGCATTCACTGGACCGCGCCTGCGCTGGTCGCGCAGATCGGCTTTGCCGACTGGACGCCGGGAGGGTTGCTCCGGAGGCCGCAGTTCATCGGATTGCGGCTTGACCGCGAGCCGGACGAGGTGCAGCGCATGGCGCGGGAAGGAAGAACGGGCGCACGGGGCGCCCGTTCCCGCGAGATATGTACTGAAGATGGGATTTATTGAGGGACCACACGACAAGCAGCGATTCGAACCGGCATCCGGCCGCCTGACAGGGCGTCAGTGGCATTCTCGGATCTCTCGCGCGTCACGCTCGTCCGCTGCCTGCCACCAGCCAAGATACGGCGTGCCACGCCAGCATCTGTGCGATGGATCACACTGCGTGCAGCACGCCGGTCATCACCTCGAGCAGGGCGTCAAGGTGATCGAGCGTGAGATCCCCCATGTGACCGATGCGGATATGCTGCTCCGCCAGGGGCGGCAGCCCGGGTGCGATCCGGAAACCGCACGCTGCCACCGCCTCGATGAACGCCGTCGCCGTGATCCCACCTGACAGCCTGATGACGGAAACCGTCGGCGAGCGGAACCCATTCCGCCCCACCAGCGACACCGCTTCCTCCTCTTCGCACCAGGCGGCAACCCGCTCGGCCATTGCCTGGTGGTGGGCGAACCGCGCCTCCAGTCCGCCGCGGGCCTCGATCCGTCGCAGCTGCTCGGCCAGCGCATAGAGCTGGGGCACGGCGGGTGTCTGGGTCGGGAAATGTTCGCGAGTCGCCCGCTCCAGGTTTTCGAGATCACCGTACCACCCGCGCTCCGCCGAGGCGCGTGCACGCTCCATCATGCGGGGAGACGCCACGGCCAGGGCCAGGCCCGGCGGCAAGCCCAGCGCCTTCTGGGTCGACGTAAAGACGAAATCGAGGTGGTGGAGGTCCGACTCGAGTGGCACTGCGCCGACCGACGAAACCGCGTCCACCAGGGTCACGATATCCTCGTGCCGGCGGACAACCGCGGAAAGTTCGGTGAGGGGTGCCAGAACACCCGTGGATGTTTCCGAGTGGACGATGGATACAGCATCGATCGGGGGGCCCTGCAGGAATCGCTCGAGGTGGGCCGGCGTCAGCACATCGCCCGGGGAGACCACCGCACGGACCACGTGCCTGCCGCACGACTCCGCCACCTGGGCAAAGCGCTCTCCGAAGTAGCCCCCCACCACCGCCAGCATCCGTTCCTGGACGCCGTTGCGGACCGCCGCCTCCATGAACCCCGTGCCCGAGCAGGTGCCGATCAGCACGGGCCGCACCGAGCCGAACAGGCGCCGGAGCGGTGCTTCCATCCCGCTCATGAGAGCGCCCATGCCGGGCCAGCCGATCACCGGACCAAGCATGGCGCGGAGGATGTCGGGATGCACATCGACCGGGCCCGGCAGGAAGCTCCGGCCGAACGGAGCGCCCGTCATCCGACCACGGAACCCGCCAGCACGTCCTCGGCGGTCACCAGCCGCACACCCTGGTTCTTCCATGCCGCAAGGAGCGGTTCCACGGCCTTCGCATCGATGGCTCGCGCCGCGTCGGTGACGAACCAGAGGGTGGATCCAGGTTGATGCTGCAGGAGTCCTTCGATGGCATAGCGATCGCACACGTCGAGGGCGACGCCGTACAGCACGATGTGCACCGGCTGCAGCGCCTCGAGCAGGGTTCCCACATTGGCATTGGTGAAGACGTCGAACCAGTGCTTGAGCAGGAGGAAGTCGCCATCATGCGCGCGCACCTTCGCGGCGAGCACCCCGGCGTCGTCCGGTTCCGGCCCGATGACGAGCGGATTGCGCAGCGCGGTTTCGGGGATTTTCTGCTGGCCCGGCGTGCCCCGCATGCAGTGGGGCGGAAACGTGGTGCGGTAGTCCGGATTCTGGCTCAGCTCGCGGTGGCCGGCCTCATGGTCGTCCGCGCTCGCCACGATCGGGACGCCACGCTGGTGGGCAGCATCGGTCAGGCGCCGGAGGACGGGAATGATGCTCTCGCTGTCGGGCACGTACAGCTTGCCGTCGGCGCGCATGAAGTCGTACTGGGTATCCACATCCCAGAAGAGGTATTCGGTAGCCATGAGGGAAAGTTACCGCACTCGCTCCAGCCGCGGGTTGGGGAGGTATTCCCGCCCCACCTTGGCGCAATGCTCGCCGTTCACCTTCACCACGTCGGCGGTGAAATCGAAGCGGCCTTGGAACAGCGAGGAACCCACGCCGTAGGCATCCACCGGCACCCCGGACGACTCGAACTGGTGGATTTTCTCGACCGTGAACCCGCCCGAAACCACGATCTTCACGTGGGTGAATCCCTCCTGGTCCAGGGCGTCGCGTACGTTGTGCACCAGCTGGGGCGTCACGCCGGTGGGCTTGAACCGGCCCATCTGCGGCAGTACCGAGCGGTCCACCAGCATCTCGCTGGTGTCCAGCCGCACCCCGTACAGCCGGCTGCCCATTTCCCGCGCCACCCGGAGCGACGTGGTCACGCAATCGTTGTCGAAGTCCACCAGGGTGACCAGCTTGACCTCCGGGCCGAGATACTCCGAGAATTTCCGCGTGGCCTCGACCGTGTCCCCGCCGTAGGCGGCGATCAGCGCATGGGGCACGGTGCCGACGCCGCTGTTGCCCCACCACGACGCCTGGGCATCGGTCGAGACGCCGATGGCCCCGGCGATATGGGCGGCGTAGCCATCGCCGGTCTGCACCAGCCAGTGGTCATGCCGGGCCGGGAAGAACATGACTTCCTTGGGAGCGGCGGCCTCCACCACCCGCCGGGTGTTGGTTCCCACGCGGGTCCGCCGCGCGAGGACGCCGAGGTAGAGCGTCTCCAGGTGAACAAAGGCGTCGTACGGCCCTTCGATCAGCATCACCGTTTCCCATGGCGCGATCTCATCCCCGTCGTACAGCGCGTGGACGTCGAGGGCGGGCCAGTCCAGGGAGCAGAGCTTGAGGATGGCGATGGCTTCGTCAATGCCGCCAAGGAAAGCGTGCTGCTTGCCGAACACCTGCATGGTGACACGCGGGTGGTGGTTGTCCGCCTCGAGGATATCGCGCGCACGCACGAAATATTTGTCCGAGTAATAACCGGCCCGCATCTTGTCCACGGGCAGGTTGAAGATCTCGGGATCCAGGCGCGGGCGACGGGGCATGGGCTGGGCTCGGGACGCGGGACTTGGTCGACGGTCGATGACCGACGGTCAACTGGTTCCAATTTCGTTCAGATCAAGGCATTCTAATGCACCCGAATCTAACCCCGCCCGCGTCCCGCGTCCCCAAAGGAGCCCATCGGGTGACCGACCATCTTCTGACCGACCAGCTTTCCCGCCGCACCTTCCTTGGCACGGCCGGCGCGCTTGCAGCCGGTGCGATGATTCCTGCGTCTCCGCTCGAGGCAATGCCGGCGCCCGTCATCATCCGGCCCGCCGAGAGCAGGTTCGCCGCCGTTGCCTCCGCCAACGGGCTCCGGGGCGTCACCAAGGCGTTCGAGCTTTCGTCGCAGGGCGCCGACACGCTGGATGCGGCGGTGGAAGGGGTCAAGATCCAGGAACTGGATCCCGATGACCAGTCGGTGGGCTACGGAGGATATCCCAACGAAGCGGGGGTGGTGCAGCTCGATGCGTCCTGCATGCACGGACCCACCCGGCGCGCCGGCGCGGTGGGCGCCATCGAGGGAATCAAGACGCCGAGCGAGGTGGCGCGGCTGGTGCTCAAGTACACCAACCACATCATGCTGGTGGGCGAGGGCGCGAAGCAGTTTGCGCTGTCATATGGGTTCAAGGAGGAGAACCTGCTGACTCCCGCCTCGCGCGAGGCCTGGCTCAACTGGCGCGCCAACCGGGGGCACGAGGACGATTGGCTCGATGTGCCCGACGCCGAAAAAATGGTGCACCGCCCCACCGGCACCATCAACCTCGATATCGTGAACACCAAGGGGGAGATCTCCTCCATCACGACCACCAGCGGCACGGCATTCAAGATCCCCGGCCGGGTAGGCGATTCGCCGATCATCGGCGCCGGCCAGTACTGCGACAACGACATCGGTGCCGCCGGCTCCACCGGGCGGGGCGAATCCAACATCATGGTGTGCGGCGCATTTCTCACCGTGGACGAGATGCGGCGCGGCGCCAGCCCGACCGATGCCTGCCTGGCGACGCTCAAGCGGGTGCTCGCCCTGACGCCCCGGCGTCTCCTGAAGCCCGACGGGCAGCCGTCATTCGACCTCACCTTCTACGCCGTGAACAAGCGGGGCGACTTCGGCGCGGCCTCGTTCTACGCCCGGCAATACGCCGCGCACGACGGCCGTGAAGGTGCGCTCCGCGATGTGGCCACAATGTTCGAGGGCCATTCGTGACCAACCGGAGGGCGGCGGCCCTCTTCGCAATGGCCCTCATCCTGGGCGCCGTCAGCCGCCTGCAGGCGCAGGACAGTGTGCTTCCGCTGCCGCGGGCCGGCGACACCGACTCCACCTACCGGCCGCCGTGGCTGCTCAGCTATTTCCCCTATGTGGGTGGCGGCGCCGGCGGAGGTCCGATCCTGCTCGGCCGGGTGCGCTATTTCCAGCCCGCACCATGGCAGGACCGGGTGACGTACCGCGCGGATGTGATCGCCGAGGCAGGCATCGGCCTGCACGGTTCCCGTCTGGCCCGCCTCACCGCGAGTGCTCCGCTCCTCTCGCCCGGGTGGCGCGCCAGCGCCCGATTGCAGGCGATCCGGAACACCCGCGCCAATTTCTTCGGCCTGGGCAACAGCACCGAGCAGAGCGACGTGCGCGTGGCGGCGGATGAGTTCGCCTACCAGATGCGGCATGTCAGTTACGGCGGTGATGCCGAGCTGTCCCGGCGCATCACCGGCCCGCTCTGGGCGGTAGCCGGCGGCGGTGTTTCGCATGATGACTTCACGGCGCTCTCGGAGGCATCGGAGTTCGGCCAGGCCTTCGGCCGAACCAGCGGCACCGACGTGCGCGGCAAGCTCGAACTGGTGCTCGATACGCGTGACAACGAGTGGGACCCGATGCGTGGCGTCCTGGCGGAAGCCGGCATCCAGCAGGGCTTCAGGGCGGACGGCTACACCCGTTATTACGGCATGGTGCGGGGCTATTATGACATCAACCCCGCCACCATCGTTGCGGTGCAAGCGGCTGCGTCAGACCTCTACGGTAATCCGACCCTGGCAGCCCGGCTCGAGTTGCCCACGTGGGGAGCTCCCACCAGCGTCTATGGCGGCAGCCACAGCAACCGGGGGCTCAAGGGGAACCGATTCATTGGGACCGGCGTTCTCATGGGCAGCGCCGAGGTGCGGCGCTATCTGGCCACGATCAAGAATGCGGTGGCAATCGGTGTAGTGGGGTTCGTGGACGCCGGCCGGGTCTTCGAGGGCGAACGGCTCCGCCTCACGACCGATGACCTCGCCGTCTCGGGTGGCGGCGGGCTGGTGCTGCGCCTGCTGCGGAACAACACCGCCATCTTCAACGTGGCGACCGGGCCTGACGGCGTGGAATTCAGCGTCTCGGGTGGATGGGCGTTCTGAAGTCGGCTCTTCACTCCCCCTTCATGTTTTCTTGCCCCTTCCGGGGCCACATTTCCACCATGACAATCAGTGCGATGGAACTCGATTTCGCTTCCCTCTGGGAGACGGCCCTGGAGTACGACCGGTTCGTCTCCGAATCGGGCACACACAAGGCGCTCTGGGAGGGCATCTACCGTCTCGCACGGATTCCCGACTGGGCTCTCGATGCGGTCCGGCCGTTCGCCGAGCGGCGGCACCTGCTGGTGATCGCGGAAGACTGGTGCGGTGACGCGTCCAACACGATCCCCGTGCTCGCGCGCCTCTGCGACCTCTCCGGCCACATCGACCTTCGCGTGCTGCGACGGGATGAGCATCCGGAGTTGATGAGCCACTACCTCACCAACGGCGCACGGTCCATCCCCATCGTGATCGTGCTGGACGAGTCATTCCAGGAAGTCGGCCATTGGGGCCCCCGGCCGGCGGTGCTGCAGGAGTGGGTGATGGCCAACCGCGCGATGCCCTCGGGCGAGCGGTATCCCCGCGTCCGCCGCTGGTACGCGCGCGACAAGGGTGAGACGATGTTGCGAGAGGTGCTGGACGTGGTAAGTCGTACCCCGTAGGGGCACGGCATGCCGTGCCCCTACAGTTCAACGATCTCGATCCCCCGCTCCGCCAACGCATCCACATACGCCTTGAAGGGCATCGCCTCGTCCGGGGTGTGCACGCCCTTGAGCGTCACCTGGCCGCCCACCTGCATCTGCCCCGTAACGGACAGCGAATAACCCGTGGTGCGTTCCATGGCGCTGATGCCGTGCTTGTCGTCGTAGTAATCCAGCAGCTGGAAGGTGGTGCTGGCCGGCTTGCCGTCCTTGACGCCGGACACCTGGATCCGGAGCGCCACCAGGTCCTGACCCTCCGGCTTGTAGAGCATGGGATGCACCGCGGCGATGAAGAGATCCCTGGGAACGATCTTCTTTCCCTTGACCTCGATCGGCTCGTTGCTGAGCAGACCCAGCTCGCGGATGGGCCGCATGACATCCACGTGCCCGGGGTAGCGGAGCGTCTTGTATTCCATGACGTCCACCTTCCCCTCGTAGGCAAAGGGCATCGTGCTGATCCCGCCGCCGGTGTGGAACGCTTCCAGCGCGCCGACCGGTTCGGGAAACTCCACCGTCTCCAGCTCGCTCAGGGCGTCCACCTGCACCGGCTTGCCGCCGCGCAGCACCCAGGACGGCGTGGTGTAGTAGTCCAGCGCGCCCTCGAGCGAATAGACGATCTGATAATTGAGCGGCGGCTCGGGATGCTGCGGCAGGCCGCCGACGTAGATCTTCACGCGCTCGGTACGGTCCAGGCGGCGGATGCCTTCGGCGGCGAGGATGTTCACCATCCCGGGCGCGAGGCCACAGTCGGGAATGATCGAGAGGTTCCTGGCGCGGGCCGCGCCGTCAAGGCGTTTCTGCTCCATGACGATCTCGGTATTGCCGCCCAGGTCCGCGAAGTGACACCCCGCCTCCACCGCCAGCCGCGCCATGGTGCCGTTGAAGTAGTACGGCAGCGCGCTCATCACCGAGTCGTGGCCCTTCATCAGTGCCAGCGCCGCCCGCTCGTCGCCGGCATCGAACTTGACCGGCGTGAGGCGGGTACCGCCGACGCTGGTCAGCCATCGGGGCAGCTTGTCAGGAGCGATGTCCGCGATAGTGACGGCAGTGACCGCATCATTGCGGAGGAGATCATACGCGCAGGCGGAGCCTTGAAGCCCGCCGCCGAGAACCAGCATCTTCATCAACGGCCTCGAAATTCTTGATTCATGGAGCAGGTGAAAACAGAGCGAAAGCCCCGGAAGATAGTGTGACTCCGGGCCACCGTTCAACCCGTGACAAAAGTGGCGTAAATTACGACATGATGCGCGCTTCCCCAGCCGGCCGGGATGCCGATGCGACCCGGCAGCGGTTGCTTCGGTCCGCCCTGGAGCTCTACACCAGCCAGGGCTTCCGGGCCACCACGACCCCGTTGATCGCTGCCCGCGCCGGGATAGCGGAGGGAAGCATCTACCGCCACTTCAGCGGCAAGGAGGCGCTGTTCAACGAAGCACGCCGTCACGCGCTGGACTGGGGACTCGCCGTGGTCGAGGAGATTTCGGCCGCCCGGCTGCCGGCCCGGGAAGCCCTCATGCGTCTCGGCCGCCGGTTCGCGGAGGCGGCCACCCGCGATGCGCCTGCAGTCCGGATGGCGCTGGCGCCACCGCCGGACGCCCCTGTGGCAGATGAGACGGTCAGCGCCAAGGCCCAGGGGCTCCGGGATGCTTTTCAGCAGGTGATCGCAGGCGGAAAATCCAACGGCGAGGTGCGCGCCGGGCCGGCCGAGCTCTGGGCCGACGTGTGGCTCGCGGTGTTGCGCTACGCGGTGCTGCGAGTAGCGGCGGGCGAGTGGGCACCCGACCAACCCCAACTGGCTCTTACACTTGAGGCAGCGTGGGACTCAATA
>SMFG01000012.1_pt1 | contig 29787 bp, 27 predicted proteins | sample 2456131 | NCBI WGS metagenome assembly SMFG01 (sample SAMN10132612, study PRJNA489261) | soil metagenome | isolation source: day120 antibiotic-silt loam soil ammended with raw manure from dairy cow... | place: USA | collected 2015-05-01
GCGACGAGCAGCACGACCGATCCCGGACCGATCCGCCCCTCCTCCTCGGCCTGCGCCAGCGCCAGCGGGATGGAAGCCGACGAGGTGTTCCCGTAGCGGTCCACGTTGACCATGACCTTCTCCATCGGCACGCCGGCGTGTCGCGCCGTGGAATCGATGATCCGCAGGTTGGCCTGGTGCGGAACCAGCAGATCGATATCATCGCCCGTCAGGCCCGCGCGCCGCAGCGCCTCATCGCACGCCTCTGCCATGGCCAGCACGGCCGCCTTGAACACCTCCCGGCCCTGCATCTTCATGTACTGGGAGCGCTCTTCCACCACCTTGACGCTGATCGGATCGGCAGACCCGCCGCCGGGACGGTACAGCAGATTGGCGAGCCGGCCGTCGGACTTGAGAAACGAGGACAGGATGCCGCGAGGTGCCGGACCGTCGGGTGTGGCACGGCTCAGCACGGCGGCTCCCGCAGCATCGCCGAAGAGCACCGCGGTGCTACGGTCCTCGAAGTCGGTGATGGCAGTGAGCTTTTCCGCGCCGAGCACAAGGACGTTGTCGCCCTGACCCGAAGCGATCAGCCCCTCGGCCATGGACAGGCCGAACAGGAATCCGGGGCAGGCGGCGTCGATGTCGAGTGCGAAGGCGTTGGTGGCGCCGAGCAGCGCCTGGAGGTCGCAGGCGGTGGCGGGCAGGAGGCGGTCAGGCGTCGCGGTCCCGAGCACGATGGCGTCAAGCTGATCCGGCGTGATACCCGCCCGCGCCATCGCGCCGGTGGCCGCGGTGGCGGACATGCTCGCGACGGTATCATCGGGCCCGGCAAAGCGGCGCTCCCGGATGCCGGTGCGATCCACGATCCACTGGTCCGAGGTTTCCAGGCGTTCCTCGAACCAGCTGTTGGCCACCACCCGCTCCGGTACGGCCACACCGAGGCCGGTGATCCGCGCGAATGGACGAGTCGGCCCTTTCACGCGCTGGCCGCCACGGTGCGATGGGCCAGCTCCAGCCGGATGTGCTCGCTCAGCTCGGCACGCACGGCCTGCATGGCCACCCGCAGCGCGTTCTTGATGGCGTTGGGACCCGAGGCACCGTGGGAGATGATGGAGACACCCTTCACGCCCAGCAGCGGCGCCCCGCCGTATTCGGCGTAATCCAGCGTACGGAAGACACGGCGCACATCCTCACGCTCGAGGATTTCGGGAGCCTGCCGCTTGACGATCCGGACGATGAGCCGAGCCACCGATTCGTAGAACTTGAGCACGATGTTGCCCACGAAGCCGTCGCAGACGACCACGTCCACGGCGCCGTGCTTGTCATTGCCGGCCAGGATATCGCGCCCTTCGATGTTGCCGATATAGCGGATGCCGGGCATGGCATGGAGCAGCCGGTTGGCCTCGCGGACGACGGCGTTGCCCTTTTCTTCTTCCTCGCCGACGTTGAGCAGCCCGATGGCAGGATTGGGCCGGCCGAAGATTTCACGGACATAGACCGTGCCGAGCAGTGCGAATCCCGACAGTTCCCGGGCGCTGCAGTCCAGGTTGGCCCCGCCGTCGAGGACCAGCACCGGTTCATCGGCCGTCGGGAAAAGCGTGGCGACCGTCGCGCGCTCGACGCCATCGTGCAGGCCCAGGAGCACGGTGGATGCGGCGAGCACCGCTCCGGTGTTGCCCGCGGACACAAACGCATCGGACTCACCCCGCTTCTGCAGGGTGAGTCCGACGACGATGGAGGAATCCCGCTTGGCGCGCACCGCGGCCAGCGGCTTCTCATCCATGCCGATGACCTCGCTGGCTGGCACCACTTCGAGCCGCGCGCCCTCGGCCGCCTCCCGCTCGCCAAGTGCGGCGCGGATGGTCTCCGGCCGGCCCACGAGCTGCAGGTGGAGCTCCGGGTATTCCGCGAGCGCCAGCAGGGCTCCGTCTATCTCCGCATGTGGAGCGTTGTCGCCCCCCATCGCGTCCAGCGCGACGCGGATCACCGCTACTGGTCCTCGACCTCGATCTGCTTCTTGCCGCGATAGTAGCCGCAGGAATCACAAACCCGGTGCGGCAGCTTGGGAGAGCCGCAGCGCGGGCAGGCCTGCGGCAGGGTGGACGCCGCCGAATGGTGGCCGCGGCGGAGCCGCTTGCGTGACTTGGAGGTACGTCGCTTCGGGACTGCCATTGAATCCTCAGACAGGTTCGGCGGACGCCGCGCAACCGCACGGACCCGCATTCAGGTCTGCACCACAACCGGGGCACAGGCCGGCACAATCTTCCCGACAGAGCGGAAACACCGGGACCGCCAACGCCAGCTCCTCGCGGATCGCCTCGCCCAGTTCCAGGTGCGTGGCACTCGCCGCGAGCGGATACACGCTGGGGTCGTCCGCCGCGTCGGGATCAGTGCTGAAGAGCACGTCCGCGTCTACCGTGACATCCTGTTCCACCGGCGCCAGGCAGCGGCGACATTCGCCGGCAACCCGGGCGGAGATGGTGCCGCGCCAGAGGAACTCGCCTTCGTCGGTGGCCTGCACGCGTCCGGTAACTTCCACTGGCGCCACCAGCCGGAGCTCAACGCCTTCCAGCTGCGGATCATCGGCCGTCAGCTGCCCGTCAGTCACGACCGGGCCGCGCCGGACATCCCGTAAATCTACTCGAAGCATAGCCATTAAAGCTAGACAACTACACAAGTTAGGTCAAGCCGAGTCGGTGGCCCAGAGCCGGGCGAGTTCGCCCTCGGGGAAAAAGAAGCCGATCTCCCGCGCCGCGTTCTCGTCGCTGTCGGAGCCATGCACGGCATTCCGTCCCTTCGACTCGGCAAACAACTTCCGAATGGTGCCCGCCGCCGCCTCAGCCGGATCGGTGGCGCCGATAACCTGCCGGTAGTGGGCCACGGCGTTATCCCGTTCCAGCACCAGCGGCAGGCAGGGCCCGCTCGACATGAACCGCACCAGTTCGCCGAAAAACGGCCGGCCACGGTGCACCTCATAGAAGGCACCGGCCTCCCCGACCGACATCCGGACGAGCCGGCCCGCGCGCATGGAGAATCCCTCGCGCTCCAGATGCGCCAGGATGGCGCCGGTCTTGCCGGACTCCACCGCGTCAGGCTTGATGATGGCCAGCGTGCGATTACCGGGCATGCTGCAACGCCTCCCGAACCAGGTCTACCACGTCTATCGGCCGCTTCATCACCGCGATGCCCGCGGCGGCGAACGCCGCCATCTTTTCATCCGCCGTGCCGCTCGAGCCCGAGATGATGGCGCCAGCGTGTCCCATCCTCCGCCCCTTGGGCGCGGTCTGCCCCGCGATGAAGCCGACCACCGGCTTGGTCATGGTCGTCCGGACGAACTCGGCAGCCTTCTGCTCGTCGGTGCCGCCGATTTCCCCGATCATGACGACGGCATCGGTCCCGGGATCCTTCTCGAACGCCGCGAGGCAGTCGATGAAGTTGGTCCCGATCAGCGGGTCACCGCCGATGCCGACACAGGTGCTCTGCCCGAGGTCGTTCTTCGTGAGATGGTTGACCACTTCATAGGTGAGCGTCCCGCTCCGCGAGACGAGCCCGACGCGGCCCGGCGCGCAGATATTTCCGGGAATGATGCCGACCTTGCTCTGTCCCGGCGAAATCAGTCCCGGGCAGTTGGGGCCGATCAGTCGCGCGCCGCGTGAGCGCACATACGGCATGACCCGGGTCATTTCCATGACCGGCACGCCTTCCGTGATGCAGATGACCAGCGCGATCCCCGCATCCACCGCTTCCATGATGGCGCCGGCGGCGCCGGCGGGCGGCACGTAGATGACCGATGTGTTGGCGCCGGCACCCGTGACCGCATCCGCCACGGTATTGAAGACGGGGACGGTGTCCGCGAATTTCTGGCCACCCTTCCCCGGCGTCACGCCAGCCACCACGCAGGTACCGTACTCCATCATCTGGCGGGTATGGAACGAACCGTCACGACCAGTAATGCCCTGGACGACGAGGCGCGTGTCCTTGTTGATGAAGATGCTCACGCGGCCTCCTTCACGACGGCCACGACCCGCTTGACCGCATCATCCATGTCGCCGAGCGCGGTCATGCCAATGCCCTGCAGGATCTTCACTGCCTGGGCTTCGTTGGTTCCGGTGAGGCGGACCACGATGGGCACCTTGACGGGAAACTGTTCCAGTGCCGTCTTGATCCCGTTCGCCACGTCGTCGGTACGGGTGATCCCGCCGAAGATATTGAACAGGATGGCCTTCACGGCGGGGTCCGACGTGATGATCCGGAGCGCGTTCACCACCTTCTCCGGATTGGAACTGCCACCGATATCGAGGAAGTTGGCCGGCTCGCCTCCGTAATACTTGACGAGGTCCATCGTCGCCATGGCGAGCCCGGCGCCGTTCACCACGCACCCGACATTGCCGTCGAGTTTGATGAACGTGAGGCCGGCCGCCCGCGCCGTCACCTCGCTCGGTGCCTCGGCGGAGTCATCACGCAGCGCGGCAAGATCGGGCCGGCGCGGCAGTTCGTTGTCGTCAATGGAGATCTTCGCGTCGAGCGCGAGCACCTGACCCTCAGGCGTCGTGACCAGTGGATTCACCTCCGCCAGCGAGCACCCATTGGCGGCGAATACCTGGTAGAGCTGCTGCATGATGCGCGCGGCCGTCTTGACCTGCGCATAATCTTCATAGAGCGAGAAGGCGAGACCGAGCGCCTGGTGCGGCAGGAGCCCATAGACCGGGTCAATCGCGAGGCGGGTGATCTTTTCGGGAGCGGTCGCCGCAACCTCCTCGATGTCCATGCCGCCCGCCGCGCTCACCATGAAGACGGGGCCCTGCGACGCCCGGTCCATGATCAGTCCCACATACGATTCGCTGGCGATCTCTGCGGCAGGCACAACCAGCACCTTCGCGACCACCAGCCCCTTGATGGTCATGCCGAGGATGGCCTCAGCGTGCACCCTCGTCTCCTCGGGCGTCTTCGCGAGCTTGACGCCGCCCGCCTTGCCCCTGCCGCCCGAGTGAACCTGCGCCTTGACCACCACCGTGCCGCCCAGCCGCCGCGCAATCGCCTCGGCTTCGGCCGGTGTGCTGGCCACGCCACCGTCGAACATCGGCACGCCAGCTGCCTTCAGCAGTTCGCGGGCCTGGTACTCATGAAGATTCACGTCTCCCTCACAATTGTGGTTCCGGTCTCGCCCCGGAGGGCAGCCGGGCCATCAGAAAGCCGGGCAATGACAGCCCGGCTGCCACCACCACGGACGAATGCCGTCGCGGCTTCGACCTTCGGCCGCATGCTCCCGGCTGGTACGGCGTCCCCGGCCAGCAGCGCATCGGCCTCGGCCAGCGTGAGCCGCCGGAGCGGCGCCGCCGCGGGGGTGCCCCAGCCGGAATAGACCGCGTCAACATCGGTCAGGATCATCAGGACCTCGGCGTCGAGCTGGGCCGCGAGGAGCGCCGCCACCGAATCCTTGTCCACCACCGCATCAAGCCCTTCGAGCCCCAGCAGCGGATCGCGATAGACCGGAGGGCCACCACCGCCGCCGGCGATTACGATGACTCCATGATCCAGCAGTATCCGGATCAGCGGTGCCTCGACGACACCGATCGGCCGCGGGCTGGCCGCCAGCCGGCGCCAGCGCCCTGCGCCGTCCTTGCCCACTGGGACGCCAGCGGCCCGGAGCGCATCGGCCCGACTCTGCAGCATCTCATGTCCGATGGGCTTGGTGGCGTGCTCGAAGCCGGGATCGGCGGGGTCAACTTCGGTCTGCGTAATGATCGTGACGACCTGACGGTCGACACCAGCATCCGCCAGGCTGTTTTCCAGCGACTGCTGCAGCATGTAGCCGATCCACCCGGCGGTCTCTGCAACGAGGACGCCGAGCGGGAGGGGCTCGACCTCACCCTGGCCCAACTCGTTCCGGACCAGCTCGTCTCCGACCTGCGGCCCATTGCCGTGGACAATGGCGATTTTCCATCCGTCCCGTGCCAGCTCGATGATCGGGGCCATGCTCTCGCGGGCATGCCGGAACTGGTTGACAACGGTCGGCCGTTCGCCGGAACGCGCCAGCGCGTTGCCGCCGAGGGCCAGGACTGCTGTTCGCGCCATGGTGAAGAGCCCCCGGTTTCGGAACAACCACCGAAAGTAGCCGGGGGCGGAGGGTGGAGCAAGCTGGAAATGACGGTCGACCGTCGACGGTTTGCGGTCGAACGACGACCGTCGACCGTCGACTGTCGACTGACGACCTAGCCGGCGAAGCAGTACGAGCAGCCCAGTTCCTGCGCCCGCCCGACCGCCATGACGCCGGAGGGAACCACCTGCACGCCGGGATAGAGTCCGGCGACCCATTCCTGCTTCACCTGCGCCGCGTCCATGTTCATTTTCCTGGCCGCCGCGCCGCTGTACACCGAGAGCGCCGCGTTGCACACGCCGATCAGTACGCCGGACTTGAGCAATTCCGAGATGCCGAGCCCCGGCAGCGGCAGGTCCGTGATCACGGCGTAGGGATTGCTCGTTGCCGGCGCGTCGCCGGCCTTGATGCCGAACATTTCGCCGAACTTGTATTTGGCCCAGAGCGTGTCCTGCATACCGAGCGGGATCGCCTCATGACGCAGGATCACCATGGCAGCGTCCTTCTCGCCCGGATAGGCGCCGTCCATCGTCATGAGGTAGACCCGCGGCCAGATGGCCGCGACACCATGATTCGCCGCGGTGGCATCGAAAACCTGGCGATGCTTGCCGGTGAGCCTGCCGAACCAGGCGTCCAGCTCGGGGTCGACACCTGCCCCTCCGTGGCGCCGCGGCTCGGCCGCAAGCGGGGCGGGAACGGTGCCGCTCAATCCCAGCGCGGCAGTCGCCAGGGCGATCCGGCCCAGAAAACCCCGGCGTGGTGTCGAAGAGGAAGAAATTGACAGCATGGGGGACCTCGTCAGCGGAGAGTGGTGGACAAGGGAGAGTCCGCAAAGGCAAACGTACCGCGCGCCCAGAAATTGGAAAGGGCGCTCAGTCGCCGGTCTGGAGGACCCCACGGAGCGCCTCGAACGCCCGCCCGAATGCACCCCAATCGCCGCTCCGCAGTGCCTGATCTGCGATGCGCATCCAATGGCGGGCTTCGTCCAGCGTGCTTCCCCCCTGCCCCGGGGCAATGGGACTGGTATTGCCAAGCAGATTCTGCCACGCCAGCGCGAAGGAGCGCCCGGCGCCGAGCCGGTCCGGCAGCGCGACGGTCACCCAGATAATGGCCGGGCGCGCTCCCGGCCGGGCAGCAGAGAGCACCTCGAAGGCCGCAAGTCCCTGTGGCGAGTTCCAGAGGTGCACGTTCCCGGCGCGGACGCGCGCGCCGGCACCCGCCACCGAATCCTGAATGGGTGCGAACGTCGCAAACCGGCCCCACATGCGCTCCAGTGCCGCAGGCGTACTGAGAGGCCTTGCCCCGAGCATGCGAACGGCTGGCGGGCCGCTGGCCGGCATGATGATTACCGCGAAGAGATGATCGGCATTGGAGAGCGCCACCTGGTAGGACAGCACCGGCTCGGCGCGTCTGTTCCAGCCGACCTCCGCTTCGTCCGTCCCGGACTGGCTGAGCAGCACCACCTCGGCCTGGGTGGCGGCAGCGAGGCGGCCCACCAGCACGCGAGCCTGCACCGCCGCCAGCGCTTCCGGCGGCCCCGCGCGCGCGAGCAGCTTCGCAGGAAGCTCCTTCGCGGGGAGGATGACTTCGGGTGCGATGTCGCGCCAGGCATCGGCCAGTGCGCCGCCGTCCGGCCGCAGGTAGATCCGCGTGTCACCGGTCTCCGGTTCGACGACACCGAGGAACCCGGCGCGCAGCAGCCGGCTGCTGCCACCACGCCAGCGTTCCGCCTGCGTGAGCGGAAACGTCGGGCTCTCGACATAGCCGTCAGCCAGCCAGACCACCTTGCCGTCCAGTATCGCCGCACGGGTCGCCGACCACGATGCGAATGGCGCCAGCCGCTCCAGGCGGCCTGCGGGATGGAGCGTCCAATCCAGCTGCGGCGCGGTGAACGGAATGCGCGACTGGGTGGCCCAACCGAGCAACAGTCGCCGAAACGGCGATCCGCTTGCCACGCCGCGCGCCGAATCCACCGGCACCACGGCGGCGGCGCCCGGGCGAATGGCGGTGCCGCCGAATGTCACCGCCGGATAGAGCGTGGGGTAGCTGAGGGAATCCCCGAGGCGAAAGGCCAACGCGACACCGCCGGCTCCAGCCGTATCAGCCGCAATCGCCACGAGCGACGCCGCGCCGCCATCCGGCTCAACGAGGGCGAGCCACGCCGGGCGCTCGATACCGCCCACCGGCATGCTGGCTGCCGACACCAACCGGACCGATGCGCCCTCGGCGAACAGCCGGGCCACTGAGGTGCGGTCGAACCGCGGCGCCGCCAGCAGATCAGGACTCACCGCTGAATCCCGAACCCCCAGGCCGAACGCGGAGTCCTCGAAGGCCTGGATCGTCGAATCCGGGACCAGCGTCGCGTCTTCCTGTACCAGCAACGGCACGCCGGTATCCGCTACGAGCGACGCCACGCCCAGCACCGCCCAGCTTGCCGCGAGCAGGGCATGGCGGCCACGCGCAGCCCAGAGCGCCGAGAGCGCGGCCACCATGAGCGCCGTCCCGGCCAGCGCAGGCCCCACCAGGGCACTTCGACGGAAGCCGGTCACCGGGTCGCCCGGGCCGACCTCCGCCACCAGGCCCGGCGTGCGGAGCATGAAGCCCCACGCGATGACCAGCGCCAGCAGGGCAAGCAGCATCCCCAGGTGCCGGCGCGCGTGATCGTTGATGGCAGGGCGGCGGTGTTCCAGGCGCAGGGCGCCCATGATGGCGTACAGCATGAGTGCGGCGAGGAATGCAAGCAGTACGAGTGCGACCGCATAGCCGTGGAGGAGCTGCCAGAGCGGGAGCCGCGCTACGTACCAGCCGGCATCCCGGGCCAGCAGCGGCTCGGCGATGCCGATGGAGAGGCCGTGGAGCGCGAGCAGCACCGTCTGCCACTCGGAACCGATGCCGATGCCGGTGACGACACCAAGACAGATGCCTGCAGTGAGCCCGAAGATCTTGAGTGCAGCTGGCCGGACCATCTCGCGAAACTGCAGCCCACCCACATCGCGCAGAATCTGGACCGATCCCACAGCGCGGATGACGACCAGCATCTGGAGGACGAACCATGCCGTGGCGAGGGCCACACCGAGGGCGCCGAGCCCAAGTCTCCAGAGTTGCCATCGGGTGACGGCACTGCTCGCGCCGGGAGAAAACTGGGCGGCCCACCAGCGGTCGCCCAGAAGCTCAGCCGTGAACCGGCCGGCAAACAGGCAGAGGATGAAGATGCCGGCGGCACCCAGCACCCAGGCCCGGCGGCGATTCATCGGTCAGCCGCGGACACCCTGCTCCGCGAGCCAGGTCATGACTTCGTCGCGGTACGCATCGCGAAGTTCGGGACTCGTCGCCTCGAAGCGGAGCACCAGCACGGGCTGGGTATTGCTCGCCCGGATGAGGCCCCAGCCCTGCGGAAAGGTCATGCGCACGCCGTCAATCGTGTTGACCGGATACCGGGTGCTGAAATACGCCGACGCGTCTGCCACGATCCCGAACTTGCGATCCTCGGCACACTCGACCCGGATCTCCGGTGTCGCGAACGTCTCGGGCACGTCCGCCAGCAGCGCAGCCAGTCCGTACGGCGCCTCGGACACGATCCCGAGCAGGCGCGCTGCCGCGAAGAGCGCGTCGTCGAACCCGAAATAATCCCCGCCGAAGAAGATATGACCGCTCATCTCGCCGGCGAGCGGCGCATCGAGCTCCTTCATCCGGGCCTTGATCAGCGAATGCCCGGTCTTCCACATCTCGGGGCGGGCGCCGGCCTGGCGGAGCGCCTCCGGCAGGACCTCGGAACACTTCACGTCGAAGATGATCGGGGTTCCCTTCCCGAAGCGCTTGACGGCGTCCCGGCCGAAGAGGATCAGGAGCTGATCCCCGTACAGAATGCGGCCGCTCTCGTCCACGGCGCCGATCCGGTCCCCGTCACCATCGAACGCAATGCCCAGTTCGGCGCCCGTCCGGCGCACCTCGACCTGCAGGTCGACCAGGTTGGCGGGGACAGTGGGGTCCGGATGGTGATTCGGAAACGTGCCGTCGGATTCACAGAAGAGCGGAATGACCTCGGCACCGGCCTGGCGCAGCGTCTGGACGGCGATGAGGCTCGCGACGCCATTGCCACAGTCCACCGCCACACGCACTGAGCGCTGGAGCTTGTTGCGCTGGACAATCGCGTCCCGGTACCGCCCCAGCATGGACGAATCGGCGCGCTCGGCGCCGGTGCCGCTCCGCCAGGTCTCGGTCTCGATCAACTCCCAGAGATGGGTGATCTCGCTGCCGTGCAGCGACTCGCCCGCGGCCACCATCTTGAAGCCATTGAATTCGGGTGGATTATGCGATCCGGTGACCTGCATGGCACCGTCCACCCCGAGCTTGTGCACGCTGAGGTACAATGCCGGTGTCGGGAGCATGCCGATATCCACCGCGGTGCCACCCGCCTCCACGATCCCTTGCCTGACCCCTGCGGCCAGCGATTCACCAGACGGCCGGTTATCGCGCCCGACCGTCAGTACGGGCGCGTGCCCGACCTTGTCCCAGGCCACGGAGGCGAACGCGCGGCCGAGCGCGCGGGCGAGATTGGGAGTCAGCTCCTCGTCCACGATGCCCCGGACATCGTATTCCCGGAAGATGGTCCTGGGCACCTTCACCGGTCAGCGCCCCGCGATCGGCAGTTGCGTATTCACCAGCGAGCGCACGCTGTCCACGGCCACATCGATGGCATGGCTGGGCAGTACGCCGAAGACAATGAGCGCGATCACCGCGACACCCGTCACCCATGCGGCGGGCCGCGGCAGGTGCAACCCCTGCCAGCCGACCGTCTCGCCCGGCTCACGCATGTACATGGACATGATCACCGGCAGATAGTAGCCCGCCGAGATCACGCTGGTGACCACCAGCACCACGGGCAGGATGTATTGCCCTGCGGCGATGTCCGCCTGCAGGATGTACCACTTCCCGATGAATCCGAAGGTGCCCGGAAATCCGAGGAGACTCAGCATGCAGACCGCCAGCGCGATCGCGGTCCAGGGCCGCTGCCGGCCCAGTCCGGCAATGTCCTCGTAGCGCACCGTGCGTTCGCCGTCCCGGCCAAGCGAGCTGAGCAGGATGAACGCCGCGAGGGTGGTGAGCGTGTAGGCGGCGAGGTAGAGCATGACGGCACTCGCACCAAGATGCGTGCCCGGCCACACCGCCGCGAGCAGGTAGCCGGCGTGTGCGACAGAACTGTACGCCAGCATCCGCTTCAGGTTCTTCTGCGCCAGCCCGATGAGGTTGCCGACCACCATGGTCAGCACCGCAAGCACGCCGATGACCGGCTGCCACGACTGGTCCAGCGCGGGGAACGCTTCGATCAGGATCCGGGTGAGCGCGATGAATCCGGCCACCTTGACGCCGGTGGCCATGTAGCCCGAGATCGGTGTGGGGGAGCCGTCGTAGACATCAGGCGCCCACATGTGGAATGGCACGGCGGCGACCTTGAAGCCGAGCCCGATGAGCAGCAGCCCGAGCCCCAGCCGCGACAGCAGGGACGGCGCCCCTGTGGCGAGCGAGGCCCCGACCAGCTGCAGGTTGGTCTGGCCGGTGGCGCCGTAGGTCAGCGCGATGCCGTACAGCAGGAAGCCGGAGGCAAAGGCGCCGATCAGGAAATACTTGAGGGCGGCTTCGGCCGAGAACACGTTCCGCCGGTCATACCCCGCGAGGACATAGACCGCCACGGACATGACCTCGAGCCCCAGGAACAGCACGATGAGATCGTCGGCGCCGGCCAGGAACAGCATCCCCGCGGTTCCCAGCAGGATGAGGGGATAATATTCCGGTGCCAGCATTCCCTCACGCTCGAGATAGCCGATCGAAGCGAACACCGTGGCGAGCGCCGACACGAGAATGATCGCACCGGCGGCGTAGCGGAAGCCGTCGAGCGCGATCATCTGCGCGAGGCCGGCGGAGCGTGCGTTGCCGACCCAGAGCCAGGCGAGGCCTGCACCGGACGCCACGAGCCCCAGCGCGCTGAGCCACCCGGCAAGCCGGCTGTCCGCCGGCGTCCGATGGCGCCACGCAACCACCAGCAGCACGACCAGCGCGGCACCCGCCAGGATGATTTCCGGCAGCAGCGCCTCCGCAATGCCCAGCGGCGAGGTCAGGTCGATCGCGTTCACGGCTGCACCTCGATGCCGGCGGGTTTCGCCGCACTGGCGGTGGCAGGCTGTGCGTATTCGATGAATTGCCGCGCGGACGCTTCGGTGCGCCGGAGCAGCGGGCCAGGATAGAGCCCCATCCAGACGATCCCGATCACCAGCGGCGCCAGGACAATCAGTTCACGCAGCGAGAGGTCGTGCATCGTCTCGTTCTCAGGCTTGTCCAGCTTGCTGTAGATCATGCGTCCAATGGCCCAGAGCAGATAGGCCGCGGCGAAGATCACCACCGTGGTGGCGATGCCGGTGGCCCAGGGATAGCGCCCGTAGCTCCCCAGCAGGACCAGGAACTCACCGATGAACCCGTTCAGCCCGGGCAAGCCGATGGACGAGAACGCCACCAGGGTGAGGATCAGGCTCAGGATCGGCACGCTCCGCGCGATGCCGCCGAAGGCGGCGATATCCCGGCTATGCCGGCGCTCGTACAGCATGCCGATGAGCAGGAAGAGTGCGCCAGTGGACAGGCCGTGCGCGATCATGACCATCAGCGCGCCCTGCACGCTCTGCAGCGTGAGGCCCCAGATCCCCAGCATCACGAAGCCCAGATGGCTGACCGAGCTGTAGGCGACCAGCCGCTTGAAATCGGGCTGTACCATGGCGACCAGCGCACCGTACACGATCCCGATCACCGCCAGCACGACGAAGAGCGCTGAAATCGCCGGGCTCAGCGCCACCGATGGGAAGAACGGGACGGCGAACCGGATGAAGCCGTAGGTCCCGATCTTGAGCATCACGCTGGCCAGCATCACGCTGCCGGCGGTCGGCGCTTCGGTGTGCGCATCCGGCAGCCAGGTGTGAAGCGGGAAGATGGGCACCTTGATGGCGAACGCCAGCGCAAACGCACCGAAGAGCCACGGTGCCGCACCGCCCGCCGCCGATGCATTCCGCAGCAGGTCGTCATAGGCGAACGAGAGCGTCCCGGTGACGGCCGCCACCTTCCAGGCCAGCACCACGATGGCCACCAGCATCAGCAGCGAGCCGAGGAAGGTATAGACGAAGAACTTGATCGCGGCGTACAGCCGCCGGGTCCCGCCCCAGATCCCGATCAGGAAGTACATCGGGATCAGCATCAGCTCGAAGAACACGTAGAAGACGAACAGGTCGAGCGCGATGAAGCAGCCGACCAGCGCAGTAATCATCGCCAGGAGCAGGGCGTAGAACGCGCGCTCCCGCCGGGTGATGTACTTGTAGCTCCCCAGCACCGAGACCGGGCCCAGCAGCGTGGTGAGCAGCACCATGACGAGGCTGATGCCATCGAGCCCCACGCTGTAGCTGATGCCCCAGCGCGGCATCCATGCGATCGCGGCGCGGTATTGCATGCCGCCGGTCTGGTCGAAATGGACCCAGAGCCCCGCCGAAATGATGAACTCGAGCAGCGAGACCACGAAGGCGATGTGCTTGGCCGAGCGCTCGGACGCCAGGAGAATCACGGGAATGCCGAGCAGCGGGACCAGGACGAGGGCGTGCAGCACCCAGCCGGCGAAGCCGATCGAATCGAGGAAGGCGGTCATGGTCCGGTCACCCCACCATGACGCGCAGGATCCACAGCGCGCCGACAAGGAATGCGATCACGTAGAAGCCCACCTGGCCATTCTGCAGCAGGCTGCCGGCGCGCCCCAGCACGTTCCGTGAGAACCAGGCCGTACCGTTGACGCCGGCCCCGTCAATCAGGCCCTTGTCGGTCGCTTTCCAGAGCAGCGCCGTCGACACCCAGACCAGCGCCCGGACCACGAAGCGGTCGTACAGCTCGTCCACCCAGTACTTGCTGGCGAGCACCCGGTTGAAGCCCCGCTCGGGCGGGGTCTCCGCCGGCAGCGGCACCGGCCGCGCGAGCGTCGTCCGGAACCCGATGATGAGGCCGATGATCCCGACCAGCACCGCTATGGCCACCAGCAGGAATTCGGTCGACCCTTCCGGCAGGTGCAACGCCCGGCCGAACGGGGTCGCGAGACCCGGTGCGAGCACCGGCTCCAGCCACCGGTCCAGCCACTGATTCCCGCCCACCAGGTGCGGCAGGTTCACGGTGCCGCCGATCAGCGAGAGGATGCCGAGGGCGATCAGGGGAAAGGTCATGCTGGGCGGTGCATCGTGCAGGTGCGCCTGCTCGGTGGTCCCGGTCCGGTTGCTGCCGAGGAACGTCATCGCCATGAGCCGGGCCATGTAGATGGCGGTGAGCAGCGCCGCCACCAGCCCAAGCGCGTAGAAGACGTAGTAGATCGGATTCTCCCCGCCCCGCGCAAAGGCGAGGGCGAGAATTTCATCCTTGGAGAAGAAGCCCGAGAACGGCGGGATGCCCGCGATGGCCAGCGTGGCGATGAGCATCATCCACCAGGTCACCGGCAGGAACTTCCGGAGCCCGCCCATGTTGCGCATGTCCTGCGCGTCGGCGTGCGAGTGGGTGGCGTGGTAGGCCTGGTGCATGGCGTGAATGACGGCACCCGCTCCCAGGAAGAGCAGCGCCTTGAAGAAGGCGTGCGTCACCAGGTGGAAGATGCCGGCCACATAGGCGCCGGTCCCGACCGCCACGAACATGTAGCCCAGCTGCGAGACGGTGGAGTACGCCAGCACTTTCTTGATATCGTACTGCCGGAGGCCGATCGTCGCGGCAAAGATGGCGGTGAGCGCGCCCACCCCCGCGACCACGGTGCTGGCCACCGGGCTCATCGCGAAGATGAGATTGCTCCGCGCCACCAGATACACGCCGGCGGTCACCATCGTGGCGGCGTGGATCAGCGCCGACACCGGTGTCGGCCCGGCCATTGCGTCGGGCAGCCAGGTGTAGAGCGGGATCTGCGCGGACTTGCCGGCGCAACCCAGGAACATGAACAGCGCGATCGCCGTAATGACGCTGGAGCCGGCCAGCTCCGGATGCGCCGTCGCCCACGCGGTCACCTCGACGAAATCGAGCGCGCCCGCCGCATGCCAGAGCATGAACATGGCAACCAGGAAGCCGAAGTCGCCGATCCGGTTGACCAGAAACGCCTTGAGGCCCGCGTCCGCGTTGGCCTTGTCACTGAACCAGAATCCGATGAGCAGATAGGACGCGAGGCCCACGCCCTCCCAACCGATGAAGAGCACCGGGTAGCTGGAGCCCAGCACCAGCACCAGCATGGCGACCACGAAGAAGTTCAGGTACGCGAAATAGCGCGCGTACCCCTCGTCGCTCCGCATGTAGCCGACACTGTACAGGTGGATCAGGCTGCCCACGCCGGTGATGACCAGCAGCATGATGGCGGAGAGCTGGTCATACTGGAGCGCCAGGTCGATCTGGAAAGTGCCCACCGGCATCCAGCTCCACAGCCGCTGCACGATGGGGGCTTCCGCATGGAGCCCCCGCAGCTGGATGAACGCCGCGAGCGAGACGGCGAACGAGCCCAGCAGGACGCCGGTCCCCACCACGGAGACCACGCCCTTCGCGTGCGACTTGCGCACCGACAGCCAGCCGTTGATCAGGAATCCAGCCAGCGGCAGGGCGATGGCCAGCCAGAGCCAGCCGATGGCCCCACCCGGGTTCGCCGTCCCGGCGACAGGTGCTATGAGCGAGAGCGTCATCAGCCCTTGAGCAGATTGATGTTCTTGAGGTCCACCGATTGCCGATGGCGGAAAATGGCAAGTATGATGGCAAGCCCCACGGCGGCCTCGGCCGCCGCGACGGTCATGACGAACAGGACGATGATCTGGCCACCCACGCCGTGCAGCTGCGCGAGCGCGATGAACGCCAGGTTGACCGCGTTCAGCATGATCTCCACGCACATGAAGACGATGATGGCATTGCGCCGGAGGAGCACGCCGGCGACACCGATGCTGAAGAGGATCGCGCTGACCGCGAGTGACGGTCCGATGAACAGCGGCTGGGGCATCAGATCCTCCGCTTGGCCAGCACGACCGCACCGACCAGCGCAGCGAGCAGCAGGAGGGAGGTGATCTCGAACGGAATGAGATAGGTCTGGAACATGGGAGCCGCGATGGCCCCGACCACCCCGCGTTCGGCCACGGCGGCCTCGATCGGCGAGCCCGTCGGCATCAGGGCGCCCAGGGCGCCGGGCGCCTGCGCCAGCTCGCTGGCGATCCGCTCCGGCGTATACCGCCACAGCGCGATCAGCTCCACGACCAGGAGGCCGCCGATGGCGATGGCCGAGCCGGTGCCGGCCGGACCTCGCACGTCACGCCCGACCGTATCCAGGTTCAGCAGCATGACGACGAACAGGAACAGCACCAGCACTGCACCGACATACACCAGGATCTGCAGGATGCCCAGCAGCTCGGCCTGGAGCAGGATGAAGAGCGCCGCCAGCGAGAACATCGTGGACATGAGCCACATGGCGGACACCACGGCACTCCGCTGCACCACGCAGAGCAAGGCGCCCACGATGGCCGTGACGGCAAAGAGGTAGAAGACGAAGGTGGTCATTACTCGCCGGCCGGATCGCTGGGGTCCCACAGGGTGGAGACGGCATGGGTCTGCGCGTGCAGCCGCTCCAGGTCGTACACGAACCGTCCCCGGCTGTATTCCGAGTTCTCGTAATGCTGGCCCACGTGGATCGCCTCCTCGGGGCAGACTTCCTGGCAATAGCCGCAGAAGACGCAACGGAACTCGTCAATTTCATAGATGAGCGGGTAGCGGTTGCCGTTCTCGTCCTCGCCCGGGACCAGCTTGATGCAGTTGGCCGGGCAGATCTGGGGACAGAGCCCGCAGGCCACGCACTTGGAACGCCCCTGCTCGTCGGTTAGCATGCGGTGGGTACCGCGCCACCGGGGCGAGAGCGCCCACGCGCCCCGGTCATCCCGGGTCGCCTTCTCCTCCGGGTACTGCATCGTCACCTTGGTCTCGAACATGTGCTTGAAGGTGAGCCGCATGCCCTTGAGCGTCGCCCGGATGTAGCTCGTTTCCGTGACCGGACGCTTCATGACCTTCACACCTATTGCCATCAGAGCGCCACCGGCGCATTCTCGCGCCCGACGAAGGTTGCATTGGCCTCGGCCTTGGCCGCCTCGAGGCGGAAGCGCCGGGACTCGGAGCCGGAGATGATCGCGCCCCGGTCCAGCAGGCGGAACACCCAGACCGCGATCACCAGGTTGAGGGCGGTCAGCAGGAGCATCCGCACCAGTTCGCTGGAAATGCCGAGGACGGAATCCAGCAGCCAGATGGCCCCGGCGGTGACCATGATGTACCCCAGCGCCAGCGGAAGCATGACCTTCCAGCCCAGCGCCATGAGCTGGTCATAGCGGAACCGCGGCAGCGTCCACCGGATCCACATGACGAAGAAGATCCAGAAGAACGTCTTGAAGAAGAAGAAGACGCCGCTCGTCAGCACGGCAAGCCAGGTGCCCGATTCATCCCAGTGGGTGAACGGAATGTCCCAGCCGCCGAAGAAGAGCGTGGCCACCATCGCGCTGACCGTCACCACGTTGGCATACTCGGCGATGAAGAACATCGAGAACTTCATGGCGCTGTATTCGGTGTGGTAGCCGGCGATGAGCTCCGACTCGGCTTCCGGCAGGTCGAACGGCAGGCGGTTGGTCTCCGCGAAGCCGGCGACGAGGAACAGGAAGAACGAGAGAAAGAGCGGCAGCACGAACCAGAGGGTGTGCTGCGCCGCGATGATCGACGAGAACGACACGTTGCCGGTGAGCAGCAGGATGGGGATGAGGCTCATGCCCATCGCCACTTCGTAGGACACCATCTGCGCGCTGGCACGGAGGCCGCCGAGCAGGCTGTACTTGCTGTTGGAGGCCCAGCCAGCCAGCGCGACACCATAGATGCCCAGCGAGCTGATCGACAACACAAACAGAAAGCCGATCGGCACGTCCGCCACGACCATCGGCATCGGGCCATGGTGCACGAAGCGCCCGAGCGCGCCCAGGGTGAAATCGAAATCCATCTGCAGCGGCGCCGCGAACGGAATGACCGCGCTCAGCATGAGCGCCGGGATGAACGACAGCGCCGGCGCCAGCACGAAAATCCCCCGGGAGGAATGCTTGGGAAGCGTCTCCTCCTTGAGGATGTTCTTGAGCCCGTCCGCCGCCGGCTGCAGCAGCCCGGCCCATCCCACGCGGTTGGGCCCCCGGCGGTTCTGCATCCACGCCGAGACTTTCCGTTCCATGAGGGTGAGCATCGCCACCCCCACCAGGATGACCGTAAAGACGAAGATCAGCTTGATGATGGACAGCAGCAGGAATCCCTTCATCTCGGGACTCATGCGCCCACCCCTGCACCGCTTGGCACCACGCGCCCGGTCCAGCCCAGCGCATCGTGGGTGAGACCATCGAAGGACGGGTGAGCCCGAGACACCATCTCGAACGCTTCGGCCGCCGAACTCGGTGCGTCCGCATCGGGGCCCTGCCCCGCGAGGATTTCCCCGGCCACCCACCAGGCCGGGCGTGCCATCGCCGGCGGCGCCTTGGCCTGCTGATAGCGTTGCGCGCGCAGGTCACGATTCACGTAGACGCCGCTTTCCTCGACCATGGTCGTGACCGGCAGCACCACGGCCGCCTGGTCCTGCCAGTCGGCGATGAGCGTGGAGAGCGCGATGACCTTGCCGGTGGCCGAATCGAGCGCCGCCGCCTCACCCTCGGACAGCTCCGCATCGAGTACCACCACGATGTCGGCGGAGCGGGCGGCCTCGACCGCCGCATCCCACTCCGCCGTGTAGCCCAGCAGGCGCCCACCGTCGAGATTGGGCACCCGCTCGCGCCGGAGCGCGAGGTTGGGAACCCCAGCCAGCGGTGCTTCGTCACCGAGCGGGACCTTGATCGCCGCTGTGACGTCGAGCCGTTCCACCAGCTTCCGCACCAGCCCGAGCGATTCCACCGAGGCGCGACCCGAGGCCAGGATGACGGCGCGGCCGGCCGCGGCCCCGATCAGGGCTCCAGCCGCGTCGAGCGCGCGATCCCAGTCCGCGGCCGCGGATGGACCCGCGCCGTTCCGCACCAGCGGCGCCTCGACCCGGTCTCCGCGATTCATCCAGCGGTAATCCAGCCGGCCGTGGTCACACATGAAATGGCGATTCACATCCATGTTGGGCCGGGGCTTGAGCCGGACCACGACCTCATCGCGCATGTCGATGGTGATGTTGCAGCCCTGGCTGCAGCCGGGGCAGATGCTGCCGGTCTTGTCCAGGTCCCAGACCCGGGCCTTGTGCAGGAAGTCCTTGGAGAGCAGCGAACCCACCGGGCAGAGGTCAACCACGTTGCCGGACCAGGGGTGGTCCAGGCGCTGCTGCTCCGCAATGCCGATGAACGCGCGGTCACCCCGCTCGCTCACGTTGAGCGTCGGCTCCTGGGCCACGTCGCTCATGAAGCGGACGCAGCGAGTGCAGAGAATGCACCGGTTCGGCACGTAGAGGATATCCGGCCCGAAATCCTCGACCGGATTGAAGCGCTTCGCAAAATCGGTGTAGCGGGTGGCCGCCCGGCCTTCCTGGAAGGTGTAGTCCTGCAGCTCGCACTCGCCCGACTGGTCGCAGATGGGGCAATCGAGCGGGTGGTTGATGAGCAGGAACTCGAGGACGCCCTTCCGCTGCTCCAGCGCCTTGGGGCTCTGCACGTGCACCACCTGGCCGTCGGCCACGGTGGTGACGCACGCCGGCATGAGCTTGGGCGCCTTCTCCACCTCGACTAGGCACATGCGGCAGACCGCCGGTGACGGCAGCGATGGGTGATAGCAATAGTGCGGCACGAGGACGCCGGCCTGCTTGGCGGCCTCGATGATCGTCGTCCCCTTGGGCACCGACACGGCGATGCCGTCAATCGTGACGGTCACCATTTCCTGGCTCATGTCACCTCACGCAGGCCCGAGCGCGAGGGCCGGCTCGCGCTCGTGGCGGATATAGGCTTCGAACTCGCTCTTGAACTTCTGGATGCCGCTCACGATCGGCACCGCGCAGGAGTCGCTCAGCACGCAGATGGTGGTGCCGGTCATGTTCTTCGAGAGATCCAGCAGCAGGTCGTAATCGGTCGGCTTGCCCTCGCCGGCGAGGATGCGAGCCAGGATCCGGGTGGTCCAGCCGGTACCCTCGCGGCACTGGGTGCACTGGGCACAGCTTTCATGCGCGTAGAAACGGGCGAGCCGCCAGATCTGGTAGACCATGTCCGTGGTGTCGTCCATCACGATCATGCCGCCCGAGCCGAGCATCGAGCCGGCCGCGACCACGCCCTCGTAGTCGGTCACGCAGCCCTCGGCTTCCTCGGCCGTGAGGATCGGCACCGATGACCCGCCCGGAATGACCGCCTTCAGCTTCCGGCCATTCGCGACGCCGCCGCACATGTCATAGATGAGGTCCTTCATGGGGGTGCCCAGCGTGATCTCGTAGTTGCCAGGCCGCTGGACGTGCCCACAGACCGAAATGAGCTTGGTGCCGGTGCTCTTGGGATTGCCCAGGCAGAGCGACTTGTACCACGCCGCCCCGCGATTCAGGATATGCGGGACGGCGCTCAGCGTTTCGACGTTGTTGACCGTAGTGGGCAGGCCGAACGCGCCGGCCTGCGCCGGGAACGGCGGCTTGACCCTCGGATTGCCGCGCCGGCCCTCCAGCGAATTGAGCATCGCGGTCTCTTCGCCGCAGATGTACGCACCCGCCCCGCGGTGCAGGGTGATGTCCACCCGCTTCCCGCTGCCGCAGGCGTTCGCGCCCAGCACGCCGTTGGCATAGGCCTCTTCCACCGCGCGGCTCATCACGGCCCATGGCTCGGTGAACTCGCCCCGGATGTAGATGTAGCAGCGCTCGGCGGCGATCGCGTACGCGCCGATGGCGCAACCCTCGATCAGCGCGTGCGGCGTCCAGCGCATGATCTCGCGGTCCTTGAAGGTGCCGGGCTCGGACTCGTCCGCGTTGCAGACCAGGAAGTGGGGCTTGCCGTCCTCCTTGGGCATGAAGCTCCACTTGAGCCCCGTCGGGAAGCCCGCGCCGCCCCGGCCGCGGAGGCCTGACGCCTTCACTTCCTCGATGATGGCCTCGCGGGTCATCCCCAGCGCCTTCCGGAGCGCCGCATACCCGCCGCGCTTGACCCAGCCGTCGTAGCTGCGCGCCTCGGCATCGCCGAAGTACTGCGACAGCACGACCGTTTCCTTCGGATGGCTCGGGTGCGGAAATCCCATTACCGGTACCTCTCGAGCAGGGCGGGCACGGTCTCAGGCGTTACGCTCTCGATGAAGTCCTCATTCACCATTACCGGGGTGGCGAACCCGCAGGCGCCGAGGCATTCGACCTCGATGACCGTGAAGCGGCCATCGGTGCTGTGGTACATCGTGTAAAAGGTGATCACACCCTTCACGTGGGCGGGCGTGATCCCCAGTACCTGCGCCACCTCGCCGATGGCCTGTTCGCTGATCCAGCCGCGCTTTTCCTGCACCATCCAGAGCGCCGGGAGCAGCAGGGCCTGCTTCGTCGGGTATTCGGCAAACTTTCGCTCCAGCGCCGCGAGCGTCTCGCCGGTAAAGACCGGCTCGTACGCTTCGTCCGCGTGGGTGGCTGCACCGCTCATCGATCCACCTCTCCCATCACGATGTCCACGCTGGCATTGATCGCGATCACGTCGGCCAGGAGGGCGCCCTCGCACATCTTGGGAAGGGCCGACAGGTTGAGAAACGCGGGCGGCCGGATGCGCCACCGGACCGGCTTGGCGGTGCCATCCGACACCAGGTAGTAGCCCAGTTCGCCCTTGGGGTTCTCGATGCCCATGTAGGCCTCGCCGGCGGGCGGCTTGACACCTTCCATCACCTGCTTGAAGTGATAGATCATGGCTTCCATGTCGCTCATCGCCCGCGACTTGGGCGGCAGGATGACCCGGGGATCGCTCACGTTGATCGGCCCCGGCTTGAGGCGATCCAGCGCCTGCTCCATGATGCGCACCGACTGCGCCATCTCCTCCATGCGGACCCGGTAGCGGTCATACACGTCGCCATGCTCGCCGACCGGCACGTCGAAATCGTAGGTCTCGTAGCCGAGATAGGGCCGGTCCTTCCGGACGTCGTAATCGACGCCGCTCGCCCGCAGCATCGGGCCGCTCAGCGAGTAGTTGATCGCCTCGTCGTAGGTCAGGACACCGACACCCTGGGTGCGGCCGCACCAGATGGCATTGCGGGTGAACATGGTGTCCACTTCACGCAGCGTCTTGGGAAAGGTGCGGCAGAACTCGCGGAGCCCGTCCTCCCAGCCGGCCGGAATGTCCGCCATCAGTCCGCCCACCCGCGTCATGCTGGTGGTGAGCCGCGCCCCGGTCCACGCTTCCTGCAGGTTGTAGACGCGCTCCCGTTCCTGGAATGACCAGAGGAACGGCGTGTAGGCGCCCAGATCGATGCCGGTGGTGCCCAGCCAGACCAGGTGGGAAATGACCCGGCTCATTTCGCACGCGATCACCCGGAGAATCTGGCAGCGCTCGGTGATCTCCAGCCCCATCAGCTTCTCCGTCGCCAGCGCCAGCCCCACGTTGTTGGCCATGGGCGACAGGTAGTCAGTGCGGTCGGTGAGCGGGATGATCTGGTTGTAGGTGCGGTATTCGCCCAGCTTCTCGAAGCCCGAGTGCAGGTAGCCGACATGCGGAATGCAGCGCTTGACGGTCTCGCCCTCGAGTTCCAGTACCAGCCGCAGGACCCCGTGGGTGGCCGGGTGCTGGGGCCCGATGTTCACCAGCAGGTGCTCGGCCCCGAATTGTTCGTCGTAGCCGCCGCTGTCTCCGGCGAGCCCCAGCGCCACCCGCTTGACCCGGCCGTCCGGCTCGAGCCCCGGTGTGGACAGCGACATTTCTACGGTGCGTGTGCCGCTCACTTCAGGAACCCCCGCTCGCCCCGGGCGAGCCGCTCTTGCATGTCCGCCGGCAGCTCACCGAACGCCTCGGCGATCGAGAGTTCCTCCAGCGAATAATGCGCTTCGGGATTGGCCGCAAGCGCCTGCCGAGTCTGCTCGGCCCGGCTGAAATGGCCGCGCAGCGGGAAGTCCTTGCGCAGAGGAAATCCCTCGGCGTAAGTCTCCCACATGAGGATGCGTCGCAGGTCGGGGTGGCCGACGAACCGCACGCCGAACATGTCGTACACCTCCCGCTCCAGCCAGTCAGCGCCCTTCCACAGATCCCAGACGGTCGGCACCTCGAGATTGGATTCGTCGACCAGGGCGATCTTCACACGGAGATCAGCTTTCCGCGCAAGCGAGCGCAGCTGATACACCAGCTCGAGCGGCCGCTCAGGATCGCGGTAGTCCACCGCAGTGATGTCGGTGAGATAATTGAACTGCTCGCCGGGCGTGTCCTTGAGCCAGGCCAGAATATCGTGGGCGCGGTCACGGCCGATATACACGATGGTATCGCCGCAGGACACTTCCACGCGCTCGATGGCATCACCGAATTGGGCGCGGAGACTCGCAGCCGATGGCGACTGGGACGCGGCCTCGGAACGGATCGCTGTCATGCTGACCGGGTCTGTCCGACAGAATTGCCGAAAGGCTCGGACAGCTCGTCAATCCGCTGGGGAGGCAGGAAGAGGCCGTCCGGGCCCACCAGCTGCTCGTTCCGCAGGGTGGGATCGAACACCGACTCGCCCCTGATCTTCTTCTGCAGCAGCAGGATGCCGTAGAGGAGGCCTTCCGGGCGCGGTGGGCAGCCCGGCACGTACACATCCACCGGGATAATGGTGTCAATGCCCTGCACCATCGAGTAGTTGTCGAAAATGCCGCCTGACGACGCACAGGCGCCCATGGAAATGGCCCACTTGGGCTGGGGCATCTGGTCCCAGATCCGCCGGATGACCGGCGCAAGTTTGAACGGCAGGCGGCCGGCGCAAATCAGCACATCCGCCTGGCGGGGCGAGAAGCTCTGCCGCTCCATGCCGAACCGGGCGATATCAAAGCGGCTGGCCGCGGTCGCCATGTATTCGATGGCGCAGCAGGCGGTGCCGAAGGGCATGGGCCAGAGGGAATTGGACCGGGCCCAGTTGGTCAGGAAATCCAGCCGCGTGGTGACCCAGTTGGGTGACGCGATGGACATGGTGGTGCCGGCGTCCACCCGGCCGGGATCGCTCAATCCCATTCGAGTGCCCCCCGTTTCCATATATAGATGTAACCGATCGCGAGAATGACCACGAAGACCAGCATCTCGACGATCAGCAGCCCCGACAGCTCTCTGAGCTGCTGGAAGGCCACGGCCCATGGAATCATGAAGACCGTCTCGATGTCGAAGATGATGAACATCATCGCCACGAGGTAGAACTTGATCGAAAACCGTTCGCGGGCGTCGCCCAGGACCGGCATCCCCGATTCGTACGGCGCTTCCTTGACCGGGGTAGGCCGATACCACGACAGCACATGTGACAAGCCAAGCATGAGAATCGCGTTGGCGATCACGAAGGCGAACAGCAGCAGGATGGGGATATAGGGCTGAAGCATGGGCCCGTTCGTGAGAATTTTCACAAGAAGCCACCCGAATCTAATCCGACCCCCGGGCCGATTCAACCCAAGCCCGGACGTCACATGCCGTTACCTGACCCGCTATATTCCCGGCCTCGCTGACCACCCAGACGCCGACGCCGAGCCGAGAGGGCCAATGTCCATCAAGTCCGACCGCTGGATCCGCCGCATGGCCCAGGAAAAGCAGATGATCGAGCCATTCGTGGAGCAGCAGGTGCGCTCGGTGGACTCCCGGGGCCGGCGGGCCATCTCCTACGGCGTGTCATCCTACGGCTACGACATGCGGGTGGCCCCGGAATTCAAGATCTTCACCAATGTGCTCTCGGCGGTGGTGGATCCCAAGGAATTCGATTCCCGCAGTTTTGTCGAATTCGAGGGTGACACCTGCATCGTCCCGCCCAACAGTTTTGCCCTGGCCCGGTCGGTCGAGTACTTCCGGATCCCGCGGAACGTCCTCACCATCTGCGTGGGCAAGTCCACCTACGCACGTTGTGGCATCATCACGAATGTCACCCCCTTCGAGCCCGAATGGGAGGGACACGTGACCCTCGAAATCAGCAACACTACACCCTTGCCCGCCCGGATCTACGCCAACGAGGGAATCTGCCAGGTCCTGTTCTTCGAGGCGGACGACGACGACATCTGCGAGACCAGCTACCGCGACAAGAATGGCAAGTACCAGGGGCAGCAGGGGGTTACCCTGCCCCGCCTCTGATTCACTCCGGCCGTCCGCGAGCGGACGGCGCATCCCGGAAGGACGTATGCGTACCGTCTCACTCGCCTCGCTTTCCCTCCTCCTCGCCGCCGGGCTCAGCGCGCAGCAGCCGGCCGCCCGGCCCGGCCCCGTCACCCTCCGCCCGGCGGTGTACGACACGGGCATGTTTGCGCATCTGGCGCTCCCTCCGGGCAATCTGGTCCGTACGGCGGATGGCAGGCCAGGGCCAGGCTACTGGCAGCAGAAGGTGTCCTACAGCATTACGGCCACGCTCGACACCGCCGCCAAGCGACTTTCCGGACACGAGCGGATCACCTACCGGAACAATTCGCCGGTCCCGCTCCGGCACCTTTATCTCCAGCTCGACCAGAATCTCTTCAAGCAGGGCAGCACCGGCTCGCTGCTGTTCCCGGCGGGCTCACGGTTCGGCGGCGCCCATTTCAATGGCGGCTTCCAGATTACCAACATGACCCAGGCGGCACCCGCGCCGGCCAAGGGCAAGGCGCCCGCCGGCAAGCCGCTCAGCGGTCGCGTTGACGATACCATGATGTACCTCGAGCTCGCGTCCGAACTCGCCCCGGGCGGCACCACCGTCATCGCGCTCGACTTCGCGTTCGATATCCCGGAACACGGCGCCGATCGCATGGGCCGTGATGGCAGTCTCTACGAGCTGGCGCAGTGGTATCCCCGCCTGGCGGTCTATGATGACATCCGCGGCTGGAACACCGACCAGTACCAGGGCCAGGGCGAGTTCTATCTCGAGTACGGGGACTTCGACTATGCCATCACCCTGCCGGCCGGCTATATCGTCGCCGGCACCGGGATGGTTACCAATCCCACCGAGGTCCTCACCGCCCGCCAGCGCACCCGGATGGCCGTTGCACGCACCAGCGACACGACCGTGCATATCGTGACCGAGGCGGAGCTCGCCGACGGCTCGGCCCGCCCCCGCACGTCCGGGACGCTGACCTGGCGCTTCTCGGCCACGAACGTGCGAGACGTGGCATGGGCGGCGGCGCCGAATTTCATGTGGGACGGCCAGGGCTACGACGGACACTACGCCTTCGCGTATTACCGGCCGAGCGCCAAGGCGCTCTGGCAGGAGGCGGCCAAGATGGCGGCCTTCTCGATCGAGGAATACAGCAAGCGTTGGCTGCCATATCCCTACCCGCACATTTCGGCCGTGGAAGGGCCGATCTCGGGCATGGAATATCCGATGGTCGCGATGGAGGCGGGTGGCAGCACACGTGAGCAGCTCTACAGCGTCGTCACCCACGAGATCGGGCACATGTGGTATCCCATGATCGTGGGCTCGAACGAGCGGCTTTACGCCTGGATGGACGAGGGGTTCAATACGTTCATCAATACGTTCTCGGAGGAGGACTACTTCAAGCGCGACGATTCCCGGCGGCGCGCGGGCGAGGAGCAGTTCACCCTGCAGCTGGACCAGGGCGACAGCGCCCAGCCCATCATGACGGCGGCCAACCGCTACCGGAACAATGACAACCTGGGTTCACTGGCGTACATCAAGCCGTCCATGGCACTGCTGGCACTCCGGAATCACGTGCTGGGGCCGGACGTCTTCGACAAGGCATTCGCCGAGTACACCCACCGCTGGGCATTCAAGCATCCGACGCCGGCCGATTTCTTCCGCACCATGGAAGACATGTCGGGGCGGGACTTGAGCTGGTTCTGGAAGGGGTGGTTCTATTCGACCGGAGGGCTCGACCAGGCCATCGCCGGCGTCGCACAGAAGCCGGACTCGGCCGGGGCCACTGACGTCACGGTATCGCTCAGGAACCTGGGGCCCCAGGTGATGCCGGTCGAGCTGACCCTCACGCTCGCGGACAGCAGCACGCAGGTGGTCAAGCTGCCGGTAGACATCTGGTATTTCGGGAATATCGCGACAGCGGAAGTCACGACCGCCAGGCCGGTGGTCAAGGCGCAACTCTGGGCCACTGACTGGTTCCGCGACCTCAACCGGGCCAATGACGCCTGGACGGCCCCGACGACACCCTGAGGGGCACGATCAACACGAAAACATGAAGCATCAACAGCACGAAAGCATCACACCACGCTTTCGTGCTGTTCGTGCCTATGGCAGCACATCCGTCACGTCGAAGATCATCAGCGCGGGACCGACCGGAGCCGGGTCCCGCGCTGCGAAGACATAGCTCCGCCCGCCGATGGTGGCAATCGTGCCGGTGTGCAGGCCACCCGACGGCGAAGCGACTGGATACCTCGCGACGATCGTTGGGGCCAGCGGATCAGCCAGCGAATAGAGATACAGGCCGGCACCGCTCCCGTACTCCGCCGTGACGATCATCCACCTGCCATCGGCACTGACTTCGAGATCGCTGACCGTGCCGACATCCGCGATCGTTACAGGTGTACCGGCAACCGGCGCGCCGGAGCCCGAGATATCCCACACCTTGACCTGGTTGCCAGGGTTGGCGCCACGCGTCCCCCACGTGCCACTGTAACCCGCCGTGCCATGGACCCAGAGATCGGATCCGAACCGCTCCTGGACGTTGTTCCCTCCGCCCAGCACCGAGAACGAGCCGCCGGACAGTCGGAGCTGCCAGAAGCCGCTCAGCATGTCGGACGCGTAGAGCGATCCATCGCTCGCGAGCATCACACCCCAGGTGTACGTCTTCCCTGCACCCCCCGGCCGGATTTCGGCGATCACCCGGCCGGAGAGGTCTCCTGACAGCGTTCCCGATACATCCAGTGCCACGACTCCCGCGTTGTAATACGCCGCGTAGAGGATCGCGTGGGCTTCATCCATCCAGAAATTATGGACCCCGGCCGGCTGGCCATCCACCAGTGCGTGATGGAAGAAGGCCACCTCGACCGGATGCGCGAGATCCGACACGTCCACCACATGGATGTCACCGCGGCTGCTGGTGCCGACCGAACCACTGCCTTCCTGCCCCACGAAAAGGTACCGCGCCTCCTGCGTGGCCGGATTGTGGAACCACCACCCATTGTGCACGCTGGGATCCGGGTCATCCACCGAGCCGCTCGTGACCAGCGAGCCGACCAGTGCGGGCGCCGCAGGCGTTCCCCCGGCCACTCCGTTCCCGACGTCGTAGATGCGGACGCCCGTATTCCAGGCAAAGGCAAAGGCCAGCCCGTCCCGGACGTAGGTGTCATGCATGCCGTAATTCGGCGGGATCGGCACGGTCGCAACCAGCGCGATGCTGTCGCCCGAGGCGGTGACAATGGCCGTCGCAGCGAACGTCACCGGTGATCCGGCCAGGGCTGTGACCGTGGCTTCGGCGCCTTGCGCCCCCGCCTGGCCGCCCAACGTGAACTCGGTCGACGCGATTCCGTCGCTGTCGGTCGTGGACGACTCGGGTGCGACTGTACCGCCCCCCTCCGTCACGCTCCAGGACACGCTGACTCCGGACACCGGCTGGCCGCCGGCATCGGTGACGAGGACACGGAGGGGCGCCGGCAGCTTCGACGCGGCCAGAGCCTGCTGGTCGTTGCCGTCAACTTGCGCGATGGTTGTGGCTTGATGATCCGGCGGCTGGGTGGAGTCGTTGCACCCGCCGGCGAGCACAACCCCGGCGAGCGCGAGCACTGCGGAATACCGCATCAATGCATCTCGTGGTCGTGGCTCGCGTCGCGCACCGGGCTTTCCGGCAAGGCGACCCCGTAGCGGCCCATGCGATGGAGACGGACTCCGAAGGCAATGCGCACACCGGCGCTGACGCTCCAGAAGGTGTCCCGGCCATAAAATGCCACGGGATCGAAGCTCGCCGGTGTGAGCGACGTCACTCGCCCGGCCGACAGCTCGACGAACGGCGCGAAACGCAGGCCGGGCCACCTGTCGGCCAGCGCCGCATCGAGCGCCACGGTATGGATGGACCAGCGGGTCCGGCCGAGAATCGAGTTGTCCAGCTGGGGACGCACCGTGCGAAATGGCTCGTCGGCCCGCTGCTCTTCCGGTCGTTCGCTCCGCTCGAACCGGTACGCCACGCCGAAGCTCCGACCGCGCAGCGCGCCTTCGGCCAGCACGCTCGCATAGGAAAAGAAGTCGTCGCCCTCGGTGGTGCGGGCCCACTCGACCATCCCGTAGACCCGGCCCGCCGTCGTTTCGGTCTCGAGCCGCGCGCTGGTGCTCCACTTGGTCTGGTCCAGTCCCTCACCGTCACGATGCTCGGGCGACGCCACGTCCGCGTAGGATCCCTGGAGTTCCACGCCGGCCGCCGGCACGAGGGTGAGCCGCCCCGACCAGCTGTCGCCGAACCGGGCAAGCCGCGGCCAGTCCGAGGGTTTGGTCGGCTCATCGCCGTTGAAGACACCGGCTTCCGCCGTGATCGGCCCCACCCGCACCGCCGTGATGGCAACCAGGCGTTCCAGGATCTGCGCCAGGTGATGGTTCACGGGATAGGACACGAACGGGCGGGCCAGCGGGTCATC